>VMHT01134951.1_pt1 | contig 22442 bp, 34 predicted proteins | sample 4693611 | NCBI WGS metagenome assembly VMHT01 (sample SAMN12280063, study PRJNA550983) | marine metagenome | isolation source: seawater sampled from same location over 5 years 0.02-0.2 micron viral filtrate | place: USA: collected off the coast of southern California halfway between the port... ...
AGGTGGGGGTGGTAGCGTTATATATACATACAAATACACAGATTAGGTAAATTCACTGTTAACCACAGGAGCAACTGACAATATTTATATTGCCTAGTATATGTGCAGTTACACATATTGTGCCTATTTTTTGTGCAGTTTATATTTATTTGGTAGGGCATTGTATTTTAGGGATTGACAATGTTTGCACAATCTGGTATAATTATAGTATAACTAAAACACACTAATAGTGTTACACTTAAATGTTTATTAGTTAGATTATAATAACACTTAGCTATACAGTTATATGTATTAATAATTTCTTTGTAAGTACACTTAACTATAACACTATAAGTGTACTATTCTAAATATCCTATACGTGATAAAATACGTGCTAAAGGATTTTTCCCTTGACAAAATCTAAAAAATCAGTAAAACTATACACAGATAATGTTCTTGATGCGTTTTACGAAGCTATACGTACCAACTCATTAGACCGTTTGCATATCCCTCACAGTGATGTATTCTACGTGCGTACAGCAGTAGAGGCACACTACGGACGTTCATTTACATTGAAGCACGTAGAGGACGCTATGAGGGCAGAGGGCTGGAAAGAACCCAGTGAGACATAAATGTTTACAGCAGTAATAGTGGCATGTCAGATTGCCCTACCCACAGACTGCCTTACGATAATAGATAATCGTGGGCCATACGAAACTACAGCTAGATGTGAAGTACGTGTAATGGAGATGGTCACGGACCTGTCTGCATTTTGGATGAAGCAGAAGTTAGGTATGGCGTATCGTTCAATTGAATGTGTAGAGGGTGAAGTCCACGTAGGAACACCTACATAAGATTTATAGTTGGAGAGTACCGTGGCTGTACCAGAGCGTGTCAAGAACAAGATGAAAGAGGAAGGGCTTACTGGTGTCAATAAGCCTAAACGTACTCCTAACCATCCTAAGAAGTCACATTGTGTGATGGCGAAGGAAGGTGACACATACAAGTTCATACGCTTTGGTCAACAGGGCGTAAAGGGTGCTGGTAAGAGTCCTACCACAGCGAAGGACAAAGCACGTAAGAAGTCGTATTATGCTAGACATAATGCACAAGGTAAACCGACCAGCAAGCTGAGTGCGAAGTACTGGTCACACAAAGTGAAATGGTAGGATTATAAAATGGCATTAGGTAAACTACTTACAAAGGCTACTAAAGCAGCCCTAACAAAAGCAGAAAAAGATAAACTTGCTAAAGAAGCTACTAAACAAACAGCACTACGCAAGAATCAGAAGAAGCCAATCAATGAATTGGAAGGCATGACTTCTGCAGAAAAGAAAGCTGCAGGTATAGGTGAAGCAAGCCCGGCTCGTGTTATGATGGGCGAGGCTAGTAAGAAACGCACGGGCCTTGTTGCTGATTACAAACGTACACTAAAACAAGTTGAGGAAAATAAAAACTTAACTGATGAACAGTTAGAGCGTATGATGACTAAGCTAGATGATATGCGTACTAAACTAAAAGATGCTGGTGTAGATGTATCAGAGTTTAGTAAAGGTGGTAAGGCCACTAAGAAACGTATTGGTGCTACAGACTATCGTATGAACAAAGGTGGCTTACTCCTTTCATCTGTAGATAACAGGAAGAAAAAATAATGGCTAATGAAAAAGGCATCAAAGCTAATCTGGAAAATATGACAGCAAATAAACTGCTGGATATTACTAATGATGATACGCAGCCAGCAAAGCTACGTGCCGCTGCCAAGAAAGAACTGTCTACACGTTCAATGGCTTCAGACACAATGCCCGGCAAGGCACGTACTAATTTTAAAGATGGCGGTAAAGCTACAAAGAAAGTGCCTGTCATCTCTATTGGCGTAGGTATGGCTGAAGTTAAAAAAGGCAAAGCTAAGATGGCAAAGGGCGGCTTGGCAAATGGCAAAATGCATATGTACACAGGCGGTGGTGCTGTAAAAGATAAGATGAATCCCGGCTTGAAAGCACTGCAGAAGGAAGCACCCGAAGTGGTTGCTAAGATGCTAAAGTCATAATGCATCCTATTGAAGCTGACATTCGCAAGTGGTCTAATGACTTTCTTGAGATACCTAATAAAAAGCTAAATGGCTTACCACCATGCCCTTATGCAAAGCAAGCATGGTTAGATAAAAAAGTAACCTTTAGCATTAATACTGGTCTAGCTGGGCTGGTCAAGGCTGTTGAAGACTTTGACCTGCACACATTTGACATAGTAGTATGGGCTACAGAACTACTGCCAGACATGGAATACCTAGATGGTTTTTGTGACGGCATTAACGAGGCATTGTCGGTAGCCAATAAAGATATGCACCTGATGGTGTTTCATCCAGACTACGATGCAGAAGAAGCAGGTCTGGACTTTTTAGTAGATGATGTTACAGATGATGATTTAGTTTACTGCATGGTATTTGTGCAGCGACTATCTACATTAGATGATGCATCATTAAGTTTAGAAAAATCAGGATACTACCAGCACTTTCCTGACGATGTATATGAATCACTCGTGCTGGACAGACGGAGACTTCGTAATGGCGGGTAAAGCAAAAGCAGCAAAGAAGATGATGCGTGGTGGTGTTGCCAAAAAGAAAATGCGTGGCGGTGGCATGGCTAAGATGGCGCAAAAGAAAATGATGCGTGGCGGTATGGTCAAGAAAAAAATGATGCGTGGTGGCGCAGTAAAGAAGAAGTAATGACACGTACCTGCATTAAATATATGGGTTGGGCATTGCTCTATATGGGTAAGCCCTTTACCTATATTGGTAACTGGTTCTGGCGTATGCACAGAACTGTGCTAGATTGGAATGATTGATGCCTGTACTTTCTTCTGGCTCAAAATTTGTTACACAAGTAGTTGCACTAGGTTCTACTAACAAAACAACTGTGTATACAGTACCTGCAAATTTTTCTTCTCATTTAGAAAATTTGTTTGTAAGCAATAATCACACAGGTAATGTAACTTTAAGTCTACATTTATTTCATAAAGAAGATAATATAGAATATGATTTATTAACCGCTCATAATATTGCAGGTGGTTCTTACGAATCTATATTCACAACAGAAAGACCGTTGTATCTTCATGCAGGTGATATTATTAAATGTACAGCAGGTACAGCAAGTAAGTTAGTTGTTACGACAGCTTGTGAAGAATTTTTTGACCCTACTAGGTAATTAACATGGCACGTAATGCACCAAAGAAACCTAAGAGCAAAGTAAACGAGTCAGGTAATTATACTAAGCCTGAGTTACGTAAGCGTATATTTAACAGAATTAAAGCTGGCAGCAAGGGCGGTAAGCCGGGTCAATGGTCGGCAAGAAAAGCCCAAATGCTTGCACTTGCTTATAAAAAAGCTGGCGGTGGCTACAAGACAAAGAAGGCATAAACTATAGATGCCTACAAAGCTAAGTGAAAACACTGAGGTAGCATTACCTCTACGTAATATTATCAGCATGGTTGCTGCTGCATCACTGGCAACGTGGGCTTACTTTGGCTTGATTGAGAGGCTGAACACGCTAGAAACAAATCAGACTATGATGAAGTCTGACTTGGAGCAGAACACAGAGTTCCGTATAAAGTGGCCTCGTGGCGAGATGGGTAGCTTACCTGCTGACAGCGAACAGTTTATGTTGATTGAACATCTTGCTGACCAGATAGATGAACTAACATCACAGATTGATGAGGGTCGTGCGCCACATGACCAGCAACAGAAACTAACATTGGAATTTTATGAGAAACGTATTAGTGCAATAGAAGCTAGACTAGAAATAATGAGAAACGGAAAAGATGGTGACTGAGACAATTACACTAATACTATATCTTTCCGGCAGCGTAGCGGAGCATACTGCTTTTGAAAAGCTGTCCAAGTGTTTAAAAGCTAAACGCACCATAGAAAGAAACTTGTATAAAGATACAGGTACTGTGCGGTACTCTTGTGAGTCAAAAACAGTTGAAATTAGTAAAGGGCCAGACGGTAAAAATTATATCGTAAAAATAGTGGAGTAAGCAATGGTAGACCCCATCACAGCCATTGCCTCTGCAAAGATGGCCTATGAAGCCATTAAAAAAGGTTTGCAGATAGGCAAAGACATAGAATCAATGGCTGGCGATTTGGGCCGTTGGATGAACTCAATCCACGATGTCAAGAAAAGCCACGAGAAAGCTAAAGGTCGTAGGTTTGGAAGTGTAGAAGAAGAAGCACTTGAAACATTTGCAGCTAAAAAGAAAGCAGAGCAAATGGAAGAAGAGTTGCGCAATTTTGTAAACATGACGTATGGACCAAGTGCATGGTCACAGATAATAAGAATACAAGGTCAGTTACGTAAACAGAGGCTAGAAGAGGAACGACTACGCAAGCAACAGATGGAAGAAATAATTGTATGGGGCATGATTATATCCTGTATTGTTTTATTCTCTGGTTTGATACTGTGGGTAGCCGTTACAGCTTTTTAACTTGACAAATAAATATAAAGATGGTATAACTTAAATATGACATTAAAAGGACCACAGAAAAGTCTCAAGGCTTGGACCAAACAAAAGTGGGGTACTAAGAGTGGGAAGCCGTCTGGAAAAACTGGAGAACGGTACTTACCTGCTGCGGCTATCAAAGCGTTGTCACCGCAGGAGTATGCGGCTACCACCAGTGCTAAACGAAAAGGAACTGCTGCTGGTAAGCAATTCGTCAGACAGCCTAAAGCGATATCAAAGAAAACCGCTAAATTCAGAAGAGGTGTGTAATGCTAACCGCACTGATAGGTCCGATAAGTAATATTGCCTCTACATGGTTAGAAGGCAAAGTAGAAGAGAAGAAAGCCCAATCAGCAAGTAAAGTTGCTAAAGCACAAGCTGAAGCTGTAGTGATGCAGAAGAAAGCTACAGGTGAAATTGATTGGGACTTGGAGATGGCTAGAGGTAGTCAGTCTTCGTGGAAAGACGAATGGCTTACTATATTATTTAGCATACCCCTTATACTAGCTTTTATACCCGGAATGGAAGAGGTGGTTGCAAATGGTTTCGCACAACTCAACTCAATGCCTGAATGGTATCAGTACTCACTTGGAGTTATCGTTGCTGCTTCTTTCGGAGTACGTTCGGCTACAAAATTCTTTGGTAAAAAATAATGATTGATTGGTGGAAACGATGGCTGCAATTTAATGTTACAGCAAAGCTGACTATGATTGCTTCAGTTGCAATGTCATGGCGTTGTGCTGAGTGGTTCATGAATTTAGAAGACCCAACAACACAACAGTCTGCATTTGTTTCTGTTATCATGGGTGTTATGACAGGTGTGTATGGTATCTATCTAGGTAGAGAGTCAAAAGGCAAATAGATGAAGTATATTCGCACACATTTAATCAAACAACTTGTTCAGAGTGAAGGTCTACGCCTAGAGGTCTATCAGGATACACTTGGCATCGATACAATAGGCGTTGGCAGAAATCTTGAAGACCGTGGTATTACTCAAGAAGAATTAGATACTATGGACATACCGAACATAGAAACAGTGTATGAGTATGGTATTACCGAAGTTGACGCTGCTTTTCTATTAGAGAATGACGTGCAGATAGTCGAGGAAGAACTGTTACGTGCGCACCCTTGCGTGGACAGCTTAGACTCTGTACGTCAACTTGTACTTGTGGACATGGCTTTTAATATGGGTGTACCACGGCTATGTAAGTTTAAAAAGATGTGGGCTGCTATACACGAAGAAGATTTTCGTACTGCAGCAAAAGAAATGCTTGACAGCAGGTGGGCAGTTCAGGTAAAATCACGTAGCCATAAATTAGCACATGCTATGCATCATGGAGAATTAAAGTAATGGCAAATGAGTTTATTGAAAGAGGTAAGGACGGAGTTCCTAGATTGTACAGGGGAACAAAGGGTGGAAGTAAGCAGCTTTTAGGACCAGCATCTAAATCTGATATAAAAAGATTGGGTATATCAGGCGATGGGATATTTGGAACAGCGAAAAAGGCCATATCAGGTTTGTTTTCAGATGACGATGACAAAAAGAAAAAACCTAAAGCTAAATCTATTTCTGAAGGGTTAGGTTCTTTTATGGCAAGTCTTTCACAAAACAAAGGTGGCTATATTAGTAAGCCACGTACAGGCCACACAGACTATCGTTTTAACAAAGGTGGCATGGTTATGTCATCTACAAATAAAATGAAAAAGAAATAATGGCTAGAGAACTAAACGAAAGGCAACAGAAGTTTCTTGAAGTCCTCTTTGAGGATGCTGGCGGTGACGTAGTTGCCGCTAAGAAACTGGCTGGCTATTCAGAGTCTACTGCTACAACTGCAATTGTAAAAGGTCTCAAGGAAGAGATACTTGAAGCAACGCAGATGTACATGGCACGTAATGCACCTAAAGCTGCTATGGCTATGACCCACGCTTTGTATGACCCAACTGAATTAGGTATTCGTGATAAAATGTCAGCAGCTAAAGAACTGCTTGACCGCACAGGTTTGATTAAAACAGAGAAGGTGCAAGTAGAAGCATCTGGTGGTGTGATGCTTATGCCAGCTAAAGCTACAGTAGAAGACGATGACTAGAAGCGCAGGGCAGTGGAAGCTACCACAGCCAACAGATATTAAAGAAGAAAACGAATGGGTACAGATACCACGCATTGCACGTACTGTACCTTTCGGCTACAAGCGAAACGAAGAAGACCCCGACATTCTTGACCCCATTCCAACTGAGTTGGATTTGCTTGAAAAGGCCAGAACACACGTAAATCAATACAGCTATCGTGAGGTAGCTAACTGGCTTAGTACAAATAGTGGTAGATACATATCACACGTAGGATTAAGAAAGCGGTTACAGCATGAGCGACAGCGTAAGAACACAGCTAAAAGCCTCCGCAAGTGGGCAGAGTATGCGGAAAAGGCAATCGCCAAAGCGCAAGAAATCGAAGAAGCAAGAACAGGCGCAAAAGCCAACGGTTGAAATACAAGAGGTACAGACTGAAGCTGCTGAGTTTGAAACTATTGAAGAGACAGCCAATGTACTTTTTAAACCTAATCCCGGTCCACAGACTGACTTTCTTGCAGCAAGTGAACGTGAAGTATTATACGGTGGTTCAGCAGGGGGTGGTAAATCTTATGCCATGCTTGCCGACCCTTTAAGGTATATGGGGCATCCGCAGTTTAGTGGGCTGTTGCTTCGACACACTACGGAAGAGTTACGTGAACTAATATTTAAATCACAAGAACTCTATCCAAAAATCTGGCCCGGAATAAAGTGGTCAGAAAGAAAGATGCAGTGGACTGCGCCATCTGGTGCGAGGTTGTGGATGTCATACCTCGACAGAGATGAAGATGTCCTGCGTTATCAGGGTCTGGCTTTTAGCTGGATAGGCTTTGACGAACTGACCCAGTGGCAATCGCCATATGCATGGAATTACATGCGAAGTCGTCTACGGTCCACTGCCCCTGACTTGCCCATCTTTATGAGGGCTACAACAAACCCCGGTGGAAGAGGGCATCACTGGGTAAAGAAAATGTTTATTGACCCTGCCCCATATAATAAGGCGTATGATGCGACAGATAGTGAAACGGGTGAAGTTCTTCGATATCCAGCAGGTCACAGCAAAGCTGGGAAACCATTATTTAAACGTAGGTTCATTCCTGCTAGATTATCTGACAACCCGTATCTCTCTGAGTCAGGTGACTACGAAGCTATGCTCTTGTCGCTCCCAGAGCAGCAAAGAAGACAACTCCTCGAAGGTGATTGGGATATTAAAGAAGGTGCTGCGTTCACAGAGTTTGACCGTAATATTCATGTTGTTGAACCTTTTAATATTCCTAGCAATTGGGTTAAGTTTAGAGCATGTGATTACGGGTATGGTTCTTACAGCGGTGTTATTTGGTTCGCTGTCGCACCGTCTGAGCAACTCATTGTGTACAGGGAATTGTATGTGTCAAAAGTCCTAGCTACGGACTTAGCTGACATGGTATTAGAATTGGAAGCCGAAGATGGAAATATTAAATATGGTGTCTTGGATAGTAGTCTTTGGCATAAGCGTGGCGATACTGGACCATCTCTTGCGGAACAAATGATACAAAGAGGCTGTCGTTGGAGACCATCTGACAGAAGCCGTGGTAGTCGTGTAGCAGGTAAGAACGAAGTACACAGACGTTTACAGGTAGATGAATTTACGGAAGAGCCTAGACTTGTTTTCTTTAATAGTTGCACGAACACTGTCGCCCAGTTACCATCCATCCCACTGGATAAAAAAAATCCAGAAGATGTGGATACGAAAGCGGAAGACCACTTGTACGATGCGCTAAGATATGGTATAATGTCACGACCAAGATTTAGTATATTTGATTATGACCCAATGGGTAGACCCGGTGGCGGTATGCAAGTTGCAGATGCTACCTTTGGATACTAAGGAAGAGAAATATGGATGAAGATGATATCATGATTGAAGATGACGCTATTGCGTTAGAGGATACAGATGACTCTGTGACTTTTGATGCTGACGTATCTAATATCATTCCATTCATTATTGAACGGTATAAACGTGCCGAAGATTATCGTTATCAAGATGAAGAGCGTTGGTTAAGAGCATATCGTAACTATCGTGGTTTGTATGGTCCTGATGTACAGTTTACAGAGTCGGAGAAGTCACGTGTATTTATTAAAGTTACTAAGACCAAGACGCTTGCTGCGTATGGTCAAATCGTTGATGTTTTATTTGCTGGTAATAAGTTTCCTCTTTCTATTGAGCCTACAACACTCCCTGAAGGTGTTGTAGCTGACGTACATTTTGATCCACAGCAACCTGAACAGCTTCAGGCAAGCACTAATTTATCAAGCCCGTATGGGTTTAAAGGTGACGGAAAAGATTTACCACCGGGTGCAACATCAAAAACTCTTCAGGAAAAACTAGGCCCACTTGAAGAAAAACTTGACCCTGTTCAAGACAAACTAAAAGAAGGTCCGGGCAAAACACCTACTGCTATTGAATTTAGTCCAGCTATGATTGCGGCTAAAAAGATGCAGAAAAAAATACACGACCAACTAGAAGAGTCAGGTGCTAATAAAAACCTGCGTAGCAGTGCATTTGAAATGGCATTGTTTGGTACAGGTATTATGAAAGGTCCATTTGCAAAGGATAAAGAATATCCTAATTGGGATGATGATGGTAACTATGACCCACTATTTAAAACAGTACCGCAGGTAGACCATGTATCTGTGTGGAACTTTTATCCAGACCCAGACTCAAACAATATGGATGAGGCACAGTTTGTAATCGAGCGTCATAAGATGTCACGCTCACAAATGCGTATGCTAAAGAAACGTCCATACTTTCGTGGTCAGGTTATTGATGAGTGCATCCAGATGGGTGAAAACTACATCAAGAAGTATTGGGAAGATGACCTATCTGATTATGCACCAGAGCATGGCATTGACCGCTTTGAAGTCCTTGAGTATTGGGGTATGGTTGACACCGAAATGCTTGAAGAGCAGGGCGTAGATATTCCAGATGAACTAAAAGAGTTTGATGAATTACAAGCTAATGTATGGATTTGTAATAATAAACTTATTCGTATGGTGCTTAACCCATTCAAACCAGCCAAAATTCCTTACGTAGCTGCACCGTATGAAATGAATCCATACTCTTTCTTTGGTGTAGGTATTGCAGAAAACATGGATGATACGCAAACACTTATGAATGGCTTTATGCGTATGGCGGTAGACAATGCGGTGCTGTCAGGTAATCTGCTTATTGAGGTAGATGAAACAAATCTTGTGCCGGGGCAGGACATGTCCATATATCCGGGTAAGGTATTCCGTAGACAATCTGGCGCACCGGGTCAAGCTATCTTTGGTACAAAGTTTCCTAACGTATCATCAGAAAACATGATGCTATTTGATAAAGCACGTCAGTTATCAGATGAGTCAACAGGAATGCCATCATTCGCACATGGGCAGACAGGTGTGTCTGGTGTAGGTCGTACCGCCTCTGGCATATCTATGCTGATGAATGCTGCAAGCGGAAGCATTAAGACTGTTATTAAAAACGTAGACGATTATCTGCTACGTCCTCTCGGTGAGGGTTTCTTCCGTTTTAATATGCAGTTTGATTTTGATTCTGCTATTAAAGGAGACTTAGAAGTAAAAGCACGTGGCACAGAAAGCCTTATGGCTAATGAGGTACGTAGCCAGCGTTTGATGCAGTTCCTTCAAATTGCAAGTAACCCAGCACTTGCACCCTTTGCTAAGTTTCAATATGTAATCAGTGAGATTGCAAAATCAATGGACCTTGACCCCGACAAAGTAACCAACAATATGAGTGAGGCTGCACTGCAAGCAGAACTAATGAAACAGTTCCAAGGACCAGCAGAGCAGCAACAACCTCAAGCAACAGGTGCGCCACTTGACCCTACAGGTGCAGGTGGTGGTAACATAGGTACTGGTCAAGCACCAGTTCCGGGTGAACAAGGATTTAGTGGTAATGGTGGACAAACAGCAGGTACTCAGCAAACTCAAGCCGATGGTGGGCAACAACCGCCAGTGGGAAGCATTCAGTAGCTATATAGACATGGCTATTGAACAACACCAAAAGGTGTTGGAACAGTCTGATGACACAATTATGATGCACCGTCAGCAGGGTGCTATTACAGCTTTACGTAAACTTAAATATCTACGGGACGAAGTAAATGGCAATGAAAAAACAAATGGAACTGTTTGAGCCTGTAGAGGGTGCATTTGATGAGGGTGGCTTACTAGATGAAGGCGGCTCAGTTGACCCTGTATCTGGCAATGATGTTCCAACAGGCTCTACTCAAGAAGAAGTGCGTGATGATATACCTGCCCAATTAAGTGAGGGTGAGTTTGTATTACCCGCAGATGTAGTGCGTTATCATGGCCTAGAAAAGATTATGGAGTTACGTGACGAGGCAAAAGCTGGTCTTCAAAAAATGGAAGATATGGGACAGATGGGTAATTCAGAAGAAGCTACTCTTCCTGACGATGTTCCATTTAGCATGGATGACCTTGAAATGGAAGATGACGGTGTTGCAGAATATCAAGTAGGCGGATATGTACCACCGCCAAACGTATCTTTTCAACAATCTCAGTTTGCCGGGTATCAGCCACAGATTGCGCAGCCAGTTACACAGCCATCTACTGTACCTACCTACCAAGCACCAACACAGCAATTTACCCCAACACAAACTGCAGCCGCACCTAGCTTTGCTGCATTTACTCAGCCTACATCTGTAACATATTATCATGCAGATGGTAGAACTATTCAAGTTCCTGTAGATGCAAGTGGTAATCCACTGATACCTGTTCCTGCAGGTTTCTCTGCAACTAAACCTGCTGCTGCAGCACCAACAACACCCACTACAACTACACCTACGTACCAACCACCTGCACAGCAGCAAGATGATAGTGGGCCTTCTCCTGAACAGTTACAACAACAAGAAGAATATAAACAAACTGTAAATAAACGTATGGAAGCTGCCGAAAAGTTAGGCTATACAAAGAAACAAAATGCACTTGAAGCTGTATTACCTTTTGTAGTACCCGGTGCTAGTTTGCTTACAGGTAAGCCAGAACGTGGCACAGTTCTTGTGGATGGTACTATTGCAGATGGTACGGGTGGTAGCTTTGACCCTATCTCTGGTGAAAAAGTAGGCGGTGCTGGCGGCATACTAAGTAATATTGCTACGTCATTAGGTTTGGGTAAAAAGGAAGAAATATCTGAAGCTGCATCTCAAATGGGTGTATCACCTGCTAGTATAGAAGGTCTAAAAACTATTAAGGGTGAAGAAAGTATTCAGGCTTTGCTAGACGAAGCAGGTAAAACTACCATACCTTCTGCTACAGTAGAAACTGCTCGTGTGACTGAAGAAGGTGCTGCAGGTGAAGTGGCACAAAAAGCTGCGGAAAAAATTACAGAGACACCTGAACAATTAGATGCTAGAGTAGATAAAGTTTTAGACTATATGAATACAATCACTAAAGGTGATGTAAAAGTAGTATCAAGAGAACAGGGTGGTAATATCGTTGTAGAAGGACCAGACGCATTAGGTACAGAAAATATAACTAGCGTAATTACACCACAAGGAGATGTAATACGTCAATACGATGGTTCAGATGAAATACGAGACCCGTATAAAAGAGAAGACCTAGCTATGCCAACACGTAGGGATACGGCACAGGTAGCAGGTCAAACGCAACGAGATAAAGAGATTGCTGCTGAACAAGCAAGACAACTTGACCAAGAGGCTAGTGCTGTAGCTGAAGCAACACGTAGAAGTAATATACGTAATGCAAAAGCCATAAGAGAACAAAAGCAAGAAGACTCTTCTTATAATCCGTATACTGATAAACAGACTGCTTACACATCAACAAGTGGCAGAAGTTTTAATGTATCAGGAATTGCTACAGATGATAAACCCGGAAGGGGAACAACCTTTGCATCAGGCCACTTAACTACCGACAGTTCAGGTAAGGTTACAGGTGCTGCTATTCCGGGTTCTAAAGAGCATGAAGACCGTAGCGGTGGCAATAATGATGAGCCTAGTGGTGACTGTTGCTTTATTATGCTTGAAGCACGATACGGTGATGGTACAATGGATGACGTTGTAAGACGCTACCGTGATGAATATATGACAGAGCGTAATAAACGTGGGTACTATAAACTGGCAGAAGTATTTATTCCATTGATGCGTAAATATCCAGCATTTAAATGGTTAGTAACAAAAACATTTGCAGACCCTCTTGTTTCGTATGGTAAATACTACTATGGACAAAACAAACATGGTGTGATATACTATCCTATAAAAGCATTTTGGATGAAAGTATTTGATGTGCTTGGCACAGACACGGAGTTTGTAAGAGAAAACGGAGAGGTCGTATAATGGCTGATACAGTAGAACAACTTCAAACTGAAATTGCAGAGCGTTATGCGGCTCTATCAGATGAGGATAGAACAGTATTACGTGGTCTTATTGGAAGTGAGGAACTTAGAGTTTTAGGTCGAGTGCTTGGGCCTGATATTACTAGCATTATTGATGTCAGTAAAATTGCACCATCACCTCGTGCTAGAAAACGTGGACTAGGAACACGATAATATCCTAGATAATGTAATGGCTACCTAACCCCCCAACACTGGCTACGGTTAGCCCCATAAGGAGAAGACGATGGCTGAAGCAGCTATTATGGCAGAAGAAATGCAATCACCAAAAAAGGTTGCGTTTGCGAATAAACCTTACACGCAGGAAGAACGCATTAAGCGTGAAGAAGAAGAACTAGAACAACTTATTAAAGAACAAAAGGGTGAAGTAAAAGAAGTCGCACAAGAGCAGGAAGAAGAGCCTACTAACGCAGAAGAAAAAACATTTAAAAAGCGTTACTCTGATTTGCGTAGACACCAGCAAAAACAATCAGAGGATTTTAAAAAAGAGATTGACAAATTAAAACGTCAGCTTGGCGATGCTACTAAGAAAGAAATGAAACTGCCTAAGTCCGATGAGGACATTGAACAATGGGCGGCTGACTATCCTGATGTGGCAGCTATCGTAGAAACAATTGCCATGAAAAAAGCACGTGAGCAGTCTACTGCATTGGAAGAACGTGTTAAAGCGATTGATGAAATGCAAGTATCTGCTACAAAAGAAAAGGCAGAAGCTGAGTTGATGAGACTGCATCCTGACTTTGGAGACATTCGTGATAGCGATGATTTCCATGAGTGGGCTGATGAACAGCCTAAATGGGTACAAGATGCATTGTACGAAAATGATAATGATGCTCGTTCTGCAGCACGGGCAATTGACCTGTATAAAGCAGATAAGGGTATTGGTAATGAAAAAAAGTCTAAGAAAACTAAAGGTGCTGCTGAAGCGGTGTCCACTAAAGGCAGTAGAAGCACACCTCAAACAGACGAGGCTTCCACTTATTTAAAAGAATCTCAGGTTCAGGCAATGTCGCCTCAAGAATATGAGAAGCACTCTGACGAAATTATGGAGGCTATCCGCACAGGAAAGTTTATCTATGATATTTCTGGCTCTGCCAGATAAAAAAAGTGTTGACAAGTAGTTATTTTTATGTATAACTATATGTAACCAAGTGTGGATGTATATAGCGCAATATGTCCACACATAACAGCAAACGAACACAGCTTACGGATTACCTGACGATTTTGGCCTGTTGAATAGTAGGGCGGCCACCTTACTTGGATACACACCCAAATGAATTAGCCTCTGATTAGTCTGGTGAGTTTGCATCTGTAAGAAAAATGCTTAACTTTAGGAGAAAATACAATGGCATTTGCATCAGCAAGTGGGTATGGTAATCTTCCTAACGGTAATTTTTCACCTGTAATTTACAGCAAACAGGTGCAGCTTGCTTTCCGCAAGTCTGCCGTTGCTGAAGCAATCACTAATAATGATTACTTCGGTGAGATTGCTGCAATGGGTGATTCCGTTAAGATTATCAAAGAACCCGAAATCACAGTCAAGAACTATGCACGTGGTACAACTATCACACCGCAAGACCTTGATGACGAAGACTTTAACCTGACAATTGACAAAGCTAACTACTTTGCATTTAAGGTTGATGACATTGAAGAGGCACACAGCCACGTAAACTTCCAGCAATTGGCAAGTGACCGTGCTGCGTATCGTTTGGCTGACCAGTTTGACCAAGACGTTCTTGGTTATCTGTGTGGCTTTAAGCAATCTGCAATTCATGGTGCAGCCGACACAGTTAATACAACTGTTAACGGTTCTGTAGCTGTTTCAACTGCAGGTTCTGACGAACTGCTTTCAAGCATGAAACTAGAAGCTGATGACTTTGGTGGTTCATCAGGTTCATCAATTGGTATCCAGCCCCGCTTGCCGGGTGCTTCAGCCGTACCGGGTTCAGGCAATGCCAACCCAACTATGGTTATTGCACGTATGGCTCGTAAGCTAGACCAGCAGAACGTAGACTCACAGGGCCGTTGGCTCGTTGTTGACCCAGTATTCATGGAAGTACTGAAGGACGAAGATTCAAAACTTCTGAACTCAGACTTTGGTGGTTCTGGTCTTCAGAACGGTCTCGTAATCAATAACCTGCACGGCTTCCAAGTGTATGTTTCAAACAACTTGCCTTCAATTGGAACAGGTTCAGATACCACTGGTGGTACTAACGCTTCCAACTACGGCCTGATTGTTGCTGGACATTCATCATCAGTAGCTACTGCAGAGCAGATTAACAAGACAGAAACATATCGTGACCCTGACAGCTTTGCTGACATCGTTCGTGGTATGCACCTGTATGGTCGCAAGATTCTGCGTCCTGAAGGTCTTGTTAACGCTAAAATTAACTTGGTATAAGGGGAGTATTGAAAAATGGCTAACATTACTGCAGTACTTCACCCTGCATCAGGGAACTCACAGCGTGGACGTAACCCGTACTACGTAGATGTCACAATTGACTTGACAAAAAATAGCATTGCCCCCGGTGATACTATTCAGGCAATTACCGTACCTGCTAATACGCTAATCATGGCAGCAGGATTTCAAGTTGTAGAATCTGCAACTATGAATACGGCTACAGACGCAACTGCTGCTCTTGGCTTCACTGGTGGTGATGTTGATGAGTTTGCAGCGGCACTAGACATTGACGGTGCATCTGATGGCGATTATGCTCCACAGGTTTCAATTGATGGACTAGCACTTTCTACATCAGGCGACACAATTGACTTTGTGTTGGCGGGTAGTGGTGCGTCATTTACAGCAGGTAAGCTACGTGCTTACGCTGTGATGATGGACATCAGCGACCAAGGTAACATGGCTGCTGACGAAGTAGACCGTGATACACTTGCATAAGTAATCACTTGGTGGGGGCAGCTTCGGTTGCCCCTACTTACTCTTTTAGGAATATGTGATGGACTTTCTTAGCCTGACAAATAAAGTACTTGGAAGAATGAATGAGGTGCAGCTTACTGCATCAAATTTTGCTACTGCACGTGGCTATCAAATACAATGTCAAAATGCTGTGAATGAAGCTATCAATTATATTAATCAACGTGAATATGGCTGGCCTTTTAGCCATGCTACAAGCACTGTAACTCTAGTAGCTAATCAGACTAGGTATTCTATTCCAACTACCGCTACACACGTTGACTACGAAACATTTAGAATAAGTAAAGATAACACGTTAGGCGTAGCTGGAACTACTCTACGTGTATTAGATTATAAACAATACATTGACAGATATGTTGACCAAGAAAGTACAACAGGCGTAGGTGGTGTACCCATTTATGTTTTTCGTACTCCTGATAATAACTATGGTCTATATCCATACCCTGATAATACATACGAATTAAAATTTGAATACTTTGATAAGCCAGTAGCATTGGCTTTGGCTACAGACATACCAACAGTACCAGAGCAATTTGAACAGGTAATTGTAGATGGTGCAACTGCATATGCATATCAGTATCGTGGTGAAGCACAACAATACGGAATTAACTTTGCCCGTTTCGAAGATGGCATTAAACATATGCAGTCATTGCTACTAAACAGAACAGACTACGTAAGGTCAACATATATACCACATTCGCAAAGATATGGCATTAACGTAGCTGGATTTTAAGGTGACATAATGGCAGATGAATCCGGCCTCAGTCCATATGTGTTTGCCTGTGAAGGTGGCTTAATACTAGACCAATCTACTTTTGCCATTACTCCGGGTTCAGCACTTGAACTAGAAAACTTTGAACCTGCTGTTACGGGTGGATACAGACGTATCTCTGGGTACGAAAAGTGGAATAGTAACATTGTTCCACAAGATACGTCATCAACAGAAAAAGTTCTAATGTCTGCGTACTTTAACGCTAGTGTTATTGCAGCACGTGGAACTAAAGTTTATAAAGCAGGTAGTGGTTCTGGCTCTTGGACACAGATAGACTCTGGTAGAACAAATGCAGGAAGATACACACACTTCCGTTACAGTCTTGCTGGTACAGATTTTATTGTTTGGGCAGATGGCGCAAATCATGCGTCCAAGTATGATGGCACTACTGTTACTGATTTAAATTCTACAGGCGCACCTGCTAACCCACAGTATGTAGTAAACTTTAAAAACGCTTTGTTCTTTGCTGGTCATTCAGCTAATCCAGAAGAAATAGTTTTTACTGCTCCTTATAGCGATAGTGATTTTTCCGTAGCTAACGGTGCTGGCTCTATTGCAGTAAACAGTAAGATTACAGGGTTATACTCGTTTCGTAATGAACTGTATGTTTTTTGTGAAGAACGTATATTTAAACTTGTAGGCAATACATCTGCTGATTTTGTATTACAATCGGTTACTCGTGAGATTGGTTGCCTTAATGGATTTACCATTCAAGAATTTGCTGGTGACTTAATCTTTCTAGGAGCAGATGGATTAAGAACAATTGCAGGTACAGAAAAAATTGGTGACGTTGAACTTGGTACAATTAGTAGGCAGATACAAGAACGATTTGTTGGGCTAACTAACATAGATGAATTTTGTAGCTTAATTATACCAGATAAAACACAATACAGATTGTTTTTCTCAAATGCTAATACAACAAGGGAATTAACAAAAGGTATTATAGGTGTTCGTAAACAGAGTGGTTACGAATACGCTGACATGAGTGGCATTAGACCTAGCTGTACTGATTACATAGTATCTCAAGGCGAGAGTATTATTTTACATGGCGAGTATGATGGCTATGTGTATCGCCAAGAAAAAGGTGATAATTTTGATGGTAATAATGTAGATGCTAAGTATCGCTCACCTGACCTTACAATGGGTGATGCAGGTATTCGCAAAGCATTTCAACGTATCATCGTAAACTATGCGCCTGAAGCTGCAGTTAATGCTGACTTGTTTATTAGATATGATTATGAAGCAGCAAGTGTAGCAAGACCAGCAGCGTATCCGTTTAGTAGTGCTAGTATATTTGCTATATATGGTACGTCTACTTATGGTACAGCAACATACGGTGGACAGGTTAACCCATTATTTAGACAGCCAATTGAAGGTAGCGGATTTAGTATGGCTATACGAGTTAATGATAGAGGAACATCTGCCCCATACGCACTTAAAGGTTTTCAGCTAGAGTTTGCAGTAGGGGCTAGGAGATAAAGCATGGCAGGTTATACCAGACAGTCTACATATGCTAATGGCGATATTATTCAAGCATCAGACAGTAATGATGAGTTCAATCAACTTGTCAGCGTCTTTGACATATCTACTGGTCACAAGCATAACGGTACTGTGGGTGAAGGCCCGGTTATCGGTTTAATCGGAGACCCCGGTGTTGCTACCCCACTTAACAAAGTTGTTGTAGACGATACTAATAACCGTGTTGGTGTGTTTGTAGATGTATCCAGCAGCACAGTAGAACAGGTACGTTTTCAAGATGGTCTTATTGTTCCTGTTACCACTAATGATGTAGATTTAGGTACAAGTAGCTTACAGTTTAAAGATTTGTACTTAGATGGCACTGCTACCGTTGATGGTCTAGCTATGCCTACCACTACTGTTACAGACATTCTTGATGAAGATAATATGTCCTCTAACAGTGCTACTGCTTTAGCTACACAACAGTCTATCAAGGCATACGTAGATACACAACTAACTGCAGAGGACTTGGATTTTCAAGGTGACTCAGGCGGTGCATTGTCTGTAGACCTTGACAGCCAAACATTCACTATTGCTGGTGGTACAGGTGTTGACACAAGTGGTTCTGGTCAAACTCTTACTATTGCTATTGACAGCACGGTTACTACTCTTGCAGGTACGCAAACCCTCACAAATAAAACACTCACAAGTCCTGTACTAAATACAGGTGTCAGTGGCACGGCTATTCTTGACGAAGACAACATGGCATCTGATAGCAATACTCAGTTGGCAACACAGCAGTCAATTAAAGCCTACGTAGACTCTCAAGTTACTGCCCAAGACTTAGATTTTCAGGCTGATTCAGGTGGCGCACTGTCTATTGATTTAGATAGTGAAACGATGACGTTTACAGGCGGCACAGGCATTGACACTACTGGTTCTAGTAATGATGTGACCTTTGCAATAGATAGCACTGTCACCACTCTTACAGGCTCACAAACGCTGACTAACAAAACGCTAACTTCTCCTGTACTAAATACTGCAGTAAGCGGTACTGCTGTGCTGGACGAAGATAATATGTCTTCAGATAGTGACACTCAGTTAGCAACGCAACAGTCTATTAAAGCGTATGTTGATGCGCAGGTTGCTACTGTTCCTACTGGTGATATTACAGCCGTAGTTGCTGGTGACGGTTTATCAGGTGGTGCAACTTCTGGTTCAGCTACTTTGAATGTAGACGCTACAGTAATTACAGGCCAAACTGCAGAAACGTCTATAGACACAACTAACGATTTAGTTCTTCTTTATGACAATTCTGCAACAGCACTAAGAAAAGTAGCTGTTACTAATCTTATAGCAGCTAGTGGTGGACTAACCGATGTTGTTGGCGATACCACACCACAGCTTGGCGGTGACTTAGACACTAACGGTAATGACATTGTAACAACTTCTAATGCTACCCTAGACCTTGCACCACACGGTACAGGAACAGTTGTTGTCAGGGGTAATACTAATCCGGGTGCTGTAGTATTTAACTGTGAGTCTAACTCGCACGGTCAAACAGTTATAGCGCAACCTCACTCTGCTTCTGTAACCAACACCTTGACATTACCTGCTGGCGGTAATCAGGAGATTGTGGGTACAACAGCAACACAGACGCTTACTAACAAGTCTATTGTAGCTACCCAGCTTACTGGTACGATTGCAAATGCACGTTTGGATGCTGAGTTACAGGCAATCGCAGGGCTAACTTCTGCAGCAGATAAGGGTATTCAGTTTACTGGTTCTGGTACGGCTGCGGTGTATGACCTAACAGCGGCAGGTAAAGCACTATTAGATGACGCAGATGCAACAGCGCAGCGCAGTACATTAGGACTAGGCTCTGCCGCAGTATTAACAGCAGGTACATCTGCTAACAATGCAGTACAGCTAGACGGGTCTGCTAGACTACCAGCAGTAGATGGGTCACAACTAACTAACCTACCATCTTCAGGTGGTGCTACTGCTGGTTTTGCAGTGGCTATGGCAATTGCGCTTTAGCACTTGACACACGTATATAAGTATGATATAATTATACTTAATTAATTAGGAGAAATCATGGCACAGGATTTTGAAAGAAACATTGCAAGGAATGTTGGTACAGCCGCAGTAACTATGCGTACCGCTAATTCCGATGATGCGCTTATAGGTATCAACATTGCTAATGTTACAACTTCCCAAATCAACATGGATGTGTTTATTAACGATGGGTCTAACGACTACTACATTGTTAAGGATGCACCTATACCTGCAGGGTCAGCTTTGCAGGTGCTTGATGGTGGAGCAAAGGTTGTAATGCAAGCAAGTGACGTACTAAAGGTACAGTCCGACACCGCAAGCAGCGCAGATGTTTGGGTCTCTGTAGTTGACACCATCAGTTCATAAGGAATAGATAATGCCTTTAATCGGTAATCCTATCACTGCAAGTTTTCAGGCTAGACCTGCTACCGAAGAGTTTAACGGTAACGGGTCTACAACCACGTTTACTCTGGGTCACACAGTAACACAAGAAGATATTCTAGTGTCTGTAGACGGTGTTATACAGGAAAGTGTTGATGCGTTCACTGTGCCAGACGGTACAACACTTACCTTTACTGCAGCACCGTCAAGCGGAACAGGTAATATCTTTGTAATTTATATGGGTGTGTCGGCAGCGTCTGTAACACCTGCCGCAGAAAACAAGGGTAACTTCAAGGCAAGCGGCATCTTCCGTACCAATGCACAATCCCTTGCATCTAACACAACCATCCTTGCAACAGAGAACGCCAATGTTACTGGCCCACTTACTGTGGCCTCTGGTGTTACATTAACCGTTGAAAGCGGTGGGACATTGGTGACGCTATGAGTACATTAAAAGCAGATACAATTCAGAACACATCTGGCGGTGCGGTCACGCTGACCAAGCAACAGGCAGCAAAGGCGTATATTAACCAAGACGAAGGAACTTCAATACTAAAAAGTTTTAATGTCGCTTCCCTAGTTGATAATTCTACGGGAGATTATATTGTTAATCTTTCTAATAATATGAGTGACGCAAACTATATTCCTACAAGTGCTTCAAACCCGCATGATTTTACATCGGGCGGTGTATCTATTTTGCACGGAACACGAAGCGGTTCAGGGCAGGATGTTGATACTGACCATTTTCATCAGAGGACCGGAAAAGTTAGTTCCTCTGCTGTTGATAGTACCAGTGTAAGAAGTACAGTACACGGAGACCTAGCATGAGTACGGTGATTACAGACAACCTCACTGGCAAGACTGCTGCTGGCAATGTGACCATTACCTCTGAGGGCGGTGCTGTGACAATGCAACTGCAACAGGGGTTGGCGAAGCACTTTGTAAATTTTGACGCATCTTCTGGCACTCCTACTTCACAGGATTCTTTTAATGTTTCTAGCTTAACGGACTCAGCTACAGGTAAATTTGGTATTAACGTAAATAACAATTATTCTAATGTTACCTACTCACTAGCTGGTTATGCTTGTGGAATAAACAGTAATAGTTTTTCAGGTTCTGAATCTTTAGGGCTAGGTACAAATCTTGTTATCACAACAACTTCTGGAACGTATGAGTTGTTAAGTTATGCCGCTAGTGCTTATCAAGACTCAAAACACTGTGACACACAAGGATTTGGAGACCTCGCATAATGGCTGGCAAGATTGTAGCAGACCAAATAGAACACAGCACCGCAGGGTCGGTTGATACGCAGTACGTTGTGAATGGTAGTGCGAAGGCTTGGGTTAATTTTAACGGCACAGGTACGATTGCCGCAAGAGACTCGTTTAACCTAAGTAGTTTGGTGGATAACAATACTGGAAGATACGATGTAAACCTGACCAATTCTTTAAACAACGATGATTTTTCAAGCATTTCATGCGTTGGCGAAGTAGTATCATCTGCTGGCGACCGTTCAGCAAGTAACAGTCCAGTAGACAGTAACACTGTTTTAGTAGGAACTACGTCTAGCAACAATGGTGCGTATAATGATAATGATTTTGTTTTAACGACCATTCACGGAGACCTAGCATAATGCAAACACCTGAATTTCAAGGCACACATCTCTGGGATAGACTGTGCTGGGCGAAAGAAAACCTAGAAGGCTATCAGTCAGACTACCGTGTTGTCTACGAAGATAGCATTGATGAGTGCGCTAAGATACTTGTTCCTGACCCTAACTGGATGGCGGCAGCACTACAAGGTGGTATCCTGCCCCCGGTCTGGGTGTATCACGAACTTGCCAAAGACGAGGCGCAGGAAGACTTCAAAAAGCATACTCGTGGCTATTTGTTGCATGA
>VMHT01105593.1_pt1 | contig 22431 bp, 13 predicted proteins | sample 4693611 | NCBI WGS metagenome assembly VMHT01 (sample SAMN12280063, study PRJNA550983) | marine metagenome | isolation source: seawater sampled from same location over 5 years 0.02-0.2 micron viral filtrate | place: USA: collected off the coast of southern California halfway between the port... ...
AAGGACATTTAATGCAAAAATTCGCTTTAGAAAATAAAGATAAAATTTGTTTAAGTATGGAATTAGATAGATATCAAGAATTAGTACAAGAGTTATTAACATTAGTTTTATTAAAAGAACCATCAGAATTTTATAAAGAACAAATAGAAAATATAAAAGATTTAATAAAAAATAATAATATAGAAAAAAAGTACATTTCATAAAAAAAATTAAAATTTTAAAAATAATTTTAAAAATAAAAATAAAATTAAGAAATGTACTATATTGATTTTCTATATTATTATTATTAGTTATATTTTATGAATTAGGTGTTCTAGAATGTATTATACTTCTTGGATCACAATTATTTCTTTTTTAAATTATTTTTTTTTCTTTTTCCTCCACTAATTTCTGGAGATGATTCAATTGATTTTTCATATTTATTTCTTAAATAATCATACACTTTTTCACCATCTTTTACCCTAAATAATTTTCTTCTTTCTGATATTGGTAATTTTCTATAGTCTTCTACTCTTTTTTCTCTTTTATTTATTTTTTTTTCTCTTTTTTTATTTCTTTTTTTATTTTCTAATATTCGTTTTTTTAATTGTTTTCCTGTATCATAATCAGGTAATATTTCTACATTTATAAATGAACCATCTGATAAATATTCTGATATATCAGGTGATATACCAGTTGGGGTTTTAGCATATAAATGATGTGCTCTATTTATATCTTTTGGTTTATTTTGTATTCTTAATTTTGGAGAAGTTGTTCTATTAAATAATGATTCTCTTCTATCTAATAGTCGTATAACTGGTGATTGTTGTCTAACTGATGATTGTTGTCTAACTGATGATTGTTGTCTAATAGGTGATATTTCTCTTGTATACTTTAGTCTATTAAATGATTCTCTACTTTTAGGAGAACTTGTTCTATCTAATAATTGTTTTCTAAAAGGTGATATTTCTCTTGTATAATTTAGTCTATTAGATGATTGTCTACTTTCTGGTGGTGTTTTATTTTTACTACTATTTAATCCTGAACCAAATTTTATTTTATTTTTCATATTATCTAATATATATAAATAATAATAAAAATAATTAATTTAATTATTTATTTTTTTTTCTAAATCTACTATTCTATTTTCTAATTTTTGTATATGTTTAACTAAATATGGTATTAAACCTGTATAATTTACAGATTTATAACTATCATAACCATCTTTTACTAAATTAGGTAATATTTCTTCTAATTCTTGAGCAATAAAACCAACATTACTTGTATTAGATTTATTTACATCATTCCATTTAAATGAAACTGGATTTAATTTTAATATTTCATCATTATATTCTATATTTTTAATATCTTTTTTTAATCTTTTATCTGATTGTGTTGTAGATGAATAAGCAGTAATATCAAATTCTGCGTGTAATCCATTACAATGAATAAAACCTTCACCTGTTACTAATGAATCATCATAATTGAAACCCGATGATGTATTATTCATTATTAATTGTTTATTTACATCTAATAAACTAATAGCAGCAGTTGTCATAGATGTACCATCATTAAAAACTAATTTAGGTACATATAAATCTTTATGTGAATAATTTGCACTATTTGAAAATTCCATTGTGTTTTGCAATGTTGTTGTTCCATTTAAAGTACCATCTGAATTTACTAATATTGAAAATCGCGAATTTGATAATTTTAATACTGAACCACCATCTGATTCTAATATTTTATTTTTTTCTCCGATATTATTTGTACCATAATCTTCAGTATAATATGATTCTAATGTTATTGATGTATTTAAATTTAATGATTCTAATATCAATAATGCTTTATCATTTATTAAACTTATAAAATTATCTTTTGTTGATAATTTTAATATAAAATTTATAGGATAACAATACTCATTAAATTCAACTGGTGTAACAACAAAAGGTGTATTTATATATAATGGTATATTCTGTATAGTAATTGGTACTTTTAAACTATTTGTTTCTATATCTATTTCATAATATAAACTACTTAATTCATCTTTAGTTACTAAATTACTATTAATATAATCTGTTGTATAATAATTATTTTCAAAATTTGTATTAATACTTGTTCCATCACTAAAAATTACTTTATTAACTAATAAATTAATATTACTTGATATTTTATCTTCTGAAATTGTTTGATTTTGAATATTACTTCCTGATATTTGTGTTAATAAATCCAAAACAAATGCATCCCCTATATTTTCACCACTTACTATACCTGTAATTGTTGTTGTTCCACTTATTTTTGAATTTGCTTTAAAATTTGTATTTTCATCAACTATTATATTTACATTATTAATTAATGAAGCATCTATTGTTCCTGATAATATAGTATCTCCTGTAAATGTATTTGATGTTGTTGTTAATATTGAAGTTGACTGATTATCTATATTTATTATTGCATCATTTATTATTGCAGGATTTATATCCTGACCATATATATATGTTCTTCCTGAAATTTTAGAACCATTTATAGATTTAATTGTAGCTGTATCTACAATTGTTGCATTATTTATAATTGATGCATCAATCTCTGTTTCTATTGAAACTGAATTTATTTTATCTCCATATAATGATGTTATTATTGATGAACTTGCTATTTTCGCATTTAAACCAATATTACTTGTATCTATATTTCCTGTTATTATTACATTTTCTAATTTATTATTTGAATTTGTTGTATCAATCATTATTCCACTTATTTCTATATTATCCGGTAACAATGAAGGATGAATACTATTTTCTGTAAAATTATAATTTAATGTTTCTGGTAATTTATAACCATTACCTACTTTTAAATTTGATGCATCTATAACAATTGAATTATTTGATATTAAACTAGGATCTATTGATTCTTCACTTAAATCTGATAATGTTACTGAACCTATTAAACCAACATTATTTAATTGTTCTGCTTTTAATACTAAATTACCAATTAATTCTGGATTTATTAAATTACTTGTTGTATCTATTTCTACATTTTGTAATTTATATGTATATATATTATTATTTGTATCTATTTGTTCTGGTTTTATTCTTAAATTTCCTATTATTCTTGGATCTAAATTATTACTTGTCGTATCTATAATTATATTTTCTAATTTATATGTATAATTATTATCATATGAATCTATTTGTGATGGTGTAACTATAAATGTGCCTACAAATCTAGGATCTAATAATCCATTTGTTGGTCTATAATAATTTAAAACACCATCTATTAATTTATATACATAATCCATATGACTTAAAATAAAATTTTCTGGTCTTATTGATTCCCATTCTACATCTGTTAAATATGTAATATTTCCATATGGTAATAATTTATCTGTTAAAATAGTTAAATTTTCTAATGTATTACCTATAAATTGACCATATGATGGTTCTTCTGTCCCTATATTAATCCATTTTAATCCTGATGGTTCTATATTTGTTATTAAATCTATATTTAATGATCCTGGTACAAAATCAATATCGTCTGGTGATACTGAAATCTGCCCTAATATCTTTGGATCTAATTTGGCATTGTCAAATGTTAAATTTACATTTTGTAAAAAAGAACCATCTATTGTTGTATCTATTTGGTCTGCTGATAAATTTAAATTTCTTATATAATTTGGTGGTATTTTGGATTCATCATATAATCCAAAATATGTATTATTTATATATATATAATTATTATTTTCTAAATTATTAAAATTTAAATTTATTAAATCATCTTGTGTTAATATTATTAAATTATTTAAATTATATATATTTTGAATACTCTCTCTTATTTTATTTTCTAAAAATTCATTATTTATTAATGTTTTATTTTCATTTTTTATTTTAATTCTTTTTTCTCCACCCATATAACCATGATAATAACAATAATAACTTAAACTTGTAAAATTTTGTTTAATATTTAGTTTTATATCACCACTATAAAAATTTACTATAATTCCTTCTATTGTTAAAGTTCCTACTAAATTTGTATTTGCTAATGTTATAACTTCTAATGTATCTGAATCATCTATTAAAAATCCTATAGGATGCTCTATTGGTATATTAGTTAATGTTATTTCTCCTATCTCAAAACCTAAATATTCATACTCATTATAACTTAAATTTCCAAATTTATAATAATTATTACCATTTATTGTTTCTATTGATACTTCATATGTATTTGATATATTATATACTATATCATTATATGATAAAAAATTCCATTCTAAATTATTTGTATCTGTTGTATAATATAATATATCATCTACATTTATATATTTAGTTTCATCTATTAATTCTGTTATTGTTTCATCTGTATTTAATGTTATTGTTATAGTTGATATATATGTTAAATAATATTTTCTTATCTTATTTTTTAAATAATTATTTACTATTAAATTATAATTTGCTACTAAATTATTTATATCATTACTAACATATTTCCATTTTAATCCCGAAGGACCATTATATATTAATGTACTATTTGTATTTATTAATGATGTTGAACTTATATTTTTTATTGGTACATTTATATTTACTATTGAATTTATTGGTATATCACCATTTAATATTACACTATCTAATTTAAATTCTTCCGTTCCATATTTTTCAATATTTATAACATCTATTATTACATCATTAAATATATTTAATGGTATATTTGATGTATCTGATATTACTTTTGTTTTTCCTAATATATTACTTGATATATCTATATTATTAATATCTATCTCTATATTTTCAAAATTATTTATTGGTATCTTTATTAAATTATTTTCTGATACTATATTTGTAATTCCTAATAGTTTCTTATCTTCTGTAAAATCTATTAAACTTATATCTATATTTGCCTTTGTTATTAAATTAGCATTTAAATTTGAACTATTTAATGTATTTATTATTGTTATTGGTGCATCTATTACACCATTTATAAATGAAAATTCTACTGTCGCATTTTTTATTTTACTTCCATCTATTTGTCCAAATAATTTATCATCTGTTATTGTATTATCCGCTATATTTGAATTTGTTATACTATTAAATTTAAATTTTGAACCTTTTATTAAATGTTTATAATATATATTACTTTCATTTATATATGCATCATTACTTAATGTTAATAATCCATTCTCATCTACTAATAAATCTATTTCTGTCTGTGTTAAATTACTATCATAATTTGATGATTTCCCCATATAACCAATTATATTTTCTGAACCTATCGTTAAATCACTTATTGAATCATTTGTTATAAATGATTTTGGTACTACTATATAACTTAATGGTGCTCCTGCATTTGTAAATTTACTATCTATATATGATGTTAAATTATTTCCTGTTGTTGTTATCGTATCATATACATTATCTATATTTATATCTAAATTTATTAAATCTAATGAATTCATATTCCATTTTTCTGCATTATAATCATATGATAAGTATCCTTTTGATCTTTCACCAACATCCGGTATATTTATATCATAATATTTTATTATTACTATACCACTTCCACCTATACCTCCTGAACCACTTATATTATCATCATAAATTGTATCAAAACCACCTCCTCCTCCACCACCTGTTCCTTTCCCTCCATTTCCACCTCTTTTATATAATAAATTATCAGTTATGTTTACTTCTATTGTTTCTCCATTATTATATCCTGTTCCTCCTTCTGATTTTTCATATTCTAATGTATTACTAACACTATTATTATATTTAAAAGCACCTGAACCACCCCCTCCTAAACCACCTGATGGTAATTCGCCATATCTTAAACCTTCTGCTAAACTTATATTTTCATTTCCATTATTATTCCATCTTGTTGCACCACCACCTCCACCCCAATAAAATAATGAATTTATATAACCATCTTCTCTATTATAATATATATTTGATGGTACTCCAGTACCTCCTTTTACATCTACTTCTGATATTCTAGAACTTGTTCCTCCCTTTCCACCATTTTGTGCAAAAACTATTTTACCTTGTACTTCTGTTATTCCTGATAATATATTTATATTACCTCCTAATCCACCTTCTCCTAATGAAGTATTTGTATCACTTTTTCCCTTTTTACCACCTCTAGCTATTAATCCAAATGCTTCTGTATCATATCCATCTTTATTTGCATTTCCACCATTTCCAACTTTTATATTATATGATTTTCCTCTTTCTATATCTACATCTTTTACATATATAACTCCACCACCTCCTCCTCCACCTGCATTAATAGATTGTGTTCCACCTCCACCTCCACCTCCACCTACTATTAAAATATCTATTTTACAATCATATTGAAATTCTAATAAATAATTTGTTTGTTGAGAAATATTAATATTGCTATCATTATAATTTAATAAAATATAATCACAATATTTTATATTATTTATATCATATACAGAATAATCTATATTACTACTATAATATTCTGTTGTTTCAACTATATTATGATTTATTCTTGGACTATATAATGTTGATAATTCTAAATTATAAAATTTAGAAAAAGGTATTTTTGGTAAAACATCTATATTTAATATACCTGATTTTATATTTGATGCATTATTATTATTTAAATTATATTCTATATTTTTAATGTAATTTGATGTATTATTATTTAATAATAATAATTTATTATCTATATTATTTGTATAATTTGAACTTGATATATTACTATAAACATTATTATTTGATGATAATATATATATATCATTTACATAATTTTTATTTTCATTTATATTATTTATTAAATTATTTTATATATTTGTAATGTTAGATGATAATAAATTATATGTATTTCCTACATACGGATTTAAAATCCAATCATTTAATTGCCAATTATATTCTAAATATGTATTTTCTAAATCTGATAATGGTATTTGCTCTAAAAATGTATCTTCTTTTATAGAAAATTTATATCTTAAAATTACTATTCCTTCTTTTCCGTTTCCCCATCCACCATTTTGACTATAACCTCCTCCACTACCTATTACTGTAGCATCTCCTGTTTCTATATTATTTATATCACTTATATTTGAATCTATTAGTACACCACCACCTCCTATTCCTCCTAAAGTATTATATGAACCTCCTTGACCTGCAAAATATTTTATATTATTTTGATTACTTCCTAAATTTTCATATACTATATTAAATATATTATATGCTTTTTGACCTATATTTATATTTCCATTTTGTCCTATTCCTCTAAAATTACTTATTTTTTGTCCATAATTTGCTGTTATATTATTAAATTTTGATATTCCACCAACTTCTGCTACACTATCTGATTGTCTATAATCTGTAAATCCTGAACCATTACCACCTTTACCTACTATTATATCAAATGATGTATCTTTTTCAATTGTTAATGATTCTAATAATATTTGTTGTCCACCATCTCCTCCCGCTCCTACTGTTGTTTTAAAATAATTTCCATTTGAATATATATAACTTTCTTCTGTTAATACTATTCCATAACTAGTATCCCAATTATTTATTATTTTTACTGAATTTATTTCAATCATATCATCTTTTCCTAATTCTTCTATTAAATTTAATATTGCATTATAAATATTTACATCTGTTATATCATTTAATGTTATTAAATTTATATCTCCTGATGGTCTCTCTGAACCTATATTTAACCAATATTTTCCTATTTGAAATGAACCACCTCCACCTCCTCCACCAACTATTAATACATCACAAATTATACTATCATTTATTATTAAATTATAAGTTGTATCTTCATTATTTATAGAATTGAAATAATAATAATGATAACCATTATAAACATCATTTATTATATCAGAACTATAATCTATTGCTGATGGAAATTGTCTTTTATATATATTATTATTATTTGATATTATTACATTATTTACTAATGGTTGATTATAATCTTTTACTTTCTTTTCTATATAAGGTGCTTCTGGTGTTAATAAATTACTAATTGGTATTTTAGGTAATAATTTAATATCAAATATACCATTATCCTGTTTATTATTAATATTTGATGTATGTATTTCCGATTTAGATAATTCTTCATGAAATATATTATTTATAATATCTTGTTTAATTATATCTGAAATATTATTTATATTTATTGTTTCATTTAATATATTTTTATAATATAAATTATTTACATATATATCTCCGTCTATATCAAATCTATTATTATTAATATCTTCTACTACTTCTTTACCTACTGATAAATTTACCTTATATTTATTATCTATTAATGATTTATTATCATTTATTTTTACTGATAAACCATTTGTTTCACCATCTATTCCTATTATTTTTGTATTTCCATATATATTTAACATATAATCTGAATTTTCCTTAATAATTTCTTTAAAATATTTTGGAAAATTATATCTATATCCTTCAAATTCATTATTTATTCTATTATCTTTAAATGGTATTCCTAATGACATTTTAAATGATGAATTTGATGTATTATTTGATAATAATTCTGTATGTGTATTTGAATATATTACATAATAATTATTATCTTTTTTAATATAATTATCAAATTCGAAATGTATTATTCCCAATTCTGTTTTAATTGTTTCTAAATCTTGTAATGAAATTATTCCATTATTTTCATTTATTTTATTTTTTAATAATTCATTATTTATTTCATTTCCATATGATGGTCTAGTTGTACCTACATTTATCCATAATGTTCCAAAATTTTCATCATTATATTTTGTTGGTATTGGACCTTTATTATCTATACATATATTATAATTTTCTCCTAATGTTATCACATCATATTCTGTTCCTATATATTGTAATATATGTTTACTATTTAATTCTAATGATTTTATATCTGTTTTATAATAATCTACATCATTTATATATGATATTTCATATGTTTCTATTTTATTATTATCTATTATTCCATTTGTTATATTTTTGAAATTTTTATTTTTAATACCTGTATAATATGTTGTATCTGACTCTGTTGATTTTAATATATAATTTGGATTTGAACCATATATTGATATACTTGGATGTACTTTATTATCTAAATGTGTATCTATATTTATTATATTATTGTAATAATTATCTGGATATAATATATTATCTAAATTTGTAAATATATTTGAATATTGTAATGTTTTACTATATTCTTTTATATTATCTAATTTATTTATATTTAATACTATATCATTGTAATTTATATAATTATTATCTGTATTTGTTATATTACTTGTATCTAAATTTTTTAATATATATTTTTCATTTTCATTAAAAGTTACTTTCCCTAGATTTATTATATTATTATATTCAAAACTTATTGTATTATCTGAATTTTCTAAACTATTTATTTTATTTGTTTCTAATACACTAAATTTTCCTTTTTTATTTTTTGAATGTATTGAATAATCTTTTGATATATCTATATCTACATCCATATCATATATTATTGTTCCATCTGATGTCATTTTTGATATTAATTCATTATTTGATGATATTTCTAAAAAATTTGGAACTGATATTATACTAGATTTATAATTTTTAAATTTTTGTTTATAATCTTTTAATATTTCATACACCTTTTTACTTATATATATTGCAAATACTGTTTTTGAAGCATCATCAGTATAACCTATTACTGTAAAATCTTTAAATATAAATTCTTCATCTGAATTATTTAATTTATTAAATAATTCAGTTGCTGTATATACATTTGTAAATGGATCTTCATTCGCTAAATAATTTATTAATTGAATTTTCTCATCTATTATATCCGCTTCTAATGGTATATTTTCATCTGGTATTATATTTTTTACATCTGGATATAATATAAAACATTCATGTGTTGTTAATGTTATACCTAACTTATTTTGTTCTGTTATTACACTATTTTTAATATTTTCTAATTTTAATTCTAAATTATATTCTTTATTTTCTGTATTTTTTACTATCATATATGGATAAAATATATGTGATCTATAATAATTACCATTTTCTGATGTTAGCCAAGTTTCTGTTTTAAAATCGTATTCTACTTGATTATTATTATTTTTTAAATTTAATTTATCATATTTTACATTATATGTTTGGGTCTTATCATATACTGTTGTCTGTTTTACATTATTATTATTCTCTAATTTTAAATTTAAACTTTTAAATTTATAATCTAATAATGTTGTTATGTATATAGCATTTAAAAAATAATATCTATCACCATTTTCATCCATATAAAAAAATTCTTTTAATTCTGTATTATTTTGATTGTTTATATTTGTATAAACATTTTTAAAATTATTTCTATAATTTATAAAATATACATCATCATTTGCTAAATTATTTTCTTCAAAATATCTATTTATAAATATACCATTTAAATAATTTATTTTTTCATCTATTATTCTCCATATATAGTTATTTTTTTCTTCATAATTTAAATTTAATTTTAATAATGCATTTGAACTATTATAATTTTGTTTATTTCTATCATCTAAATTTAAACGATCATCATTTCTATTTATATATAATAATGCATTCTCTTTCTCTTTATCACCTATTGATATATTTCCATATTTATTTATATTAAAACTATCTCCTAAATAACTTCCATCATAATTAAATATATAATTTACATTTGAATTTATATTTGTTTCTATATTACTATATACATATTCATTATCATAATTATTTATATTTATAAAATTATTTGAATTAATATTTTCACATTTTCCTAAACTTAATAAACCTTTATTATTTAATACTAATATCTTATCATATTTTAGTACTTCATCTGTATATTCATTATTATATTTATTTATTTCTATTATATTATTTTCTTCTGTATCATTTAATATTGATTTATTTATTACTAATGGTGTCTTTTTATTATCTAATTCTGTTGTTTTTCCTATATTTATATCATCAAATATATTTTCTACAATTGATAATGATCTTATCTCTACACCTGATTCATTATCATGCGGTATAATCTCTTTAACTTGAATTTTATCAACCTTTATTATATAATTAAATAATGCTATATTACTATTAAATTTTACTAAATTTATACCATTATTACTATTTATATTATATTCATTTGTACCCAATTCAATTTCAAAATCAAAATTATCTTTTACTATTATTTTATTTGTATCATTTGATATCTTTAATATTTCTGTTTCTGTATTATTTTTTATTACAAAATCTTTTGTTATTATATTATTTATATAATTATTTTTTAAATTTATTATATCATTATCTAATTGTATTATATATTCTTCTGAATCATATAATCCTATTGTATCATTATTATTTGATGTTATTGTATATTTATATTTACTATTTGTTTCTATTATTCCTGTTTTAAATTTATTATCATAATTTATAAATATATTGTCATTATCTACTATATATTCATCATTCTTTAATAATATTAAATCAGATTCATTATCAATCCCTTCTTTTTCTATTTTTATTAATTCTATATTATTCCCTGTAGCATTACCAATATTTATTGACATTACTTAATTTATATAAAAGATATATTTCTTATTTCTAAATATCAATAATATTTTTTATATATTATTAAATTTATATAAATATTTATTTTATTTTATATATATAGATTTATTATGGAAAATTTAGATAATAATATTACTAATATTTCTTTTAATAATAATATATTAAATTTTACTTTTGATAATAATACAACTGAACAATTAATTTTAGATGAAACAAATTATATTAAAATTTTTGATAAATGGTTTCTTGATACTCCTGTTTTTATTAGTGATAAATTTAAAAAACAAATTAAATCTTTAAATTTTATTAAAATTAATAAAGAAAAAAATAAAAATATACTAGAATTAAATACTTTTTTTACTAATATTGATAATGCTACTAAATTTTTTAATTATGTTCGCATAAGAAAAGATAAAATTGATAATGAAAAATCAAAATGGCAAGAAAAACCTAAATAAAAACTTTTTTATTTTTATATAAAAAATTACTATATATTTATTATTAAAATTATATGTATTGTAATTTTATTTTATTAATTTTTATATTATTTATTAATTTTATAAACTCCTATATTTTTAATATTGGTTCTACTGGTTTATTACTTCCTTATAGTTTAGGTATTCTTGGTTATATTAAAAAATATAATATTGTTAATTATGATGAATTAATTGGTACTTCTGGTGGTTCTTATTGTTCCTTATTATATAAATTTGAAAATAATTTAAATTCTCACGATTTTATTTGGAATAATATTTTTAATTTAAATAAAAGTACTAAAATTGATCTTTATAATTTAAATAAATTTCAATTAAGAAATAATAATATTTTATTTAATAGATATTTAAATCATTCTGTTAATAATTTAAATATTAAAATTGTTGCTACACAATATAATAATATTTTAGATAAAAAAGAATGTATTTTCTCCTACTATTCTAATATTTCTGATCTTATTAATAAATGTTATTGTAGTTCTTATATTCCATATATTAGTGGTGATAAATTTTATTATAAATATAATAATACTAAATATTATGATGGTGCTTTTAATAAAATTAATAAAAAAAATATTCATTATTCTTTTAATAATAATAATTTAATTATTAATAAATTATCTCAGAATAATAATATATTTTATATCAATTCTAATACATGGGGTAGAAAATGGAATGAACCTTTTAAACATTATTTAGATTATGAAACTTCTGAATTTTTATTTTATCAAGGATGGTATGATACTCTTCATAATATTGATAAAATATTATAAGAATTTATTATATATATTTATTTATATGGATAAAGATAATTTAAAACAATATAATAATAATATGTATTTAAAATCTTCTTGGAAATTTGCTAAAGATTTTTTAGTATATGAAAATATTTTAAAAGAATATACTAGTCTTAGAAATAATATTATTAATGAATATTATACTGAAAATTTATCTTATGGTTATAATAATTATGATTCACATAGATATGCTATTAAAAGATTACTATTTTCTGTTAGATTAAAAAATAAAAAAATAGAATTAAATAATTCTTATATTAATAAAAATAATTCACTTATTAATTATGATAAATATTTTAATATTTATAATAATTAATTACAAATAAATCTTAACATTATATTCATTGTATATAATTCTTGACTTAATAATTTAAATGCATATGGTATTCTTGCTTGAACTATATCTACCGTATTTGAACAATTACTACATTTATATATATTTTTTTCTGTATTTACTGTGGCATTTATTCCACAATTTTTACATAAAAACACTCTATAATTATCTGATACATCTAACATTCTTTCTTTTAGAAAACTACTCATTCCATGCGATAATACTGCATCTCTTTCCATTTCTCCTAAACGAAGACCTCCATTTCTCGCTCTCCCTTCTGATGGTTGTCTTGTTAACATTACTATTGGACCATTTGAACCTCTACTATGTAATTTATCTGTTACCATATGTTTTAATCTTTGATAATATGTTGGACCTATAAATATTTCTGTCTTTATTTGTTCTCCTGTTCTTCCATTATACATTATCTCATTTCCATATCTCTCCATTCCTGATAATTCTAATACTTTCGCTATACTTTCTACTGTACAACTTGTAAATGGTGTTGAATCTCCCATTGTTCCTATATGACACGATGCTTTCCCCATTATACATTCCATTAATTGTGCCATTGTCATTCTTGATGGTATCGCATGTGGATTCATTATAATATCTGGTGTTATTCCATTTTTTGTAAATGGCATATCTTCCTGATTATATATCATTCCTATTGTTCCTTTTTGAGCACTTCTACTTGCTAATTTATCTCCTATTTCTGGTTTTCTATTTTTTCTTACACGAACTTTACAAAATTTATATCCATCACTATTTATATTCGAATAATTCATATCTATATATCCATCATCATTCGCTTTCATACATGTACTTGAATCTTGATTTACATTCACACCCATCTGTTTTTTGGGCATCACTTTCCCTATTATTATATCATTCCCATCCACATATTTATTTTTTTGTACAAATCCATCATTCTCTAATTTACTATATGAAAATGGTTTCATATTTAAACTATTCTCAGGTTTTGTAAATGTCTCTTCTTCTCCTGTACTATGATTTTTTGAACATACATCTCTAAATGCTTTATAATATGTACTTGTAAATAATCCTCTATCTAATGATGCTTTATTTATCATTACACTATCTTCTTGATTAAATCCAGTATGTGTCATTATTGCTACTATCGCATTTGTTCCTGATGGTAATTCATTACTATGTGTATATTTTGATAATTTTGTTAATACTAATGGTTTTTGCGCATAATTTAATATATTTCCCATTGTATCTATTCTATTATTAAAATTACTCATATATATTCCTAATGCTTGTTTTCCCATTGCACAATTACTTACTGCAAAACCATTCCCACCAATAAAACTATGATTTTCACTTTCTACTGTTATATCTGATATATTTTTATTATTACTTAATACTTTCTTATTTATTGGTACAAAACATATATCATTATCGACTTCTATATTCTCTTTAAATTCTTCTAATGTTTTAGAATTTTCTTTTATATAATTTTTACTATAATTTTCTACATATTTTTTATAATTATTATATTCATTTATTACAAATAATTCTTTTAATAATTTATTATTATATCTTATTCCTATATTTTTTAAATAATAATCTAATATCTCTTTATCTGTTTTATTATTTAATTCATATTTATAATAATAATCTAAATAATTATTATTTATTTTATTTACTATATATTCTATTATTAAATTTGGTTCATATATATTTATTTTATAACTATTTATTTTTTCTTTGTTTTTACTTTCTAATACTAAATATGATGATAAGAATTCATTTTTTACTTTTGTTGAACATTTCTCTAACCACGATATATTTTTACATAAATTTTTTATATATATTACAAATTTTATATCATATATATGATTCTCTGTAAATCCTAAATATTTTACATCATTTATATATTCTTCTTTATCTTTCTCATTTGTAAAATTTAGTTCATTTACAATATAATATCCACATAATCTCGCTATTATTGGTAATTTCTCACTTTTTTTATATAATGGTATTAAATTTAATTTTTTATATTCATCATTTTTATTTAATAATTTTGAACTATATATTTCTTTATTTTCTATTAATTCTTTTTCTTCATTATTTTCTTTTATATTCATATATATTCCTAATTTTGTTTCATCATCAAATTTTTGAACTTCCATCCAACCTTTATTTGTCATAAATTTATGATCATATGTTGCTGTTATTGTACGACCTGTTATTATATTTATATCATATACTATCTTATCTGTTAATCTATTATAATGATTTATAACTTTTGTATGTTCCATTATTTTTGTTTTTGGATTAAAACTTAATACATTATCTCCTATTTTTATATTTTTTATCTTTTTATAATATCCATTACTTAATAATACTGTCTCATTTTCTGATAAACATTGATAACAATTTCTCGGTGATTGATTATGATCACTAAATGGTATATTTACTCCTAATATTCCATTTATTAAACTTGGATGTATCTCACAATGTGTATAAAATGGTGGATATGATGTACCTTTAATCCCTCTTTTTAATTCATTATAATTCATTGATATCATTGAATAATTTATTTCATCTGTATCTAAATATTCTATAAATCCTTCTTCTAATTTATCATATTTATGTTCTATTATATTACATCCAGCACACGGTGCTATAAATGTATCAAATGTTTTATTTTTTGAAAATTCAATCCAACTTTGTTTTCTTTCTTTTAACATTCTTATTATTCTTAATTCTCTTTCTCCTGTTTTTTTATCTATATCAACTATTAATAATGGTCTAAACATTCTACCCGCTTCTGTACTTATTATTATGAATCTCTCTTTAATATCCCATAATATACTTGTCATTGGATAAATTACACCACTTCTTTTATAATGTTTTAATTTTGTATATAATTCAAATGGACTTATATGATAACCTATTATATCTCCATTTATTTTTACTAATACATTATCTTTATTTCCTAATTTTTTTAAATAATTTGTTATATTATCTATATTATCTTCTATATCATCATCTAATGTTTCTACACCTAGATCTAATAGTAAATTTCTTATAAATATACTATTCATTGATAATGATATATTTGTACTTAATGCCATATTTTTTACTAAACCTACACTTGCTCCTTCTGGAGTTTCTGCTGGACAAATCATTCCAAATTGTGAATTATCTAATTTTCTTGGTTGTACTAATTTTCCATTTTTTTCCATTGATGTATTTATTCTTCTTAAATGTGATAATGTACTCGCATAAGACATTCTATTTAATACTTGTGATACACCTTGTTTAATATTTTGAAAACTTCCTATACTTTTTATTCCCCAATTTCCTGTTGATAATGAATATTTTAACCACGAATCTAATAATGATTGTTTAAAATATCTATGTATATTATTATCTGTTATTAATTCTCCTGATGCTATATCTCCTTTATTTCCTCTCCATAATCCTAATTCTCTTTCTATTAATCCTTTTATTTCTTTTGACATTTTTCCATAACATTGTCTGAATAAATTACTCATTAATATTCCTGGTGTATCTATTCTTTTATTCATATATGAATCTCTATTATCATAATCTTGTAATCCTAAATGGATTTTTATCATTTTTCTTATCATATATCCTAAATATAATGCTTTTCTTCTATAACTTTTACCTACATGTGGTAAAAAGTCATTTATTAAATTTGTTTCTAATAATTCATATGGTTTTTCTGATTTATTTCCACCAGTCATTATTTTTATTATTACTTGCGATGCTTGTTCTTTTGAATGAATATCACAAGCATCTTCACAACACGCCATTAATTCATTTACTATTTTTGAATTATTTGGATCATCTATATCATATACTATGTGTTGTATAATTTCTTTATCACTTATTATTCCTAATGCTCTAAATAATATAAATACTGGTATTTCACTTCTTATAAATGATGTATTTAATCTAATTATTCTCCCCATATGATTCACTTTACCTGTCATATTTAAACTTGTTGTTTTCGGTGGTAAATAATTATAATCACTCATTGATCTTATTTCTGCGTATAAACCTTCTGCATTATTATTTGGCTTAAATACTAATGTTTTATTTTCATTTATTCTATCTTGTGATACTAATACTTTTTCATTTCCATTTATTATAAAATATCCTCCATAATCATACTTACATTCTACATTTCCTTCTTCTCCTATTGCTGGTATTTGATTTAATAAACATGCTTTTGATCTTACCATTATTGGTATTTTTCCAATATAAACATTCTTTACTGTTTTATCAAATTTCTCTGTTATTCCATCACTATTTGTTGTTTCTATTATTACATGTACATCCACATATAAACTACTTGAATATGATAAATTATTCATTCTTGATATATGTGGACTCATTACTGTCTGTGTTCCATCTGATAAATAATATGATGGTTTTGTTAATGATGGTTTTATTACATTTAAATTTATTTTATAATTCATATTATTTAAATCACATTTTACTGGTGCACTTATTTTTATTGGATTAAATCCTGATATAATATGTGATAATGTTATATCTATAAATTTATTATAACTTTCAATTTGATGTTTTACTAATGTATTTGCTGACTCAATAGAACCACTTTTTTGAAAATATTTATCTAAAATTGACCAATTTATATCTTCTATATCTTTATTTGAATAATTTGACATATGGAAAAATTTATATAATTATATTTTAATAATATAATATTCATTTTTTTATTTACTTTTTAATTTTTATAAATCATTTTATATTCTATATTATTTTCTTCAAATATTTTAAATCCCTTTTTATCATAATAATATAATAAATATTCTGTATTTTCTTTATTTTTATCTATATATAATATTAATTCTCCTTTTAACATTTTTTTTGCTGTTTCTATTATTTTTGTTGCAACCCCTATTCTTCTATATTCTATACTTGTACATAATTGATTTAATGTATTATCTTTTATTCCAATAAAACCTATTATTTCATTATTATTTGTATATATTATTACATTTTTATTTTCATTTATTCTATTATTTTTAAAATTAGAATTTATTAAATTATTACATTCTTCATATTCTTTTTCTGATAAATTTTTTAATAATTTAAAAGATATCATTTTATTTTTTATATATTTAAAAAATGATTATTCTTTATATTAATATATTATATGATTTATTATTTATTTCCTACTATTGCTAATTTAATTTACTTTTATTATTTATCTGTTTTATTTTTCTTTATTTCTTATTTTACAATTGTTTTTAGTATTTTATTATATTATAAAATTAATAATTTTAATATGATATATAATTATAATAATTATTTTGATTATAATTAAAAAAAATGATTATCATTTATTTTTTTTTTTATAAAATGAAATTTACTTTCATACTTGTTATGTTTCTTTTAAATTCTATTTACTCTTTTAAATTTAATAATAATTTAAATTTGAAATTACGTAATAATATTAATTTAAATTTAGATAAAAATAATAAAAATTTATATAAAACTTATTTAAATGAAAAAAAAAAAACTATTAAATTTATTAATAATATTACTAATTCTAATACTAAAACATTATCTAAATTAATTGATAAATCTTTTCAAATTTTAGAATATAATAAAGATATTTATATTAATAATACAAAATCTAAATATAAAACTATTGTTATTGATGATAATATTAAAATTAATATTGAAAATGTTAAAAATATTAAAATTTTTAATAATAATAACTATAATATTAATTTATATAATAATAATTCTTATGATATTAATAATGATATTTATAATGATATCGATTTAATATATGAAAAAATTAAAGAACTAGATATTTTATTAAATTTATTAAATTTATTATTATTTTTTCAAAATTAAAAATTATATAAGAAATAGATTATATATATGTATAACAAGTATTACATTTTTTATTTTTATTTTAAATATAACTCATAATTTTGAGTATGTCACTATGCCCGAGAGGTCCAAGGGGCCAGACTTAAGATCTGGTGTGTAAATACACGCATGGGTTCGAACCCCATTGGTGACATTTCCTTCTTTTAGGTTATATTTATCTTTGTTGCATTGGCAGAGCGGTCTAATGCGGGAGACTCAAGTTCTCTTCCTCTTTTTGAGGGCACAGGTTCGAATCCTGTATGCAACATTTTTTTTATTTATTATTTAATTTTATCTAATTTCCTTTTCTTTTTATAATAACATAATAATGGTGTATTTTTATCTGTCTTTAAATAATTATATTTAACTGTATTTGATTTTACTAATTGATTTAATTTTATTAATTCTGTTATATTATTCTTTTTATTTGATTTTATTATATTACACATCCTTTTCTTCTCTTTTATTTGCTTTGACATATCTAAATTTATTTTATTTATTTCATCTATATTATTTATTTTTATTAATTCCCAACCATTATTTTTATTTTTAAATTTAAATTTATAATCTATTATTTTCTTTTTTATTTTCTTATTATCATACCCCTTCTCTTTATTCGCATTAAATAATTGTCTATATGTCACATATACATTATAATCCTTATCATATTTTATTTTTACATATCCATATGCATTGTATATATAGTGATCTCTTATATTAAATATATTTTTACTATCTTTATTTTTTGGTGATTTTAATATCTTTTTATTATCTATTTTACCCTCTATCTTCTCTATATCTGGTACTCCTCCCCCGGTTCCCGCTATTACTGTTCCTATATTTTTTTTTAATAGTGCTATATTAAAATTATGCACATCTGCACATAAATATAATGTCTTATATTTATTTAATTCTTCTATCAATAATTCCATTATATATGCTCCTCCTCCTTCATTATCATCATATATATTATTTAATTTATGATATTTCTTCTTTTTATATGCTATTAATGGATTATGACCTACTACAAATAATAATTTCGGTTTATGCACACTTAATTCCTTCTTTATATTATTTATATATGATAACATCTTTTTTGTTGTTATCTTATTTCTATCCGTATTCGATGCTTTATATGTATAATTATCAAATAAATTTGTATTTATATATATCACATATACTCCTATATTTAATTCCTTGATTACACTTTTTTTTATACAAGTATATATATTCTTTCCATTTAACATTTTATTTTCTGTATTTACATTCTCTAATTCTTCTAATGTTGGTATTTTTATTTTCTCATTATTTACTATCTTCTCTATTACATATTTTTGTGTCTTTAACATACAATCCTTTTTTAAATTCGGGTTTTTACTCTTTATTGTATCATTATTCTCATCATGATTCCCCATTATTATATCTATGTCTTTTTCTGTATTTAATAATAATTTATATCCTGATGTTAATGTTGTAAATGGATAATATTTATATGTATTCTCTCTATCATCATAATTTTGTGAATACCAATTATCTCCTGCCACTATTATTAATTTATCTATTTCCTTTTTTATATTTTCTATCACTATATCTCTATATATTGGTGTCTCTCTCCAATTTTTTGATGTACAGTCTATGTTATTCCAACAACCAAATAATATAAATGAATCTATTATCTTTCTTTTGTCATTTGATATTTCTCTTACATATTTCACTTTCTCTCCTTCTACTTTTCTTTTTTTATATTCCTTTTTAAATTTTTTTAACATTATTAACTTAATATAATTATAAGAAAAATAATTCTTTTAACCACAATGATATGTACAACCTACTAATGCTAATTTATATACTGATGTATTATCTACTGCATATTCTGTATTATATTCTTCCTCCGTTATTAATTCACCTGTTATTTTTACATATTTTAATTCATATTCTTTATCTTCTATTATATTATCTTTTAATGTTTTTTCTGATTTTAATATTATTGTTTCTACTTCATTATCATCTATCTCTTTCTCTTTATATTTTCTTTCTTTTTTTTGTGGATTAAAATCACAATTCATTGTTATTTTCGCTACTGTATAATTATGTAATATATCACTATCTTGTTTTTCTCCTATCCCGGGTATTACTGATGTTGTTATATAATCTCCATTCTCTAAATTCCCTTTTATATCTGATACCCATATTGCTCCTTCTCCCAATGAATTTATTTGTATATATTTATCATATTTCCCTAATTCTTCTTTTAATGCTGTTATATTTAATGTTTCTACTTTATTTGATATTACTCCAAATACCGATTTATCTTTCTCTTTATTACTTAATAATACATATGGTACTGAATTATTTACTGTTATATTTTTTGTCATACAATTCTCATATATCTTTTTATTTTCTGTATTTAATGATCTATATTTTCCACTTGATACTACAATATATCCAGTCTTTGATTCTATATCTTCTTTATTTATACTATCATCATAAAATAATACTGGATGTTGACCTGTAAAATTTATTAATTCTTTATTTTTTTCAAATTCTACTCTATCTATATTTGTTTCTAATCTTATTATATTTTTTGTTTCTTCTGATATATATTCTTCTATTTTTGGTTTATCTGATTCATATTTATTTAATATTTCTATATTATCCGGATTTTCTATATCTTCTATACTATTTATTTCTGTTTCTAATTCTATTATTTCATTTATCCATTTTTCTCTATCTATTTCATATTTTTCTGATTCTGATTCACTTTCATTTTTTTTTAAATCTTGTATGTTCCATTCTCCTACTTTTACTTCTTTTGTTATTACTCCTTCTATTTCTATATTTTTATTCCTATTTTTTATAACACAATTATCTATAATGAATTTATTTATTCTTCTGCTTTCTTCTCTATTCATTAATTTATAATAAGATTTTTTTTATTTGTATTTATATCTTATTATTACTATTCCTGAACCTCCTTTCCCTCCTTTTGATCCATAATTACCTCCACTCCCACCTCCTCCTGTATTTATTAATCCATCATTATGATATGGATATATATTTGTATTATCTCCTCCACCACCTAATCCTCCTATACTACTATTTCTTGAATATCCATCTGCACCATCTCCACCAAAATATTTTTCTGATAATGATACCTCACCATACATATTATCTGTTCCAAATTTACTATATAAATTTATTGTTTCACTATTGTATAATATCTCTTTTTTACCTTCATTCCCATCATTACTTGTTCCATCCGTACTTACTCCTCCTGATAATACTATTACATCTTCTCCCGATGTATTATCTATTGTTGATGTTATATTTGTTCCTGAATCTCCTCCTATTGATTCTATATTTGCAAA
>VMHT01036769.1_pt1 | contig 22413 bp, 23 predicted proteins | sample 4693611 | NCBI WGS metagenome assembly VMHT01 (sample SAMN12280063, study PRJNA550983) | marine metagenome | isolation source: seawater sampled from same location over 5 years 0.02-0.2 micron viral filtrate | place: USA: collected off the coast of southern California halfway between the port... ...
CACGACTGGCAGAGATCGAACGTTCTATGAGCGCCTTCAACAAGAGCCGAGGCCACGCGGGTAAGACCATCCGCGCCGACGCCAACGACATCGATCCGGCGAGGCTGAAGCGCCTCGCAGAGATTCGATACAGCGCCATGTATACGAGCGGTCGCGGCCACACCCAGGAAGCCAAGACGCTCAAGCATGCACTAGACACGCACGACACGACCGGAACGCCGCTGAGCCGTGTGTTCGCTCAGCTTGGCTTCGACGCTTCGAAGCTGATTCCGTCCAACATCTAATCTGGCCGACAAGGATACACACGTATGACTGCTACCGAGACCTTCACGCTGTCCCGACCGCTCGCCACACACAACGGAGAAGTTACAAGCTTTACGCTCCGGGAGCCGACCGCTGGCGCGTTTATTGACTATGGCGAGCCCTTCAAGATTAGGCGTCGGAAGGGTGAGGACGGAGAAGACAGCAGCGAGTTCGAATATGACTCCAAGGTGTTTGCGCGGTTCCTCACGGATATGATCGCCGAGAAGGGGATCGACGACCTCATTCTGAAGGGTCTCAACGCTCGCGATTTTTATCAGCTACGGGTCGTCGCCACCAACATCATTCTGTTGGGAGTGCAGGACGAGCGCCCTATCTGACCGTCCGACGCGCGGTCGCGCTTATGATACGCGACTTCGGAGTGCAGCCTTCCGAGCTGCACTCCATGCCCGTAGGACGGCTTACTACTCACATTAAGATGCAGGCGGAGCTGACCAAGCTCCGCGAGAAGAACAACGGGAGATAGCTTCTGATGAGCAATCCCAGCGTAACGGCGACGATCAGCGCAAACGATCAGGCGTCGCCGAAGCTGCGCGAACTACTTGAGCTAACGAAAAAGCTCGATCAGACGGCCAAAGGCCTCTTCAGAGACAACGGCGGCACAGCGAACCTCGCGAACCAATTCCGGCAAGCCAACACTGCGGCTCAGCAACACCTCAATACGCTGGAAAAAATCCACAAGGTGCAAGCCGCAATCGGTGCGACGGTTGCCGGTGTGGTGGGCGCTAAGGCATTTCAGTTCGCTAAGTCCGCCGTATCCGATTACATCCCGTATGAACGGGACGTTCGTTACCAGCGGGCAATTCAGCACTACAGCATTTCGGACATGGCGCTGTTGGAGAAGCAGAGGATCGAAGCCGCAACCGTTTACGGATTGAAGCCCGAAGACACTCTGCACGCGCAACAGGCCTTCGTCACCCGAAACTTCTCTGCGCCGATCACCGAGGCGGCCACGAAGCAAGCCATCGTTCTGGCGAAAGCGCTGAACGTGAAGACGGAGGAAGCCGCCAAGATAGTCGAGGGCTTCACGTTCGGCCAAGGGATACATCTGCACAGCGCGGCCGACGCGTCGCGCGAGATTAGGCGGTCGACCGACTTAGCTGCCATCGCGTCTAAGGCCGGTGCCATGACGCCGGAGGATATTCAGCAGTTCGGCAAGTTCGGTATCGGCATGTCGACCGCTGCGGGCATCCGCGCCGAACAGGCCCTTGCGGCTGCGATGACGCTCAAGAGAGCGAACGTGGGCGGCGACGAGTCGGGTGTGTTCATGCGTGCCATATCCGCCCGCTTGCTCGCACCGACGAAGCAGGCTTTCGAAGCGTTCGCCCATATGGGTATCAATTATGCCGACTACGCCCCCCAGGGCGCTGTCAGCACGGACGCTATCGACGCTTCATTGCGTCGCCGGTACGGGAAGGGCCTTTCCGACGCTGGCAAGACAAGCCTTAACACAGCGCTCAGCGACGAGTCGCGGAATGTGCTTGGGAGCCGTGAAGACTTCTCTGCGGCCGTACGAGAGGCCGTTGAGGCCAGCGGCGAAAAGCTATCCAAGATGGACCAGAAGCATTTGGTCGACACGGCTCTTCGTCAGTACGACTTGTCGAAAGGATCGCTACGGGGCGGCGAGCTGTTTGACGCGATCCTGCAAAAGGCGACCGCACGGGACATGCAGGCCTTGGTCGGGGACAAGCAGGGCGGCCGGGCCGTGATGCTGCTCAACGCGCTCGGGCAGTATCAGGAGTATCTCGAAAAGCTGAACCATGGCGACGGGTTTGCGCAGAACATTGCGAACGAACGCATGCAGGGTTTGGCGGCTGCTGCCGACCGGCTTACCGCCTCGCTTGACGCGGCTGAGAAGCAAATGGTCAAGGCGAACGAGGGTTGGCTTACTCCGCTTGCGGAAGCGGGCGCTAGGCTGGCAGGCTTCACGGCTGGGCTCTCAGACGCTCAGAAGCAGGCTATCAGCGTGGCGGCGGGGCTCGCTTCGTTATCCGGCCTGACGGCGGCAGGCGCTACTATCGTGTCAGTTCTGTCGAGCTTCACGGGGCTGGCAGCGAGCGCCAACGTGGCTTCAGCGGCGTTAACCCGGATGGCGGGGGGCAGCGCCGTGGGGGCAGCCGCAACGGCTGCCGGGGGCGTCGCGGCCGGTTCACGTGTGGCGGCTGGGCTCGGGCTTGCGTCCAAGGCGTTCGGACTAACCGCCATTGTCGCGGGAACCATCCCGCTAGTGTACGGGCTGACGAATGATGAGACCCAAGGTGTTACGCGCGACCATACCCGAGCAGCGCGAGCACGGGAGGCGATCAGGGCGGATGCGCAGGCGCGCATGGTCCGGGAGCTGGAGCGGGGTGGCGGGGCTGAGTTTGAAGACTTGCTCACTGGCTCGAGTCCGTTTGACCAGTATCAGCCGACTGCCTGGCCGAAGCGTCGGGGCGCGACTAGCGATTATCTTCGTCAGCTCGGCGCGTCGGACGACGGGACGAGCAGCCGTTCCGGCTGGCAGGACTCGATCCAGCCTATCGGGAAGTCTGAAGGCTTTAAGGATGTCAGCGTACAGGGCACCGTGTCCGGCGAGGCGGAGCTGCACGTCAACATCAGCGGGGAAGTGCGGCCCACGTCTTACCTTGAAGGCATCATCCAGCGGGCGGAGGCTGTTGGGCGCGTGAACCTCAACGGCCAACTCGGCACAAGCATGCAAGGCCCCGGCGACAACAGCACCAAGCCCGCAGCGGCAAACGCTCTTACAGGGACGAAATGATGACACTATTTCCGGAGGCTGACGCTTGGCGCGTCGGCATGCAGGACGTTGCGAAGGCGATTGAAGACGAGATGGGCGAGCTTGTTACGGTTACGCCAACTCGTTCGGGTGGGGTAAATTTCCCGCGCATACCTGAGCCCGAAAAAGCGCTGATCGTGAAGGCCGTTTTCACCGCGAAGGCAGAGCTTGTAACGATGGGGCCGGGAAGACAACACGGCGGCTACAATGTGTCGCCTCTTATATCGACGCGTAAGCCAGTCTTCCAGTTTCGGTACGGCGTGCTGCCGTGGCCAATAGAGCAGGGGTATCGGATACTCTTGCATCGGACGCGCGAGCTGTTTGAAGCAACGGACGTGCAGCCTGATAGCGTTTCGAGCGTCGTCGTGTCCGTCACGCAATTGGGGCGGGCCAAAGACGACACGGTCGACTGCGCTGACGATCCTCGCTTACCCAGGAACGTATATCCGTGAGCAACGTCATCAAGCTTCAGTTCGCGCCGCGCACAGCGGCCGTTGAAACTGATATGCCCGATGTCCTTGTTACAGGACTGGCGAAGCTGAGAGCCTGCAAGGACGCTATCGACGTGTTGCGGCTCACCGATGCGTTGCCTGATGTCTTGTTACCCCATCTTGCATGGGCGGCATCGCGCCGACAGGACGTACCGTCGCGCCACGTCCAAGTCCTTGTGAAGTGCTGTGGGGAGCAGGCTCTTGAACGCTCGCTGGGCCATGCGCGCTTAAGACAACTGAAGCGGCGCTTTCCGGTGAGCGAGCCGTTCGAGCCGCTGTAAGTTCGTCAGGACTGTCAGCCGTTTCGCCTGACGCATATCCTGTTGCGTCCTTACAAGTGTTCTGACAGGTTCACTGAGCCGAAGGGAAATCATCACCACCGGAGGGCCTGCGCCAACAGGCTCTCCACCCAAAGGCAGGGGCCATGCAAACAATCGCAATCCGACGTTACGACAACTACGATCCGGCCACGCAAAGCGCTCAACCGCTTGTTGATCGAATGGTCCGCAAGCCGTGCGGCTCATTTGCTCTGATTGAAGGGCCGGAAAGGCCGGGCGATCCCGAAGTGGAAAAGCCCTACAGCCTTGAACATGTGTTTGAGTGGCTCCGGGAGTTTCCGTGGCAGATCGAACGTACGGTGATTGTCAACGAAGCGGCGAAGCAGTGCCCGGCGATCTAGAGCGCCTTATGGAGCTGGTGGTAACGAGGCATGTATGGGGGCGGAGTCTAAGCGCGGAGCAAATGCAGGAGACGCTTGCTTCTGCTCTCGATGAGAGCCGCCGTCATCTAGTCACTGTACGCAAGGCGAAGAGCGGTCGTTTAGAGATCGAGTTCAGCCCTGAACTCGGAGACGTGGGGCGCGCCTTTATCGAGGCGTCCACCAGCGCTCCGACTACCCGACCAAGCTAAATGTTGCTCCCCGATCAGATCGCGCCCCGCGGCCTCACAAAGACCGATGCAGCCGCTTACTGCGGCTGTTCTGAGGACGCCTTCGACACATGGGTAAAGAAGGGCATTGTGCCGGGGGCGATCCCCGGCACGCAGCGTTGGGACCGCAAGGCGATAGATTGGTACCTAGACCGGGCCTCTGGTCTCCCGAGCCATACGACGGCCAGCGCGGCGGACGATGCGCTGGCAGCCTGGCAGGCTTCCAGACGGAGGGCTGTCAGCGTGACGCGATGAGATTTGCCGCGACCCGCGAACTAAGCGCTCGGGGCGGTCGATGGCTTTATCTCACCCTGCTGATAGGAGCGAATCTGCTCTCGCATCCAGTCGCCAAGCGATTTTCTAAAAGCTATATCCACTCGGGACCCTTGCATATCGACGTGAAATGGGCGAGGGCCGTTTGCACAAAAGCGGACGTTCGTCATGCTCCATAGGGATTCGCCTGCGCGGCAATAGGAAAAATGCGTACACAAACGATCATACTCGAAATTGCCGAGCAACGGCTTGCGAAGCACTCCGTCTGAGATTAGCGGACGAATAACAACCGTGTCGTCCTGCGCAACAGAAAATATTCGCCTGTCGCTAGTCTGTTCGCAATCGAGGGCGACGCACTCCAAGTCAGGCCCGTTATATCGGTTTAGTAGCAACCGTGGTACCCAGGTCAATCCGGCTTCGGGATTTGCCTCATCGTATCTGAAATGAACGAAGGCTATTTTATCTAGTTTCACAAACGCATCGGCCGCGCGATAGCACACTTCGATAGTTCCTCCCCATCGTTCGAGGAGGGTTTGTTGCGTGTATAGCTCTCTGCCTAACGACTGTGATGCGACCGCCAGGGCATCCCCCAAGACTTCCGAGATAGTATTAGCTGACGGGTCGGTGATTGGATCAACACTATCCAACTGGGCAATCGTGCTCTTGAAGTAATCTGCTCCGGTTCCGGCAACGCGCACATTTTCGAATCGTCTCAGATTGGCTGCTTCAGCGCCCGCCCATATGTAGCTGATTTGGGGACCTTCGGAGACCATCGCGATGCAACTGAAATTCTGGTCAACGTTCGCAAGGATAATCTTGTTTATTTCACTCGCGGAAGTGCCGAACTGATCTACGTGAGACTTGATCTCCCTTGCCAGTCCATAAGCCTGCACAAGCGGACCTGACCACGCGAACACCACCGAGTTAGTTATGATGTTCACCTTCTGGCGTAGTCCCGCCACGGACACTCCGAACGTATCCAGTAGCTGCGCGCTCAACGGCCCCGGTGCCGGTAATCTCGACGTAGCGGATTGCTTTGCAAAATCTGTGAGTAGGGCGTCCCCACATAGAAGAGGGACATTCGCTCGACTGAAGCCAAAAATGAGTGTCATCTCAAACGTTGGTCTGTGGGACAGTAGTTCAACAGCGCCTTCACGGCCTCGCGCGCGTCACCGCCGCAAGCCGCAGTTGCATGATCGCCGGCCGTTTTCACGCTTTTGCCTATCCCCGTGGTACCCGCTGCAGCGTCAGCTGCTTGGGCCTGTGATTGCTTCGTTTTTTGACTATCCGGTACTTGTGTCGGATATCGTCAAGTAACCCATCAACTTCATTTTGGATTCGTAAGGTAGGTTCGGCGCTGATCGCTATCGCGGTAACATGCCCATCATCGTGGACCACCACGGTAGCAACTCGGCCCATGCCTTTGATCAACTCTTCTGCTTCGCGCTCGCTGATTTCTGGCTTCGTTTCCATTTCGACAGTTTTCCCAGTGGCCGCGTCGACGTTCCAAAAGGCACCGAGCGTCAAACGTGCCGATTTAAACGCTCTTTCTCTTAGCCCGCTTTTGAAGGTAAATTGCAGCCTTCTCTCGTAGACGGGCACCATCACTTAAGTAAAGATAGTCTGCGGCTTTTGCTATACGCCACGGTTCGATGTGGCTCACTTTCAAACCCCGCTGTTTCATTGCGGCTTTCACCTCTTCCTTCGCAAGATACCTGCAGATGGTTCGTAGCTCAGGAGAGATCGTAGGTTGCAGATCGTCAGTTGGATGATCCTTGTTTGCCCAATATGAAGGTTCCTCCATTGCACGCAGCGTACTCGCTTCCCGCTCAACTCGCTCGATCCACCATCTGTTTCGATCTTCCGCAATCTGACGAGAAAACAACCAAAGAAAAAGGACAACGATTAGGAACGCGGCGATACGTAGCCCTACCGCCGTTTCCTTAAACCAAAACATCGGGTTGAACTGCAGCACGTCGAGCAAAATAACAAGCGGTGCCGCAACTACTGGAAAAACAAAGCAGAGCACCGCGAAGATAGTGACGGGCGCTCCAAGCCGCTCGTATAGAAATCGTTTCACAATGATCTCAAGGAACTGCCTGCAAAAACCTTGATCCGATTATATCATTACGTTGCCCAAATCGCCACAATCGGGGAGTTTGGAGCATTTCGCTTTTTTCCGACAGGGCTTGTGGCGGAAATTCGCTGGCCCGACTATATTCAGCTCGCTTTCGCTATGCCGTTTTATGACCTGGGATTTCCCCCTCATGGACCTGAACAACGCAGCGATGTCGGTATCGTTTTGTCCGGAGACGGGCGAGCCGATGGTTCGCGTTCAAGAGTCCCCACGTGACGATGGACGCTCCGGCAGATCGGTTACGTTCGCGGGCGGAAGCCTCCGTCCGCTCGGGTACGCGGAACTGCTTCAAGCCAATCCCGGCAACACAATATCTATTCCAATTGACCTGGACGACGCTCGGCTTCTCGATACCAACATCGAAGGCTTGGATGAAAGCGTAAAGTACACGGCAAAGGCACCAGTGTTTGAGAGCCACTTCACTTCGCGAGCGATTGGCCTTGTCAAGGGTGGTTGGTTGCCGCCCGCTCTTGCCGCGAGCAACAACACCACCATTTTGATAGACAGAAACATCGTTTCACAAATTGTTGGCCGCTTCGACGGCGGCAGAGCGGTGGGCAGTGATCCCGACTTTCTGGACTTATTTGCTGATCGGCCGCTCAAGATCAGTCCTGTACTATTCGCTATGGAAGGCAATACGCGAGCCACTCCTACACCGGAGCAAGTGCGGGGCCAACTCGACGAATTCATAGCGAAGTTTCGGGCCGCGCTTCCGGCGACGAAGTTAGTTGTCGACTCTAACGTTGAAAAAGGCATCCTCGGGTCGATTGAAGACACACGAGCAGGTTTTGCAAAAAGACAGAAATTCCTAATGAGCGTGGCTCCGCGCCTTGTCGCTCCGGTCGCTAGAGCGAAAGTTCCCGCGCGAAGGGATGAGGTACTGAGTATAGCCGATCAATGTGGGGTTGCGCGCGGTTCACTCGTTGTGCTCGCTGCTTTGAGCGTGGTGTTTGTTGCCAACGGGGCCAGTCCTGCAAAGAGACTGCTGAAAATCAGGGCCGAATATCGTGATGAGGACGCCTATAACGCGTTGGTCGACCTGCGCTCGCTTGAGATGCTGATTTATGTGTTCGCACGTCTCCCGGACTTGCCAGCGATGCTATGCACGGCAGACAAGGACCTGGCCCTCTTCTGGGTGGGGATTCAGGCGTCAAATTTCGAGAAAAAGGGCGCTGGGGTTAGCTGTGACTTGTTACCAATAGACGCGCTGTTGCCCGGCTTCGCCAATGAATGGCCGAACATATCGGGAGGTTCGCAGTTAGCCGATTAAGACTTTGCTTCTCCTACCGGCAGTGTCGCGGCTTCAATTGCCAAGACTGCCTCGCGTTTCTCCTCGAACATATGCCAGCGCGCGTACACGCCGGTAACGCCTTTATCGTTGTGATTCAAAAGAGCCTTAACGTAGTCGACCGGCAGCCGAGCCGCCTGCACGATTGTCGCGGCCGTTCTCCGAAGGTCGTGAGGCGTGAAGGCTGCCAGCTCTTCGTCTTCAAGCAAACGACGAACTGCCTGACTCATTGAGTGGCGCGCAAGCACACCGACGCTCTCGAAGCGGCTGGCAAACACGGGCCTATCCTCTTTGTCCTCACCCTCATCCGGCTTGCCAAGCTCCAAGGCCGCTTCGATCAACTTTACCGCCGTTGGGGAGAGGGGGACCGTATGCTCCGCCTTCTTATTCTTCGTCCGCACAGCCGGAATGATCCAATGCGGCTTGTCGCCATTCAGGCCGTGAAGCTCGGAACGCATCATGCCCGCGACTTCGCCGGGACGCTGGGCCGTCAGCAATACGACTTTCAGAGCCAGACGCGTCCCGTCCGTGATGCCTGCTTTCTCATCGTCGAGGATGGCAAAAAAGGCCTTCAGTTCGTCGAGCGTCAGCACGCGATCCTTCTCGACTTCCTTGCCGCCGACCTTCTTCATGCCGTGCAGGAAGTTTTCGGTCAGAATCTCCCGGTCGTTCGCGTAACCCCACATGGTGCGGATGACAGACTGCGTCCGGTTGGCCGATGAGGGCGAGGCCTTGGCAATCTCTTCGAGGTGCTCCCTGATCTCGCCACGCGTGAGGGAGCCGACTGCGCGCTTCCCGAATTTGGCCTTCGGGCGCTTCAGATACCCTTCGTCGTTTTTCCAACTGCTCTTGCGCGGCGTTCCGGTGCGAGGGTCGATAGCCTTAATGTGCTCGACGTACTGGTCGCACAGCTCGCCGAACGTCACCACGTCCTTGCGGTGCTCGACTAGCTGACGCTCTTGGGCGGCCTTGGGGTCCTCGCCCTGGCCGTTCCTGGCTTCTTCGCGGTCCCGGGCCTCCCGGGCGAGCTTCAGACTGAGGGCCGGGGCCTTGGCACCGTACAGCCCCAGCGTCACGCGGCGCATGCCCCCCTTGGCGCGGGAGCGGTAGGCGAACGTCCAACGGGCGACGCCGGTCGGTGGACAGCGCAGCACCAAGCCACCCCCGTCGCTCAGTTCGATTCGTTTGCCGGTGTCCTTGGCCTCCGCAATGGCCTTGTCGACCGCTTTTGCGGCGAGCTTGTTTCGACCCCTAGCCACCGACTGCCCTCCGATGTTTCCCCGGTGTTTCCTACCGCGAGCTTCGGGGGTAGCGCCCTAGTCTGTAGCGGTTGCCGGAACGGCCTTATAGCCGATTTGGGAAACTTTTGGGAAACATCGGCGGGGGATTGGCCGGTTACCGCCGGTAACTATCGATAGCTCTTGGTATGAGCTAAGTCACTGATATCGCGCTGCTAATGGTATAAGCCGACACGTCTTGAGCTTTCGCGATATTCCGGCTTGGAATCACTGGGAGACTAGGGGTCGGAGGTTCAAATCCTCTCGCTCCGACCAACAAAATCAAAGACTTAGCCGGAAGTCTTCTTTCTCGAAAATCGGCCCGAGGAAACACCTGGGAAACAAGGGCGGGGCAGGGGGGTCTACCGGCCGCAAATTTTTCGCGAGTCGGGGAAAAAGGCTTGAGGCCTCACGACCCAGCACTATCTCAATTCAGCACGGCACAGCTAGGCGCGTCACGGCTCTCTAGAGGGCAATTTAATCGACAGGGCGCGATAGCTCGGCGTACAGAGACTCAAGCACATTGAAAAGCGCACCGCCAAATTAAGGGTATGAGGCGGGTGGTAGGGGCAGCATGTTCAGGCACAGGCGTGTGTCTAGCTGACCCCAAGCACCGAAGAAAAACGGTGGCTTGCCTTCCGGGCAAGTTGCAGATTTCCCCCGCACGGGGCAGAGCTGCGGTTTCGCGACACACGCCTACTAGTCATGACCCGAGCTGCGGCGCGGGACCCGAAAACAGCCTGACTTTCAAACCCTGTTTTCCGGGAGCTTTGCCCATGACTACCGCTGCGCGGCACGCAGAGCGTGCCACGATTCCCTATGACTTCCCTCATCCCGCCCGCCTTGGTGGCCGCGACCTTTTCATCGAGGTTCTCGGCGGTCCGTCCGTGACGACCTTCAATCGGTGGCTGAGCGGCGGCAAGATTCCCCAACCTCGTAAGTTGGGGCATCTGAACCGCTGGCTTGAAACCGAGATGGCGGCTGTCCGCGACGCGGGGGTCACACGATGATTTCCGACCTCGACACGCTCACGCGCCTGGTCCGCCGCCACGTCGACGGCCTTCCGCTGCCCTCGCATATCGTTCGCGGCAACATCGCCATTCCGTTGGCCTCATGGCTTGCGAGCCTGTCAACCGACCGCCGTCCCGCGCCCACCCTAGTTTCAGCTCTGATCGGGCATTCAGCCGAACGGCCCTATGTGTCCGAGATCGCCATGACGTTGGCCGCTCGGATCGCCGAACAGACACCCGCAGACCAGAACTGAACAAGCCATTACGCCGTAACGTCGCGAAGCCTCTCAGTCAGAGGGCACAGCGTCGCGCGGCGACGGGGAACTATCTTCCATGAACTACTCTTCACCTGCCTCGCTGTTTGATGACCGCGAAGCTCTCGCACACGATGGCGAGACCGAACTTAACGAACCGCTCCGTGCAAACGTCGCCTTGACGCGTCTCGAAGCTGCGGGAGACGCCTGGCTAGCCGAACGCGGATTTGACCACAATGCAAACGAGCTGACGCCTGACGGCGAGCCCGTCGCAAGCACATGCCTCATGTCGCAGGGCAAGCGCGTAAGCGAAGGGCGGGGCGCACAGCCGCGCCCCGAGTTCGTAAGCGAGGCCGCTCTGCATAACGGGGCACGCTTGCACGGCGACCCGGAAGTTTCAATTGACACGAAGCGACGGCATCGGGTGCGATTCTATCGGTATTGTGTGGGGCTCACCAAACCCTGCGCAGAAGATGCGTGTCGTTACAAGCGGATTGAAGACGGGCTCCAATTGCTCAGTGATGCGAAGTCCGATTTTGAGATTGACGTTATCGTGGGTGCTATTCGCCGCGACTGCAAGATTCTCGGCGCAGCCACGCCTTCGGGGCTCGCGGTGATCCTTGGTTGCAGCACGTCGACCGTCTACACGCGGATGAAAGACGCTAGCCTGGAAGCTGCAATCGTGGCGATTGCTGCGGAGAAAGAACGGGCTATCTCGGAAGCGCGCAAATCCCGCAACCTGAAGCTAGACGTTCGCTTGGCCACGAAAGGCACGGTGTTCGACAGCCCGGCTTGGCATCGGGAGATTGAGAAGCTCTACGTCAGTTTGCGCTTCGAGATCGTCAACGCGCTTACGCGTGAAACGACGCTAAGCCGTCTGGACTCGCAGAAAGGGAGTGATCGCGCGCTCAAGATGATCCCGCAAAGCCGCCTCGAACTGCTCGACGAATTGGGCGTGCTGACCCCGGAGGTCTGCCGGATGTTGGGCACGTTGAGCGAGACTGATCGCGACGATTGGATAGCGCAGCGTGACGCCGAAGACCTAGCAGAGCTTTGCGGCGATGCGGACCAGAGGCGGAGAGCGACAAGCCGATACGACTCCCAGAAGTACGTGAAGAAAATCAAAGCGTACCTGGCGGCGAATGGGCGCAATCCTGACGGTCCCGTCATGCCGAAGCCGAACACGCCGACCACTGCCGCGCGCAAAAGCACGAAGCGGACTGCGACAAAGAAGGCTGCTTGAGTATGAGCAATTCGCCTATGGGTGCAAACGTCGTCAAGTTGCATGTCAATCAGGACAACGCACGCCGCTTGCCCACCAATCAGGACGACGCGCGCCGCGTACAGAACAAGCACAATGCGATGTTCCTCGCGCGCAACGGCATCCCCGTGTTTCCGTCGAATGGGAAAATCCCGCTCGTAAAGTTGTATAACCGTAGAGATACGGAGATCAGCCGTGAGGATCGCGAAGCCGCTATCGAGCAGGCGCGCGAGGAAGGGAACAAGCAGCTCACCGTGTTCGTCGGCGCGACAACCGATCCCGACATCGTCAAGCGCATGTGGCGGCACCCCAACCAAGACGCCGTTCCGTCCGTCGCGTGCGGGCCTGCGCGCCTGGTCGTGATCGACGCCGACACCAAGTTCAACGGTCCCGAGCTGATCGGCAAGCTCTTCGACGAGCACGGCGGCGTGCCCGAAGGCACGCCCATTATCACCACGCAATCGGGTGGTAAGCACTACGTGTTCAGCGACCCGGACAATGCATTCACGAACAGCGCTGGTGCGCTCAAGAAGCAATACGGCTGCGACGTGCGGGGGCGAGGGGGACAATTCATTGCCCCGGGCGCTTGGCGCGAAGACGGCAAGCGCTACGGCGATCAAGCCGCGCTCAAAGCGTTCGTCGACGCTTACGCCAGCAACAGCATTCCGCCGCTCCCGGATTATATCGTTGAGCTGATTGGTACGCCGTCCTCTGAATCTGGGGAGGACATTCCCGTCACCAAAGAGCGGGAAATCATCAAGCAACTCGACGAGGCCGACGTTCCGGAGTGGGAAGAGCTGTGCTCTCCGCTCGGAGACTACGACTTCGACAAGCTGAAAGCTGACAATAGCGAGTTCAACTCGCTTTACGTGGAGCCGGGCTCTGATTGCTCCGACAATCGCTTCAAGGCTGCCCGTCACGTTATGCGCGAATGGCCCGAAATGCCTGTAGAGCATCTCGCGTCGTTCTTCTCGGCATGGGATGGCGCTGGCGACTTCGTCGACGGCAAGCCGCGATCCGGCGAATACGATAACCGGCAAACCGCTCGCGAGTGGCTGAAGAACCAGGGTCTCAGCAAGGCGTCTACCGGCGAAGCGTTCGGCGCAGTCGTCGACGAGGACGAACCGAGCGTTAAGCCTGGCAGTCCCACAAGACTCGCGTATCTCGACGACCTCCTAGCGAGCGGATTGCCCCGTCTCGATTGGGCCGTAAAACACGTTGTGCCGTTGGCGACAACCGGCTTCGTTGTGGGCGGTTGGGGCAGCGGTAAGACCGCGCTGCTCTTGGACATCGCGTTGCGCATCGCGCATGGCATCTCATTTGCCGGACGAAAGGTGACGAAGGGAGCGGTGATCTATTGCGGACTGGAAAACTCGGCTGAAGTAGAGCGACGCATCCACGCTTGGCGCGGCGAAGCGGGAGATTCCGCGCGTGACGGTGCCTTTGCTCTGCATCGCGGGCCGCTCAGCCTATATCAAGCGGACGGGAAACCGACGAAGGACGAGCGCGAGTTGGTAAAGCACGCAGCTGCGGTAGAGCGCCGTTTCGGCATGCCTGTAAGCCTGATCGTGATCGATACGCTCGCTCAAGCTATCATGCCGGGCGACGACAACAGCGCGCAGGATGCGGGCGTCTATACGGCCGCCGCGCAGCGCATTTGCAACGCCACGGGCGCTTGCGTGGTCACGCTCGCGCATCCTCCGAAGAACGGGGCGAGCGTTCGCGGTAGCGGCGCATTTGAAGCGAACACTGACTTCGTGTTTCTCGTGTCGAAGGATGAGAGAGGAAGCGGCCGGATGAAAGCGGGGAGCAAGTTTCGTGTCGGTGACCCCCGCAAGATCGATTTCACATTCCGCCTGCGCGGTGTGACGGTTGGCACTGATGAGGACGGCGACCCTATCGAAACCGTGGTGGCGTCGGTCGGTGTTGACCTGGCAGTGACGGACCCGGAAGAGGACGACGACGCTCCGGCGATCAAACCGTCTGACAGACTTGACGACCGGATGCAGCGCGTTCTGAACGTCTTTGAGGCCGAAGCCACGCGCCAGAAGGCCGACGATGAGCCCGTGACGGCCGTTCGGAAGCTGATCGAGTTGCAGTCCGGTGAGATCGAAAACGCAGTGAATGCGAGCCGCAGGGCGGACGGACTCGAGCCGCTCGGCCGCTCGACCGTGCGGGACCACATTCGTTCGGCCGTTGAGGCTGGCAGCCTTGAAGTCGTGGGGACGAAGGCGCGACCGCTTTACCGGCTCCGGTAGAGCGATACCCGACTGGCGGATTGCACCCATCCGCCAGTTTCCGCCAGTTGATCCGCCAGTCTGATCCGCCACTTTCCGCCAGTTCGTCCGCCAGTCTATCGGCCTGAATGCATTGGAAAAATCGGCGACTGGCGGAAAGTGGCGGAAACTGGCGGATCGCAAATCCCTCAACTGGCGGATACCCCATCCCCCCTTAAGGGGGATGGGTCCGTCAGAGGATCAGCCAGACAGACAATCAGTGAGGCTCAGCGAAATGATAGACGGGGCCTGACTGCCTCTTGGACAGTCGGCGTTACGGCTAGAGAGATCAATCGCTTAGAGGACGGATTCCGGCTTTTGCGCGATTCTCGTCAGGCGCGCACCCTACTGTAGGGCCACTTTAGTCGCCCGGCCTTCCGAGCCCGCTTGCAGTCTCCCCGTCTGCAAACGACGCGGCTCTGGTGGGACGGTGCGGCTCCGAACAGTTGGCCCTCTCGCAAGCCGCCCCCGCGTGGAGGGGTGTCCGATAAGGGGCGGCTTGCCTGACCCCCTTTCATCTCTGCCCGTCGCTTCGCCACGGGCGGGGTTGCGTCTCACAAAGGATTATCGCCATGACTCATCCTGATCCCGTCTCAGGCGGCCTCGCTGCGGGCCTGAAGCTCCGTCTCGCTGCGGGCGACAAGCTCCGCCTTTCAGACTCCGAGCCCTTAAGATTCGATGGCACCACCGAAGGCGACATGATCACCGTCGACCTTGAAGCGCTGCGAGCTGCCGAACGACTTCGCATCGTGAAGGCTCTCGAACGGCAGAATGACCTGGCCGAGACCAATCTGTTGGTGCAAGAGCGCATCGCCGATGCCGCTGGACGCCAAGCCGAAGCTTTCGAGATCATCGCGGCGCTATTCGCTTCGACCATCGGCGTGGGTAACGTCACCTGCGGCCATGAGTCAGGCGTGACGCAATCCGTGCATTTCCTCCGCACCGGCTCGGGTCGCGAAGACTTCCGCTGTGACACCGACAGCATCGCAAATACAGACGATTCCGATTGAGGCGCACACACTGCGGGGTGTTTGCGCTTCAGCGCGCTGCACAGATGGTCCTCTAGTGCAGCGCGCATCCCCGATCAAAGGTACGACATGAACAACTTCCTGCAACTGGCACTGACGGGCTTTGAAGTCATGCGCAACGCACGTGCGCAGCAAGCGGCGAGCGACATGGAGCTTAGCCGTATCGCTAGACAGCGCGCCAACGCGGCGCGAAAGCCGGACGTGGTCTTCATAAGCGAAGTAGCGCCGCGAAGGGTGGTCCCGTCGCTATGGCTGAACTGACGGTAAAGCTCGATGCGACCGGGTTGGAACGCTGGGCGGAAGAGCTTTCCATGCGCGGCTTGCGAAACTCCGTGCGCCGTGCAGTCGACCAATCGGCGCGATACGCCCGTAAAGTCACGATACCAGTGATTGCCGCTGACATCGGCGTTAGCAAATCAAAGATCGCCGCAGCAACTCCAAAAGTCGTCACGACCAAAGCCGGTGACTTGTCGGCGCGCTGGACCGTGACGAAAATGCGGATTGGCATCGCGGACACAACCGGCGCGACGATATCGAAAGCGGGCGGCTTGCACGCGAGCACGCACCGTGTAACGGGCGGCGGTTCAGCTCATTTGGATATCGCCAAGGCGTTCATGATCCGCATGTCAAACGGTGCCCGGTTCGTGGCGTTCCGCAAGGGCCGCGAGAGGCTGCCGATTAAAGGGGTGTACGCCGAACACCCCGCCACCGCTCTAAGTCAGAGCGGCGCAGCCGCGCGCAGCATGTGGGAGAAGACGGCAGGCACAGAGCTTGCGGTTCGCTTGTCTCGCGAGATTCAGCGCCAGTTCTACAATGAGAAGCTGTCTGCGGCGACTCCAGACATCGCAGACTGATCCAACACCGATACCGCCCAGCGCGCGGGAGCGACATCGTGGCTTGCCGACACGTGATGTCGTCGCAGTGCGGGCGGCTCAGCGCGCCACGCTCAGCCCGGATAGATAGGCGATCATCCGCGCGAGCGTGGCGCGCACCCAAAGTAGTGCCCCAACAGCGTGCCATTGGCCCGCTCGGGACCGCGCCAGAGCGCTTTGGGTCCCAGGAACCGCACCCCGCTGCCCGGTCGCGGGCCACGGCCGCGCTATTTTCATTCGAGCCGGTGCAAAATCGATAGCAGAGAAAGGCAAGATGGGCCGTCCGCAAGGCAATATCTCGCGCGTAGCTGACGCGCTCAAAATCGATCAGGCCTCCGTGCGCCGCGCTGTGGTCGCGGCCGGGCATGATCCCAAGACCGTAAGCTATGACGAAGCTCTGAAGCTGGCTCAAAGCATCGCAGACCCGGTGAGGGTGGTAGGGCATCAAGCCACGCGCGTTTCGAGTAATCCCGCTCTGACCGATGCCCGTATTCGCCATGAGCAGTTGAAGGCCCGGAAGCTCGAAATAGAAAATGCTGAAGCGGAAGGCCGGCTCATCTCACGCGAGGCCGTCACGCAAACCGGCATCCGCCTTATCGCCGAAGTTCGAACCGCGTTACTTTCGCTTGGCCCGCGCATAGCGGACAAGGTAGCGGGAAAGACTGACACGAAAGAGATCGCACGCGCCGTCACCCAGGAGGTGAGGGACGTGCTTGGCGTGCTCTCCGACAGCGACCGCTTCCTAGTCGCGCTTGAGGACGAAACGGCGCTCTCATAACCCTGAAAGAAACTTTATCGCCATGCCTGACACCGCACTGGCGCAGGCGTGGCTCCGCGCATGGGCCGCGCCGCCCATTATCGCGCCGACCGCATTCGCCGAGCGCGAGATCATTCTTCCGAGTTCAGCCAACGCCAGACCCGGGCCTTTGCGTCTGGCACCTTACCAGCGTGAACCGCTCGACCACTTTGCCGAGGATGACGCGGACATCGTTGTCTTGGAATGGGCGAGTCAGACGGGCAAGTCGACCGTCGTCAATGCGATTCTCGGCCGCATTATCGTCTGCGATCCCGGTCCGGCGCTGCACGTCAGCCCGACAGGAGATCGCAGTAAGGAATACGTCCGCGAGCGGTTAGACCCTCTCATTGCTTCGTCACCTGCACTCCGCGCACTTGTCGGAACGGGTATGGTTACGCGCAAGGGAAGCGCGGCCGGTGCTGACAGCACGTCGCTCAAGACCTTCCCTGGCGGCTCGCTCGCCTTCGCTTCATCCTTCAAGGCTGACGAGCTTGCAGCCCGTGCTATCAAGCACCTGCTACTGGACGAGGTCGACCGCTTTGCGATTTCAGCGGGGGTGGGCGAGGGCGATCCGGTAGCGTTGGCGCTGAAGCGTACCCGGACCTTCGAGGCAAATGGCCGTCGCGTTCTAATCGTTTCGACACCGACCACCCGTGCGGGTTCGCGCGTAGACGCGTGGTTCAAACGCGGCGACCAGCGTAGGTGGTTTGTTGCCTGTCCGGATTGCGCTCACGAAGGACCGCTAGACTTCGCCGAAATCAAATGGACAACCGGCAAGCCCGAGACGGCTCACCATGTCTGCCCGGACTGCGGCGTTGTTCACGACGAACCAACGCGCCGCGCCATGATCGAAGGCGGGAGATGGGTAGCAACAGCTACTGGCGAGAAGGGCATTCGATCCTACCACCTGACTGAACTTTCATCGCTGTTCAGCTCAATGGCGTCGGTCGTTCAGCAGTACGAGGCCGCGACGACACCCGAAGCTAAGCAAGTATTCTACAACACCGTACTTGCGCAAGCGTTCGACGCTGCGACCGAAGTCGAATTGTCGTCATCTGAACTGCAACAGCGCGCGGAACAAATCGCGCCGCCATACGCCGCGAGCCTCCTGTTCGTGTCTGCCGGTGTGGACGTGCAGTCTGATCGCCTCGAAGTGACGTTCTTAGGTCACCACGCCGATCAGACGTACAGTGTTCTTAATCATCTCAAGCTGATGGGCGACACAAGCGGCAATGCCGTGTGGGAGCAACTTGACGCGACGATGGGAACGACGTTCGCAACGGCGGACGGTCGCAAGCTATCGGTAGCAATTCATGCCGTGGATTCCGGCTTCAACGCCGATCAAGTGGTCAAGTACGTCCTGGCGCAGCGGCGGAAATCCCGCGCGGCCTTTGCGGTAAAAGGCGCAAGCGGATTCGACAGGCCCGTGCTTGCTCGCGGCGGAAAGCTCAAAGGGCTTCTCCCGCTGTGGATTGTGGGCGTCGACGCTGCGAAGCTCAGTGTGCAAAAGCAGCTCGCCATTCAAGACGCGTCGACCGGCTTTGTTCGCCTGCCAAATCATCTGGACGACGATTATTTTGCCGGTCTCGCGTCGGAGGAACTCCGCGTTCGCTACGTTCGAGGCGCACCGAAATACGAGTACCACAGAACAGTGAAGCGGAATGAGCCGCTCGACTGCCTTGTGTACGCAACAGCCATTGCAAGGCACCCACTCGCGCAGACGGCCGCGAAGTCGCCTGCTCCCACTCAACCCAAGCCATCCCTAGAAGAGTCGGCAAAGCGGATTGCCGCGCTCTCCCAACCTATGAGGTAACTACACGATGCGTGAAGTTAAGAAGCCCGCCGCAGTCACCGGGGCTGCAAACGCCGCAATCGCGATTGAGCGCGCGCGGATCAGAGACATTCTGGAAAGTGCTGAAGCAAAACGCAATCCGGCTATGGCGCAAAAACTCGCACTCGATGCCGCACTAGACGTCGAGACCGCGAAGAGCATCCTGGCGGAAGTCCCGCCCGCTAATCCCTTTCTCGCCGCTATGGAGCTTCATGGCCCGACTGGCTTGAGCTCAGCCACGGTAGACATCACCAACGATCCGAAAGCCGCTCGCCTAGCCGAAATCCGGCAAAGCGCGAGGGCGATTAACAACGCCAACCGCAAGGCGCAGGGTCTTCCTCTGTTGAAGGACTGAGCAGCATGCCCAACACTAAAAAGCAAAAAGGAACCGTGCGTTCGGTTCGGGCTTCACGCCCTTCAAATTCTACCGGGCAGGCCTTGAAAGGCGGAGCTGCCGATCTGGTAACCAAGGCTACAGCGCTTGTGCCAATTAACACCGCATCGCCCCAGATGGGAATTATGGACGGGACGGACGGCAAACCGTCGCTCGTTTGGGCGCGTTATGATGCGCGCCCGTTCACGGCCGGTAGCCTGGGCGGCTGGCAACCGTACTACGGAACGCCGGGCTCGGAGATTAGCCGCGAGCGGTCGTTAGTCGCTTCGATCAATCTCGACCTGCTGTTCTCGAATTCGGTCATAGCGACCCTTGTCGAGGGCTTTGCAACGTACGCGGTCGGGAATGGGCTCACGCTGTCGTCACGTCCGAACGCTGACGCGCTCGGCATTTCCCAGGACGAAGCTCGCGCGCTGGCGCATCAAATTGAAACCGGATGGACGGCATGGGCTGCAAACCCAACCGAGTGTGACGCGGTCGGTCGACATAACCTGCATCAACTTGCCACAGCGGGGTTCAAGAGCTGGTTGCTGACGGGTGAGACGCTATTCGCTCTCGACTGGCAGACTGCGAAAGGTGCGACCACGCGGACGAAAGTCAATATGCTTGACGTCCGTCAGCTTGACCAGACCATCACCCGCGTTGCGGAAGGCAACAGCGGGGGCAGTATCATGCAGGGTGTTCAGTTCGATAAGAACGGAAGGGTTGAGGGCTATTGGGTTCGGCCCTTTGTGCTTGGCAACTTCAGCGCCGCGCCCCAAGCGGTATTCGTCCCGGCTCGCACGCCGTGGGGCCGCACACGCGTCGCACATGTCTTCGATTTGATTGTAGCGGGTCAAATTCGCGGCATCTCGCCGCTGGCACCCGCCCTTACACCTGCCCATGCCAAGTCGACACGGCGAGAGTTTGAGTTGGTGCAAGCTCTAGTGCAATCCATGGTCGCGATGACAATCGAATCCGATCTTGATCGTGCTACAGCACTCAGGTCGCTCGCGACCAACGATCCGTTTGACGGACCCGCGCCCGTTGGCATTTCTCCGGCAGAATGGGCTGCCGAGCGCGCAGCGTACTATGAGACAGTGAAGATAAACTTGCAGCCGGGCACCGTGACTCACATGATGAAGGGCGACAAGCTTGTGATGCATCGTTCACAGGCACCGAACTCGACATACGACGCGTTCGATAAGTCGCTTTCACGTGAAGCCGCGAAGGCTGCCGGATCGAGCTATGAAGATGTCAGCGGCGATTATTCGAGCACGAATTTTAGCGCCGCGCGCATGGGGTCAGAACTGCCCTGGCGCATTAATCTCCGCAGACGTGCCTCAACCGTTGAACCTTTGTATCGCGCGGCATTCGTCGCGTGGTTGGAAGAGGCTTGCGAGACGGGTCGCATTAAGCTGCCAAAAAGCGCTCCCGCATTCTGGGAGGCTCCCGACGCCTACAGCAACGCTGTTTGGCGTGGGTCGTCCAAGCCGGTCGCGGACCCGCTAAAGGCTGCGCAGGCTGACATTCTTGAAGTTGAGAATGGTCTGTCGACGCTTGAGGCAAAGCTAGGCGAGCGCGGTTTGGACTTCGAGGAAGTTCTGGCGCAGCGCAAAAGCGAGCGCGAGCAAATTGAAGCGGCGGGCTTGCGATATCCTGTGCCGAAGAACCGAGACGACTGGAAACCCGAAGACGATCCGGCCCTGCAATGACGCATCTAGCACATATCGCGACACGTCTAATCAACGTTCCGCTGCTCATCACACCGGAGTACGGGAGTGTTGTGACTTCCGTGTTGGCGGATCGTATCGGGGTGCATAGTAAGGTCTCGGACGAACTCATAAAGAGCTACGTCCGGCCGAACAGTAGCCAAACCCTGGACGAGCGCAACGGCATCGTTACGCTTCCGATTGTCGGCGGCTTAATCCATCGCGGCGGCGAGCTGGAAGCTATGTCCGGCATGCAGAGTTACACCCGCTTGCATAACCGGCTGGAAGCACTGTTCGCCAGCGATGACGTGCGGGGCATCCTACTAGATATCGACAGTGGCGGCGGCGAAGCTGCGGGTCTCGCCGAATTGGTCGACTGGCTGCCAAAAGCCTCGAAGCAGGCTGGCAAGCCGGTGTGGGGCATCGCGAACACCTCAGCGGGAAGCGCGGCCTATTGGCTCGCTTCTGCAACGGGAAGGCTGTTCGCATCCCACCACTCGCGCGTTGGATCAATCGGCGTGTACGTACAACACGTCGATATGTCCAAGGCTGTCGAGAAGCGTGGTTTGGTTGTGTCGTTCATCTATGCGGGCGATCATAAGATTGATGGTAACCCTTTCGGGCCTTTGCCAGACGGCGTTCGGGCATCAATCCAATCAAGCGTTGATCGGCTTTATAGCGATTTTGTCAGCGCCGTGGCGACCAATCGCGGGTTGGATGAAAAGGTAGTGCGGGCCACGCAGGCGAAAGTCTATGGGGCTGAAGACGCTCAGGCTATCGGGCTTGTCGACGGCATTGGTGGGCTCGGAAGCGTGCTGACTGCCTTCGCTGAGTATCTCAGGCCGTCCCAGGTGGGCTACAGGCCGAACTAGAAGGTTCACCAATATGACTGACTACACTCCCAACGGGGGCAATGTCCCCGTTGTCGATAACCCGTGCGCCATGCTCCCGGCCTTGCGCGCGGCCTACTACCAGCTACTAGCCGGGCAGGCGAGGGCACAGGTCCGCAACGGCGACATGTGGACGACTTGGCACCGGTCGGATGCAAAGACGCTAGAGCGCGAGATCCGACGCCTCGAAGTCATCTGTGAAACAGGGATGAATGTGGGGCGCGCAGTTCGCGTCGGGCCTTATGTCCCCATGAACGCGCCGCACAGGCGCCTGAGGTACTGACATCATGAAGATCGCTATTCCTCTCAAGCATGACCCTGACACGGTTCTGCTCGACGATGGCCGGAAGGTCTCTCGCGTGAAGGCCACACGCGAGGGCTATCTAGTGGACGGCCCCAGCGGCGAGGCAAATTCGAAGCTACACGCCGTTGCATCCTGGCGGCTCGCTATTGAGTGCCTCCCGGAAGCCCGCGAACGGCCGTCCGCTGTCGCCGCGCTTCTCGCCAATCGGAATCCCGAAACCCTTTCTGTCGACGCGGCAAGATCGATCTTGCGTGGACTGGCGACAGAACTCATCGACACCACGGAAGAGACCATGACTACCGACACTGATCCGCGC
>VMHT01184018.1_pt1 | contig 22412 bp, 30 predicted proteins | sample 4693611 | NCBI WGS metagenome assembly VMHT01 (sample SAMN12280063, study PRJNA550983) | marine metagenome | isolation source: seawater sampled from same location over 5 years 0.02-0.2 micron viral filtrate | place: USA: collected off the coast of southern California halfway between the port... ...
CACAAATACAAGAACAAGAAATGGGTTTTATAGACTTACAACCAAAACAAGAAGAGGAGGTAAAAGATGAGTAGTTTGGTTCCACTTTTTACAGGGTTTTTAGCTAGAGGAAGACAGAAAAGAGATTTAAAAAGTGCACAGGCATTTACTATTGAACAAGCTAAATCACAACAGGCGGCTGATTTAACAGAAGCTCTTGAAGTTCAAGGTTTACGAAATGCAGGAGATTTAGATGAAAAGGCTTTAGAGAATAAAGCTAATTTAAGTAAGCTTGTACTAGAAAATTACATGGACAACAATAAAGACTACATGACTTTTGGTGGTAGTGATATGACTAATAAGTTACTAGGCTTAGTTAATAGCGGGGAGTATGATACTAAATCTATTGATACTGCTGATATAAAAGAAGACTACGCTTTTAGATTTTCTAAACCAGATAAAGACGACCCAACAAAATTTTTGTTTGATGTACAAGGAGCTGTAGCAAGTAATCCAGATAAATTTAATAAACACTTTGCTGAAAATCCAGATGATTTAAGTGTGCTTAGAGATGGAATCCTTAATTCTGTAGCAAACTATGACAAGGCTTTTAGAGTTATTGATGATGGTGGTAGAATAACATTAACACCTGCATTTAAGAGACAGTTTGAAGCTTTATTTAGTATACCAGAATTTGACAATGCTTTACAATCTTATCTAGGTCAAGAAAACTTAAAGACTATACAATCAATGAGTAACGACCCAGACGCAAAAGATATAGTAACTGTTGAGACAGAAGTAGACGGCGTTCCTACTGATATGAATATTGTAACAAAAGGTTTAATTCCATCTGTACTAGGTCTACCAGATGATGAATCTGGAAATGATACACTAAAACAAGTAGTAAATTTCATGACATTAAATGACCCAGAAGATAGAACAGCTAATGAAATAAAAAATCAAATACAGATTGCGGGTAGTGATGTTAATGAATACGCAAGAGCTTTAAGTTTTGCCCTTCCATTTGGAACAAAATTAAATACAGCTAGTAATATAGATACATCTATTTTAAATAACTACTTAAAAGGTAATCGTGTAATAGTAGGTAATAGCTCTCATCAAACAGATTACTTTAAAGATAACGAACAACGAGTAGCAGATTTATTTTTGTTTATGGCGAGTAAGACAAAAGTTACTCCAAAAGGTAACATGAATTCTACTAAGTATGACGTATCAGAAAAAAGAATGACAGAAGTACAAGATAGGTACCAAGCCGCAGATATGGCAATATCTCTTACTGATGATTATTTAGATATACTTAACTTATCGGAAGGGTATGGCTTGCCCGACAACCAATTAATTAGAAACTTTATTGCATCTTTTGAAGGTATTAGACAAGGTATTAGTTCAACCAGAACATATCTTGCAGGGCAAGTAGGTTCAGCAAATGGAGCTTGGGCACAAAATACTTTAAATCAATTAGATACATTAAGTGGTAATATAAACAGTGCTTTACAGTCTGGTATAACACAAGAAAATAGAGCTCTAACACTTAGGTCAATAACAGAGTTTACACAAACAGCATTAGCTTATCAAGTATCAATGGCTTTTCAAGGTGGCTCTGGTGGTAGAACAGTTTCAAACGAAGACTTTCAACTTGTATTACAAGCAATAAAAGGTGGTGCTACGGATACTTATGAATCACAAAGATACAGGCTTTTATCACTTAGAAAGTTTTTACAATCACCACTTACAACAAGTAGTATGATTATAGAAAATGGAGTGCAAGGTGAAGAAGCGGCTAGAATGTATGATAGATACTATCGTAATAAAAGTCGTATTAGATTAAACTCAATAAACGATGAAAACAACCCAACAGTTTTAAGTGAGTTTGCAACTGCACTAAATGCAGAAATGAATTTAGCACCGCAAGAAGGTGTTTTTGATGATACAGGTATAAGTAGTCAGTACAATGCTATAGCAGATGCTCGTAGTAGAATACTAATAGTTAATGTTGACCCTAATGACGCGTCTAAAGGGCAAGTAGCAATTATGACAGTATTTAAAAATGGTAATAGTAATATAAGTGAAGCTTTAAACAGCCAAGGTAACATACAAAACATAGTGCTTGATGTAAATGTGGATACATTATCTGATAATAGATATAAAACCTATATGTTAGATAGTGGTAATCAATTAAGACATTTATCTCTTGATGGCAACCTAGGAAATATAAGTAAAAATATTATTGGCCAATTAAAAAAAGGTAGCACTTTAAGTGATGAAGATAGAAATTCTGTTTTAAATCAATTTAATGGGCTAAGAACATATATGGCTCCTGTTAATGTTGGTCAAATACAAGAACAAGTAAAAGAGTCTAATTGGTTTACTGGATTTTTTAATTAAAAGCGAGGATTAATGGATTATTCTAATAAAGAAATATTTGGTGATATCTATACAGGGCAACAACCTATATACAATAAAAATGGTGTTGCAATTAATATACAAGGTAAATCAGATGATGAAATATCAAAAATTATACAACAAAATTTATTTAATCTTGCATATACTGGCCCAGAACTAAAACCGGGTATAAAAGAACAAATAGAAGAAGCCCCTACTCGTGTAGAAAAATCACAAATAGCTACACAAAAAAAAGAATCAGAAAGCCTTATGCGTATGCAAACAACGTTACAAGCGGCAGGCGTAGGTCAAGCTGATATTGATTTAATGATACCTAATCCACAGCTTAATAACGTAGAATCACCTTTATATAATCCAGAAAAATACAATCAACAATTAAACAACTATCAAAAATTAGATGCTTTAAATACAGCAGGGACAACTAATGAAATACCAGACTTATTTAAAACAATACAAAAGGGTCTTACTTATCCAATTAGAAACTATCCGGGATTTCAAGAAGCTTACGAAAAATTAGATGAGGTTGTTCCAGAACCAATTTTTAAACTAGGAGGTAACATACGAGACTTTTTTGAAACGTATACACCTATAGGTACAAGAACAACTGCTGAAAATATGGCGGCTAATTTTGATGCTTATGATTTACCATCTGAATTAGAAGGATATGGTTCCGATGTTTATTCTAAACTTTTAGACCCAAAAGCAGAGTTTAAACCTTACGAAGACTTTGACCCGGGGTATACACAAAAAAGTATTTTAACACCTGTCCGTCAAATAACTCAACTTACTATTGAAAATGCCGCTATTGGTGCACCTATGGTAAAATCAATGATGTCATTAAGCACAAAGTGGGGTCAAGAATTTACTGAATTCATGGGTAAAAAACTAGCTAATGATGGTATTGAAGAAGTTAGCGAAGAAGTTTTAAAAACATACTTTAAAAATCCTAGCTCATTACTAGATGAATTTTTTGTACAACAAAAGGGTTACAAAAAAGGGACTATATTCCATAAAATGTTTTTAGAACCTAGACTTAAAACAGGATTAAGCATTGAACAATCAAGAAAAAATGCAAAGTTACTTGATGATGTAAGTTTAAAAATACAAAAAAATACAAGACTTCGTAATGAAGCTATAGCGGATGGTAAACCTAAATCAATTATAGATGATTTAGAAAGACAAATAACTGTTGATAGACAAACTCAATTTAATTTATTTGTTGAATCTGCTCCTAGATATGTAAGAACGGAATTACAAGCAGGTGGTGGAGCAGTTCTAATGGGAACTTACTTTTCACAATCTGGTTTATTTGGCGGTCAAGCTATGGGTGAGATAAGTGGCTCTGTATTATTTCCTAGTGCGGCAGGTGTAGTAACTGGAACAGTAAAAAAAGTAAACAATCTTGCGGCTGATTTAGGAGATATATATTATAATGCATTTCAAATAGAGCCCGGAACTGCTAATATATTTTCAATATTTGGTGCTAAAGGAACTACAAAAAAATCTGACCAATTGTTACTTATGCGTGACCCTAAAGCAGATGGTAATGAAAGATTAAATATACCTAAAGGTTTTAGACAAGCTACTGAAAGAGAACAAAAAGCTTATGAAACACTATTTTTAGGCCTATCTAAAAATTTAAATCCAGAATCAAGAGACGAAGTTTTACGAATCATACAAGAGTCAAATGATGAGTATAGAAAAGTAGAACAATTCCTAATGAAAAATGGTATGTCTGAAACAGACGCATATGATATTGCATCTAGAGCTATGAGTTTATCTTTGCAGATACCTGCAATACAACATTTAACTTTAGAAAATACATTAAAGTTAAGGCCAAGTGATTACTTAGGATTTAATGAAGCTGTTGCTAAACATACTGATATGTACATACAATCACAAGCTTTGCAACAACAACTGTTAAATCTTTTAGAAGAGCTATCACCAATAAAAAAAGGTATAAGAGATTCAGACAACTCTTTAAATACTTTATTTAATGCTTTAACTCAATCACAAGCTAATAACAAAAAGTTTTTAATTGATATGGAAAGTCAAATAGAGAGGTCTATTGATGTTCAATTAAAATCGTTAGTAGGAACAAATGAACATCTAGGCGACCCAGATGAAATAATACTCAACCTAGATAAAATAAGAAACTTAAAAGATGAGTACCCAGATGTACAGTTTAAAGATTTTAAACAGATAATAGACACTACTGAACAAAAAATAAATCTATTAAATACATTTGAAAAAAACGCTCAAGTAAAAATGGATAATATCCTAAAACTTATGGATAGTCCAGAACAACAAGTAAAAGCTTTAAATCAATCAAAAGATTTTATGTTACGTTATATTAAAACAAAAAAAGCTTTACTAAGTAGACATTGGGAAAGAAATTTTAAAACACCTTTAAATCAAAAATTACAAAATGAAAACATAGTAGATTTTTCACCTATATTAAAACAGCTAGAAGATAGTTTTCCAGATTTACAGTACGATGGTATAGTAAAGAAAACAGGCGGTACAGAACAATTAATTGGCCTACTGCCAAAACAAAAACAGATGTTTGCATTGTACAAGTCTTTAGAGAGACCTGCATTAGAAGCATTACAAAGCTCACCAATATTTAAAGGATTTACAGCAACACAAATATTAGAAGAGACAGCACAAAGAATGGGTAAAGACCCAGATAAAGTTTCTTTTTTTGAAGTTTGGAAATTTTATAATGGTAAAAGTGTAAAAACACCGGGTGCAGATGTATCTGTTGATTCTACTTTAAACTTACCACTTAATTTAAATTTTGAAGAATCACATAATATAAAAAAATATTTTAATAATATTATAAATAGTGAATTAGCTTCTACAAAAGAAACAAATATAGCACCAATATTTATTGATGTTAGAGATAATGTAACGGATAGTATAGATACATTTTTTTCAAACTCATCGGATGAAATAAAAACTTTGTATAGTAATTATAACAATTTTTATAGAGTAAATATAGGTGAAGTATACACTAGAAAAAAAGGATACGACCCATTAGGTGCTTACGCTACACCGGTTAGATTAGTATCATCTAAAAATGTTCCTGTGTTTTTAAAAGGTTATCCAGATAACTTTTATTCTTTAACTGCACTAAATAAAGAAGACAACACTGAGTACGTTCAAAAATTAGCACAGCTATACGGAGTTGACGTTTCTTCAGTAGGAGGAAATATACCAAAAGATAGTCTGTACAATGGTAGAATATTTGTAGAACTATCAGAAGAAGAAATAAAAAATGCTCCCGTAGAAGTTGCACTTGCGGCTAGAGGCTATCAACAATTAAAAAATAGATTAGAAATTGAATTTAGAGCTAAGATATTACCAAACACACCTATAGGTAAAAAACTATTAGCGTTAGACTCAAAAGATATGACACCAGAATTAAGAGACGAAATACAAAAACTAACTCTTGATACGGGTGCATTTCAAAAATTACTTAAAGAAACAAATATTAATACTTCAGTTTTTGTAAGACAAAGTGATGGAACAGTTGTATTTAAACCACTTGTTGATGTTAATGCTATACTTCGTGAATCAAAATTAGATTTAGAACATCTTTATAGAAGCTATCCTAATATTAGAAAAGACATAGACAAAATAACAACACAACAAAAAAATGATATACTAAAAGTAAAAGGTCAAATAAAAACTACTTTTAATAAAGAGATGGCAGAAACCCAAACATTTATTAGTGCTTACGAAAGAAAATTTGGTCAACCAATAAGTGTAAAAGATTTTTATAATAGATACATAAGTAATCCTGCTATGCTAGGTGAATTAGAAAAAGAATTAGTTGAAGGTGGTTTTAAAGTAGGTGGTAAAGAACAAGTCTTAACTAAAGAAAGTTTTGATACTATCATGAAAGATTTAATATACGCAGGCTTAATGGATGAAGTAGGTGCAGGAACTACTGTTAAAGCTAGACAATTAGAAAAATTAACGTTTGGTATGATAAAAGAAAAAATAACAAACAAAATTTTAAATCCATTTAAATCAGCACCACCATCTCGAATTACTCGTTCTGATGATGAGAAATTTATAAATCTAGCTGTTCTTAAAAAAAGACTAACTGAAGATGAAGATTTATTTAGGACTATTATACCAGAGGAAGAATTTGAAACTTTAGTATCTTTAACAAGTATACTAATAAAAGAGAGTGGTGGTAAGGGTGGCCCTGCCGCTACATTAGAAGGTTTAGCTAGGGGGTTAAGTGTACCGAGTTTACAAAGTAGAATATACAATGTTATAAGAGGTATTATATCACCTACTTATGTATTTGGTGAAGCATCATTTTTACAGTTTAGAAAATCAAAACAGGCTTTTATAACTGAGATACTTACAAATAGAGAAGCATCAAATAATCTACTTAAAATATTAAACTCAGAAAAGCCATTAAAAGAAGAAGAGTATAGAAAAGCATTTGGAGTTATATACAATGACGTAATGCTACCTATACTCGCAAAGCATTTACTTCTTGAAGATGAAGAAGGGCAATCTAACATAGAAAATATTACGGAACAGATGGGTGATTTGTTAAACGAGCAATGAACATAAAAGATACAATATGGTTTGTTGGAGTTGTCTTAGCTCTTGGAGTTACATGGGGTATGACTTCACAAAGAATATCTGCAATGGAACAAGACATGAATAGAATGGAAGAAGCTTTAGTTATGTTTACAAAAATTGAAGTTAGAATTGCAGTTATAGAAGCAGAATTAAAAAACATAAGTAAAAAATTAGATAACTAGGAGGAAGTATGAATAAATTAAAAGGAATGTGGAGTGGTTTAAGCAGAAATGGCAAAATAGCTGTTAGTGTTTTAGCCGCTATTTTAATTGTGATTATATTTAGCTACATAGTATAGGGAGAAAAATAGATGTTAGGTGGGTTACCAGTAGAAATGATTACAATGCTAGGCTCTAGTGTTTTAGGTGGAGTTATGTCCATTTGGTCACAGAGTATCAAAGCAAAACAAGACGAGCAAAAAATGTTATTAGCTAGGGCTGATAATCAAATGAAACATATTAGTGATGCAAGAAACTACGACAATAAGGGTTTCCAATTTACTAGAAGAATTATAGCATTAACTGCTGTGTTCTTTATTATTGCTTGGCCTAAGTTAGCACCTGTATTTTTTGATACAAGTGTTTACTTAACTTGGACAGAATTTTCTAGAGGTTTTTTATTCTTAATAGAACAAAAAGAAATGACTATGGATAAACAATTTTTTGGTGTTGTTATTACACCTTTAGATACTCACCTAATGTCTGCAATTATTGGATTATATTTTGGAGGTAGCCTTGTTAAAAAATAATTTATTACTAGCATTTTTATTAACTTTTATACTTTGTATAAGTTCATCAGCACGGGGGGATTCAACAAATGATAATAACGCACAAACAAATTCTTCGGGCAGTAATACACAAATTACAGGTGGCTACACATCAACAACAACAAATTCGTATTCCGGTGGACAAACAAACACAACAACAAGTACAACTTCATCTACTACCAATGGGTCAGATGTACCCGTTAACTCGGCTAACGCCCCATCATTTTCTGCAATGTCTCAAGATGTATGTAGCACTGGTATTAGTGGTTCCGTGTCTACTTTGGGTCTTGGCATATCTGGTGGAAAGCATGTCCGGGATTTGAACTGTGAGCGTATAAAATTAAGTAAGGTACTTTTTGACTACGGGATGAAAGTGGCGGCTGTGTCAATTTTGTGTCAAGATGAGCGAGTTTTTTCCGCAATGGCTCACGCAGGCACTCCTTGTCCTTTCGAAGGAAAGATAGGAAATGAGGCACTAGAACAGTGGAATAAGTATGATATTGAGAGACCAGATTATGATTCCTATGTGTCAAAACTAGACAATCGTTCTAAGATTGATGAAGAATTAGCGGAGATAGCAAGACAAGAAGAAGCAGAAAGACTAAGATTAGAACAGGAAGCTTTGGCTAGAAAGATAGCAGAAGAAAAAGCTAAGTTAGAAACATTAAAGAAACAAGAAGAGGTAGATAACATAATTATTGAAACTGATTTAGAAACAAAAGAAAAGAAAATAATTAACGTACATAGCGGATGAAGTATACATTACCCATACTAATTACATGTGGGTTTTTATTTGCATGGGATAAGGCTTTTAGTGTTGAAATAGACACCGGAAACCTATTAAATAACTCTACTTTTGGAACAGGTAGCACTACAACTACAACTGGTTGGTCAACAAGTGGTAACGATGGTATCCATACTCATGGTGCTTGGAATGGCTTTCCCTATCAAACAGGCATGGATGATACTGGTGGTGTATTAGCATTTGAAGGACATGAAGAAGATAATGTATACCAAGACGTAGATTTAGTTGGTGATGGGCATTTAACCCAATCAGAAATTAATCAAGGCTTTACATCAACTATGGGGGCAGACGTATGGTTTTGGAACAATATAGAAAACACACTTACTCTTAAACAAACTATTACAGGAGCTGATGGTTCAGTATCTACACAAGTTAGAGAAATAACTGACAGCACTACAGGTGTTGGTACCTTTACAAACTATACAAATGTTTATACGCAAGGTTCAAATACACAAACAGATATTACAATTAGAGCAGAGTTATTTAATGAAACCGCAGGCACAGCTTATGATAATTCCCATCGTGGGCCAGATGTAGATAATGTTCAACTAAATGTTACTTATACTTACATACCGCCTATTGATGCAGATACACAAGGTATTATAGATGATATTGATACAGATATAGTAGATATCATACAAGATATACCAGAGGATTTTGATTGGTATAGCGATGAAATAGTATTTGAAGAAGAGTATACATTTGAGGAAGAAGAGTATACTTGGGAAGATGACTATGTAATAGAAGATGATTTCTATTTTGAAGAAGAGTACACTATGGAAGAAGATATGTACTTTGAAGAATTTGAAATGGAAGAGCTTGATATGACAGCCTTTGAACAACCGCCTATGTTTGAAGACTTTGAAGAGTTACCAGAAATGGATTTTGAAGAAATGCCTTCAATAGAAGAGGTATTTTTTGAAGATGAGTATGTAATGGAACCTCCACCAATGATGATGGAGGAAGTATTTACAGAAGAATTTGAAGAAGACTTTACAGATTTTTTAGAAGAAACAGGCATGGAAGAAGAGTTCATGGAGTTTCTTGAAGATGAAGGCATTACGGCCGAAGAGTTTTTTGAAGAGATAACTGAGGAGGAGTTCAATGATGAACTTACTGAGGAATCTTTTGAAGAGTTTGAGGAACCGATGGAGGAAATCGCAACGAACGAAGAGAGCGTACCAGAGGTTATTGAAGATGAAAAAGAAACGATGGAAGAACCTACTGCATCTGAATCAGAACCAATTGAGGAAGAGCCAACAGAGGTAGCAAAAAATGAACCCACAGATGAGCCACAACAAGAATCAAAAGAAGAAGAACCCAGTAGCGAAGGAACTGAGGAGTCCGAAGTACAGCCAGAAGATAGTGGAGAAGAAGACGGCGTACAACCGGAAGACGGAGAAAAAGTGGACACCAAAGACGGGGTTATTACAGATGTTGCAAAGGTAGAAAGTAAACTAAAAAAGAATTTAAAAGCTATAGCAAAACAAATAGCACAAGTAACAAAAGAAAATACTCAAAACTTAACAAAAGAAGATTTATTTTTTAAAGGAAATGACCTTGATGCGTATAAACAAGTAGCGTTTTACACAGCAAAAGAAGTGTATGAAAATACAAATATGGGTTTATTTCTACAGATTGATTTATCTCCTTATACTGGAGATATTTATGTAGGTGCTAATTTAAATGCCTACAAAGAAGATGACCCTATTGAAATTAATAGAGTTAAATTAATTAATATAACAACAGTTAAAAACAAACTATTAGCTGAATTGGAGGCACTAAGACGATGAAAATAATGGATAAACTAAGTACATACGCCGCATTATTAGGCGTTATTGGGGCAATAGGCGGGGGTTTTTACACTTGGGGCCAGTTTAATTCACGATTAGATGCAATAGAATCTACACCCGCAGTTAATTTAAGCCCACTAAAAGAAAAAGATAAAGAATTAAATGCAAAAGTAGATAGTGCTTTACTATATGCTAATGAATATAAAGTAGATTTAATAGATAGAATAGCAAAAGTAGAAGAGAAGATACAACCTGTAGATTTAACTTCTGTATTCTCACAAATTGCTAAAGTAAGAGAAGAAATAGCAATGCTTGATATACCAGAAGGAACAGATTTAACTGAAGTTTACGAACAAATATCTAGTGTAAAACAATCTATAGCAGGTATAAACATACCTAACATAAGTGGTCTTAAAAAAGATATTAAAGAAATAAAAGATATGATATCTGAAGTAGAAAAGAATGTTGCTATTGCACTAAAAGAAAATGAGTTACAAAATATACTTATAGAAGAAATAAAATTACAAAGTAAGAATCCGTTAGGGGGATAAATGATTAAAATAGTGATGGCAATAATAATAACATCAATGCCAAACTGGCCATCAGTTAGATACCAAGGTTACATTTATCCAGACATGGAAACATGCTTACAATACAATGAGATTATGATTAAAGATTTTAAATCATACGCAAGAAGTCAAGGAGATAACGAAATTCATTTTGAGTCTTTTTGTTTTGAAGCAGACTCATACCCTATAGAAGATTTTAACGATATTAGCACTAGTATTTAGTTAACTAATTTTTGACTATCTTTTATCATTAAATTAAACACCCCGGAATAGTAGTCTAACATAGATGCTATTACCGGGGTGTTTTCGTATTCGGGGTTCCATTTATCCATTGTTTCAGTAAACTCAAAAGAATCCGCTAATTTAGTTTCCAAAATCAACAAACCTTCTGTAGTTATCTTAACTTCAAAACTTGCTATTACAGTATCGTTTTTATTCATTAGTCATCAAATACATTATCTCCCTTATCTTTATTATGATATTTTTTATTAAACTCATGCCCATTTAAATTTTTAACATCATCTCTAAACTTTTTAACTATCTCTTTTTCTCTTTGTTCTTTTTCATCTTTAGGAAAAAACATAGCAGGATTTGTTTCATTTATTGTAGGTGCTTTACTACTCTTATCTGGTATCATACCCTTCTCTACTATCTCATAAAAATCTTTATGCGTATGATAAATCTTTCCCCCGTTATCTAAATTTATTTCCCAATCATTTTCTGTTATATCATCTAATTTGCGTATCTTAACTATTTTATTTTCCACTTTTATTCCCCATTTTAAAATGTATTTCACCTGCTATTGCACTATAAGCCGCCATATCAATGTAAGTATCTTTACTAGTAGCACCTAATTTAGTTCTTGCTACTTTTAATAAACTCATCATGATAGCAACATTCTCTGCGGTAATATCTATATCTAAATATGCTGACCAAAGATTTGCTATATTCTGATGGTTCTCTGTCTTATCACCATAATCTTTTTGACGCTGACCACCTACTAATCTAACTGCCTCTTCTAAAAAATCTTTTGTTTTTTTACTCATTTCTTTTTCTTTTTAAATTTTCTACCTACAAAAAATACTATTGTATTTATACAAGTATTTATAGTTACCATAATTAGTACCCACCATTGCCAAAACTCTACTGTCACGCCGTTACTAGGTCTGTTATAGGAACTAAATAACCTTTTGATGTTCTATAATCACCACCTAGCACAGTAGAATATTTGTTATGTACTAATTTTTTTAATCTGTCAAGGGGTATCTCAATAGAAAATAAATGTTTATCTTTTTTATCTACAATTTTAAATATCCACAAGTTAGATTTACTTGTTGTTATACCACTATCTTTACCTCTAGATTGGTATTCAATATATAAATTACCTGTCTTATAAGCTAATCTATCTGTTTTAAGCTCGTAGTCTAACCTAGATTCCATTACAAGCTTTTCATGTTTCTTTCCATACTTTAAATCTTTATTAAACTTAGTTACAGAAAAATCATGTGTTTTTAATTGTTTTACAGTTTTACCATTGTTTTGTTCTATTTTACTCAATGTTTTTTACCCATGTCTATTTGTTCTACATCTGAATCTAATAATTCAGTAGTAGGTGATTTGCCTTTGCCTTGAAGTTCTACAACCTTATCTATTACAGCCATCTGACCTAGCTGTACTAATCTATCTAAATCAATTTCTAAAGTCTCCATTATTCCTTTTAATACATAAAATGTAGAGTCAACAGGTTTAGCCGGATGGGTGGTATCATAAGCAGAGACATCAAAACTACCATCTCCTTTAGGGCTAAGTATTAGATAAAATCTATCTGGAAGTAGAGATAATTTTTCAGTTTCGTTTGCTAAAGTGTTTATATCAACCATGCATTAGGTATCCTTTTTTCTGCCCAGAGTATTTTATGCTTATCACACCATTGACCATAAGTTGTTTTACTCGATTTGTTAAGTTTATTATTAGCATTTACAAATAAAAACCTAATATCAATCTTTGGATTTTGTTCTCTAATTAGTAAGTGTTTTTGCCTATCTGCTAAATCAAAAAATCCTTTTGTTTCTATGTATATATCTTGTTTAGAAAGATAAAAATCAGGAGTATACTTTTTAATTTTAGGCTGATATTCTATAAAAAATTTTTCATAGTCGTATTTAATATCGTTCTTAATCAACCAGTGAGCAAAGCCTCTTTCAAACTCGGAACGAAATCCTTTTCTTTTCATATTAGGCTTTTTGTTTTGTATCTATTTGTAATTTCAATATTTTTTACAAAGACAGAGTGTAAACTAGGTGCATTTTTTTCTAGTTCTATTAACGCTTCATTTATTTCTATAGTAGGTAGTATAGCTAATTTACCTTGTTTTATCTTTATAAACAAAGAATTAAAATATCTTTCAATAACTTGTGTAGTTCTAAGTATGTTATCTTCTCTATAAAAGCCATCTTTTCCAAAGTGTTGTTTTACTATCAAAGGATGACAATTTTCTGTAGACCTCATAAACTCAACAACTTCACCACCGCCTTTTTGTTCTTCATTCTCCGTGTATACCCAAACAGCGTCTCTATTAGACATTATATCATCTTTTCTATAAGGTGCCGATAACCATAGTACGTTCATAAATTTTTAACCTCTGTATTTTTTAATGTATTATACCAAACCAACGGCTTCGATTTAGCTTTAGATGTAACCTTTTCGTGTAATTCAGCTTTAGGCCAACAATGGCTTTTAAACTCGCAATATCCACATGTACTTTCTAAAACTGTATTACCAGTAGGTATTCTTATACCTTTTTGTTTACCAGATTTTGGTACATACGTTTCTTCTATATCACTAAATAACTTCTTAAATTTAGTTTTAGAATTAAGTATCTTAATTGTTTCGTTAGCTTGCTCTAACATATCTTTTCTATCTTCTTTTTGGTCTTCTGGTGCTTCACATACCGCAAATTCACCCGTAACTTTATTTATTGCTATCCAACCACCAAAAGGTGAATTGTCTGCTTCACTATACATATGCCCTTGCATAATATATCCAAATGAATCATTTTCTTTTATTTTATTGTAACTACCATACTGACCAAACTTACTAAGAAAACTTGCAGGGCTTGCAGATTTTATATCCCATACCTTGCCATCTATCTTAACATCGTATGTGCCTTTTAATTCTATATCACCAATTTTTAACGACACAGGCTCTTGTAACTTTTCTATGTTTATTCCTGCACCCTTCATAACTGCTATAGCAACCGCTTCTAGCAAATCACCCATCAAAAACTTTATTATTGTATTATATTGAAATTCTTTTTTAATACCTTTTTTATCTAACTGCTGTTGACATAAAGGTTTTCCTAGACCAGACATACGAATACGCCAATCCATTTGTTCGTTAAATTGTTTTTCTAATGCTTTACCGCAAGATTCTTGAAACTCTTTAATTATAGCGGGGGAAAGTGGTTTAGACTTTCCCCCAACTGCGTCATAAAGAAAATTCTCTATTAGAGTAGATAACATCTATTAGCTGTCTAACTCAATAGCTAGGGAGTGGTCGCCATCTTTAGTTTTTTGCTTAACAGAAGTTCTATGCTTCTCCATGACACTTTCGTTTACGGACTTAATCGCAACCGAAAACTCTTTAAGTAAATCTTTATCATTATCAGATAGAGAATCTACGGAATCACCTATTTTAGCATTTACTGAAAAGTAAGAATTACCTCCAGATTTTTGTTTATTGGTAGATAACAAAAGATTAGTGCGTATCATAGGTTTATTTTGTTTTGCCAAACTAGCAAGTGTTGTACTAAACGGAACGTAGTTTGTACCTTTTGCGTAGTAAACACATGGGGCTTCACTAATCTTGGCTACTTCACCATTAGACTTCTTACCCTCCATACTTGCTACGCCATATAAAACTTGGTTACATTTAATAGAACTTTGTATAACACGCTGTGGGTCATCATCTTTTAAACTTTCAAATTGTTCTCTAGATAACTTTCCACACTTGTAATTACCCGATGAGTCTGCAAATTGGTCACCTAAAGACGGCATTTGCACACTTGATGTAAACTCTTGAGAGTTATTATCCCAATAGCTGTAAGCGTATAGCCTAATAAAAGGCCTAAACTTTACATTCTTAGAATAAATATTTTCTCCATCAAGCTTTAAAGCAAAGTGCCCTCGAGGCAACGGATTTTCATTCTCATCTTCCGTGTCGTAGTTTATTGATAGTCTTGACAAAACCGAACCCGATGGCCCACCGCCATCTGTCTGTCCAGTTAGACGCATTAAATCAGCATCACTTAAATTATCAAAATTAGTAGTGACCGACAATGCTTGTGTTTCTGTATTTTCAACCATTGGTTTTATAAACCTCCTCCATATTCAGCCAATCGTTACCTAGTTTAAGCTCGATACCAACTGGCATTGTATATTTAAAACCATAACGCTTTACACACTCATCGGATAAAGACATCATGGCATCTTTTAAAGTTGTGATAGCTTGTTTATCTTCGCCCGGATATACATCCAAAACGACACTATCATGTACTGTGTTACAAATAATAGTTTTTAATTTACGATTTGTCAACAGCTTTTTTAAATTAATTAGTGCAATTGGCAATAAATCTGCTGTAGCAAAACCTTGAACAGGATAATTTTTTATAGCTGTAGAGTTAGTTACGCTTCCACTTCTTAATCTTTCTACATTACCAAAAAAATATTGCCTACCACTAGGTAATCTAATCTTATTTGTTATTAAGGCTTCATTTTGTAGTTCTCTATGCCACCTCGTAACTCCTTCATACTTAGATTTAAAAGCACGATAGTATTGCATCTGTTTTGGGGTACCTAATATACCCCCATATAGGGGTTTAAAGGTGTCGGACTTAGCTTTCTGTCTAGAGACACCTAATATTCTAGCGGTGTAGTTATGAACATCTACTTCATTTCTAACATCTTTAAATACTTGTTTGTCATTAGCTAAAAATCCCGCTACTCTAAACTCAAGTTGAGAATAGTCACCTTCTAATATCTTCCCACCTTCCCACCTAGATGTAATACATTCTCTAACAGGAAAAGTATTACCCCTAGGCATATTTTGGAAGTTAGGATTACGAGAAGATAGTCTGCCAGTGCTTGTAACACATTGCATAAATTGTGGATGTACCATGCCATCCTTACTTATAGATTTTTCCATCCCATCAACAAAAGTTCTTAGGTAAGTTCTTATTGCAGAATAGCGTACATACTTAATTAAAAATTCATGCTGTACACCTTTTGTAGATGTCAGATGACTTTCTAATACTTCTTTGTCAGTTTTAAATCCCATTGCGGAACAATCGATAGAGTTTCTAGGTTTTAATCTTAATCCTGCTCTTTCGTCTTTGTTAGTAAATAATAAACCTTTTGTATTACAAGTTTTACAATGTCGTTTTACATTACTAGGCGTTCCATCTTTTTTCATGTAAGTGTATTTACCCGTTCCTTGACAGTTATGGCAAACAGTTCCATGAGTTTTTAATTCAGCACGAGCCATAGAATTTATTTCTGTATAAAATTCTCTCATGTCAGAAAACTGAGTTTTTCTTTTTGGTTTTCTTGTGTTACCTCTAACTTCAAAACCAATATTAAATCTTGATGCCCACACTTTTTTGTCAACAACACGAATAGAATAAAAAAGTATAGACCTATCTTCTGGTGAGTCTAAATTTATTGGTGTATCACCCATAAAGTATTTTACCTTTTCTTGTAAGTAAGTTTGCAAATCAATTAATTCTTTTTCAAATTTATTTTTTATGTTTGTTAATATGTCAGTGTTAATATGTAATCCATTCATTTCAATGTCAGCTAAAACTTTTGTTAGTTCCATAGAAAGTTTTATAGTAGGTATTATTCCATTAGACATATAAATCTCCCCATCCTATTTTTAATTTACTTAATTGTGCAATTGCAAGTTGATATGTACTTTCAACATCTTGTCTACCATACTCATAAACAATGTTCCAAGGTATTTTTTCATAGGATATTTTATTAGTCATAAATGGTTGAATTAGTTCACTTTTTTTAAGTGCAACACCTTTTCTTTTACAACAATCTTCTAATGAAAATCCCCACTTAACACCTCTTGCCATAATATATTCCATAACCATAGTATCATGTAATTTATTATCATAAGTAAAACCACATTGAACTAACCAACTGTAATCAAATTTTATGTTATGACCTACTAAGACGTCAGTCTTATCTAAAACTTTTTGTAAAATGTTTTTTGCATTTGGAGTTGGCGGTTCATCCCTATGATAGAAACATAAATATTCAACTGGATTGTCATCAATTTTATATCCAACTGAAACTAATGTGTTACCATTAAAAGGACTAGACGTTATTTTATTGTCAGCATCAACATCAAATGTTGTTTCAACATCAAGTGTCGTTATCACTTTCAAACACTCCTCTCTGTATACTTATTCGTGTATGTCTTGAACCATGCCACCCATTTAATTTATTTTTACTTATCGTTATATTACGATAGGGGTCGGATAAATCAATATTGTCAGCACCTCTTCCAATACCAATAATTAAATCTGCCTCACCCGCCTTACCTGTTCTTGAATTATCTAACATAGAATAATCTATAATTGATTTACCCTCTGCTTCATAACTAGCTTGAGACACCGCCCAAACTAAACACTCATGTCTCTTTGCTATCTCTCTTGTTCTAACATAAACATCTTTTAATTTTTCATCTGTTCTATTGTATTGACCTGTTATGTGAACTTTATCTAATTGGTCAACAAACATTACATCTGGTTTGTAAATTCTAGCATACTCATTTATCTCATCAATGTGCGTACCTACACTATCAAAAACTGTTAAGTAAGGTTTTATTTTTGTTAGGTACTCTTCTTTATAGTTTTCTATGTTATCAGCAATTTCTTCTTTTGTTTGATTAAAATATGATTGTACTATTCTAAGTTTAATTCTAACTGCGGGTTCTTCGTTTGCCCAATACGTTACTTTCTTGCCTTGTTTTATATAGCCCGATGCATTAAAACTAGAAAATGTTGTCTTACCAATCTCTGGTCTAGCAAAAAGAATAACAAAGTGACCCCTATCTAATGCGGGAACATTGTCAGCCATTGTTAGTAGCCTATGAGTAAACTCTCCACTACCACCATTCAAAGTAAATAACTCTTCAATATCTTCTTCAACAAGGTTATAGGTCTCACTACCTACCATATTCTGTTCATCCAACATTTCTACTAATCTTCTTAATCCACTAATGTCAGAGTCAGACCCTGTGTAAATATCAACGGCCTTTTCGCCTATCTCTTTTGCTTTTTGCCTACCCCAAAAGTTTTTTATAGCATCGTAATTTAGTTCTGAAATAGGACTATTTTCATCTAGTTCATCTATTCTATCTACTATATTTTGCCTAGTAGCCTTTGGAACGGCAGGATATAGGTCAGCATACATGACCTTTAAATCACGAGTAGTTAATACTTTGTTGTCATACTTTTCATGTATTTTTTCAATTAGGGTATATACCATACCATACTCATGATTAAACATATCACGATTAATAAATCTACGAACTTTACTGTAGTGCTCGTGGTTTAGACAAATAGATAGGATTTCAGTATGTATCATTCATCCACCCCCAAGCTTTCTTGTTTACTCTATCCACTAACTTTTTAATATCTTCATCTAACATTTCTTTTATATCTTCTTCTAACAATAAAAACTTTATATTTAAATTTAAAGATAAGTCATCAACTAATTTAACAGCCTTTTTACTTGCATCTTTGTCAAGTGCTATTCCAACCCTCTTATATTGTTTTAGCACATCAATATGAGATTGTAAAAGGTTAGTTCCTAACAATGCTATACCAGTACAAAATCTAGATAAAGTTAGTGCAGATACCACATCTTCAACTAATATTGCGGTGTCATTTTTACCCGCTACAAATGGATAACCAGAATTGCCGTATCTATACCATTTAGGTTTTTTGTTTTTGTATAAGGCTCTACCAACTGCATCAACTAACTTATCTTCTTTCTTAACTAAAAATACTGCTCTATGGGTATGCCTATCATACCGCATAACTTCATAGTAATCTTGTAAATCATAGTGTGTAACATATTCTCTGTAATCTTTGTTTTCTAAGTTTTCTTCCCAATGATTTCTGTAGTAAAATATTTCTGGTTCTTTTTGCTTTTCTACTTCATTAAATAATTTTTTAGATAGTTCACTACGAGCCCTACCCTTAATATTGCAATCAGCATGAAAACAATTATAGATTACCTCTGTTCCTGTGTTAAGAGCAGAGAAAGTATTTTTGTTAAAACAAATAGGACAATCTATTCTTGTTGTTTCATTAACAGATAGATTTAAGCTTTTTAAAAAGTTTTGTAACATACCACCCCTAAAACAACCCTTAAAGAAATAAAAATTAATGTCAACTATTTTTTTTTTGTTGACAGATTTTTTTTTATCAGTAAAAAGGGGGAACCCCCACCACGGGACACTTTATACACTTATGAATAGAAATCTTTTACATGTACCAACGGAAATGAAAAAATGGGAGGATAAAATGTATGATGCAGAATTTGAGGGTAGGATGCGTAGTTACCATCAATGCAAAAGTGTGTATCTACACTATAAAAAATTACATGATGCGGGAGTAGAATATGAACCAACCTTTTAGATGGACAGATGATAACTTTAAAAAGGCTGTTAGGTTATCTAAAACTAATATGACTATGACAGAGATAGGTAGGGAATTAGGAACGACAAAAAATGCTGTTTTAGGTAAGTTACATAGACAGAAAAAAAAGAATGGATACAAAGTAAAAAAACAAACAAGGGGGCCAAGTCATAACTACTACTTTAAAACAATAGGTAAGGGAACTTGTTATCTATGCAAAAAACAATTTGATATACAAAGTAAGTTTGATAGGTTCTGTACACCTTGCAAAAAAACTGATATGTATGTGGGGAGTTAAATGTATAAACTAATTGTCATAACCTTATTACTCTTTATTTGTAACGGATGCACTTATTTTGTTGCTAAAGAAACTGTCAAGGCGTTAGATGAGGTATTAGAAAAAGAACCTAACCCGGAAAAGAAAAAAAAGATATTAAAGAAACAACAAACCTTAAAAGATAAATCTAGAGAGTTTTATTGTAGCAAAGTAAAAGATGAGGAGAAATGCGGATGAGTAAAAGAAAATACGAAGTAGAAGTTATGGTAGTAGAAAATAAAGTTTACCATGTATACGCTAAAGATGAAGCTGATTTATTAAAAAAACAAGATAGCATAACTGATGAGGGTAAACTTGTTAGAACAGAGAGTGCAGAAAATACTGTAGGCAGTTGGAGGTTTATAGAAAATGTCAGCGAATAAAACAGTTAATCTACCAAAACATGTCACCATTGGTGCATTTAAAGTAGAACTTGTCAAAATACCCCATGATATAGCTTATGAGAGCTCAGATTATCAAGGTAGTTTTGTCAGCAAACCACCATTAAAAATTTATTTAGATGAAGAAATAATTGATATGGGAGGTATGGATGCTGTCAATCTTATACTACATGAACTTTGTCATGTCGGCTTCTATCAGTATGGGATGAAAGAAAAAGAAGAAGAACATATTGTCAACAGTTATGGAAATTTCTTAACGGAGGTTTTAATGAGAAGTGAAATAAAGGAGTGGTTAGTATGGCAGATAACAAAAAGTGTATGACCTGTAAAGTTAGTGTACCTACAATAAGAGCAACAGATACTATTTGGTATTGTACTGTATGTTACATAAAAAAGTTTCATCCTGTGGATAACTTTGCTAAAATTTTATTGACGGCAAAAAACAAAGCAGATAAACGAGATAGTGTTTAGTGAAAGCTAAACGCTTGGGTGGTTGTTCTCGACAACACAAAAAACGAGATAGGCTCGGATATGACCTAGGATGTGCAATAAGCATAGTCAAAAGATTTATCCCTAGTGCAAGTGCTAGTTCCCTACTTGCCCTGTTCAAATGCTAGGTAACATTTGACATGTTTAGGAGTGGGCATGGTAGATTATATCTGTAAGTCCTTACCCCTAAATATTTGATACTAAACTTTAAATCGTGTTGGTGTGCGATTAAGTAATGCACCATGTATTTCGAAAACAGGTAAATACAAAGTTTAGTGTTAAAACAAGAATAAAAAAGATGTACCAAGTTTGGTAGACGATTTGGTAAGCCTTTATTCTTGTTAAGTCTACCAACAAGATAAGCCGTGTTAAAGCGTGTGCTGTCTTGGTAGGTACGATAATCTTACTAGTAAGCTCTTCGGACAAAGCGTGTCTATCGTACCTACACTAAGTTTACGTTAGTATCAAACCTGTCGGCGATTGACTTGTAGGTGGTTGGTTGAACTGGGGCTAGCTAGGTTCAAAAACCCTTTGGTACTAACGTAAGTTTAGAAAGAAAGGGAGTAAAATGTCAATGTCAACAGAAAATAAAATGTCAACCGATTGGATACTTGTCGATGCAGACTTCGGTAGATACCATCACACAAAATTTAAATCGGGTGGCAGACTATACTTTATAAAAGGTGCTAGAAAAAATGTCAGCGTTTATGATATCGCTTTACGAAAAAATGTCAGCCTAAAAATGTCAGCTTTACCTAGCTTGTATTTCAATACATCTTATGAGGATAAGCTTTTGCGTAAGTACCCTAATACATTTAAGAACCTATTAAAAAATTTTAAGGTATTTACACAAAAAACAAAACAAGAAAAAAATATATTAGATACACTAAAAATAAAATCTAAAATAAATTATAAAATTAATTGACTTGGTTTTTTTTATATGCAAAGTAAAATAAACATTTTTAAAAGGGAGTTAAAATGGCAACTATAGCTTTAGGGAGTGTACCAAGTACAATTCAAGATATCTGTGGCACTCAAGGAATATTCCATATCCGTTGGAATAAAAAAGATAGAAGGATGTATATTACTCAAAAATATTCTGATGGTTCAGAGTCGCAGATATTAAATCCTAATTATAATAAGTACACTATTTCAAGAACAGGCAATTTCAGATTAGGTGTAGTAAAAAATTTAAAAGGGGGTAAACGTACAACTGACCCTAATGAATTTTTAATTGCTTATGATATGAGCAAAAAAGAATATAGAAATATTTATTATAACACGATACAAAAGATAGTAGCTAACAAAAAAAAATATTATGTAAAAGTAATAGATACTAAAAATATTAGATTTGGTTTAGTCGAGCGGGTCAATAATGATTGAGTTTACTAAATCAAAAAAACTACTTAATATAGATAATAACGCCAAAACAGTTAAGGGGCAAAAATACGGATATTTAACAGCTATTCTGTATCTTGCCCCTTCTAATCAATCGGGTTTTAATGTATGTCCGCAAGCGTCTAAAGGTTGTAAAAGGGCTTGTTTA
>VMHT01044132.1_pt1 | contig 22392 bp, 30 predicted proteins | sample 4693611 | NCBI WGS metagenome assembly VMHT01 (sample SAMN12280063, study PRJNA550983) | marine metagenome | isolation source: seawater sampled from same location over 5 years 0.02-0.2 micron viral filtrate | place: USA: collected off the coast of southern California halfway between the port... ...
AAAAACATAGAAATCTGACATGTGTTGATATTGTAAAAGATGCAGTAGGTGCTAATCCATATGAAATTAACATAGCAAAAAATCAAGTTGTAATTCCAAACTGTAATGATACTCTTAGTTTAACTTTGATAAAAGAAGCAATAACAGATAAATATGCAAAACTTAATACAACTATTGAAAATTTTGGAAATAAACAAGTTAAGATAACTTCAAATGTTGACTTTTTTTTTGTAGATGCAGCATGGGGATTAGATAGAATTCGGAAAAATATAAATAATAATAAAGATTTTAAAATTTGTGCAACTCCGGCCACATTTACTGATCCTGCTACTAGACCATCTGCTGAAATTTACATTAATATAAATGATAGTTTTAATTTAGAAAATTATGGGTTAGATGGATTATTAACATATAATTCCAATTTTGGTACAAATGATAATTTGATAAATGTTAAATTAAAACCAATAAAACATGATATTTATCATGAAATTAACTGTGATGTTGATATTAAAGGATCTTTGTTAAACATTTATGAACCTACTAACAATATCATAAAAACACAGCCTCTTTATAAAAGTATATTTCATGGAAATCCAAAAAAAAAACAATTTATTAACAAAAATATTAATAATAATTCTATAGTATTGCAAAAATTAAGAAATTTATTTGTTGTTTGTAAAGAAATTGGTGATCTTATGCAAGCTGTTTGTTTAGAATATTTAATAAAACAAACAAATAATATTCATAATATATCAAATCTTAATACAGCACTACTTACAAATGACGCAGTTCTAGCAGCTAGATCATTGTTATGTAAAATACCATATATTGTTTCTCATACATCTGGATTAATAAAATATTATATTCCAGGAGAATCATATGAAATAAATAAATATTATATAAAAAATTATTATGAAAATTTTGTAAATAATAATGAATCTGTATCAAATAACCTATATTTATTTAATGATTCTCATATACATGAACTTTCAATTAAAAATGATAATACAAAATTTAAATCAACTATTTTTTTAGAAAAATTTGTATCAAAAATAAAAAATATTATTACAATAACAAATATAATTTTTTCACAAGAATTTATTGAATATATTAATGAAAAAATAGATATTGAAGAAGAAAATAATCTAAAAATATTTAAAATATTTTTTTCATCATTGTCAATTCCTAATATAGTTTACAAATTATCTGATGTTCCTAATAAAACTCAAACTAATAAAAGTTTAATAAATAGTAATTATAAAAAAATTTTTTCAAAAATTTTTTCTAAAAATTTAGATGATTCAATAATATTGTCTGATAAAGTTAGTAAAATTACATTAATTAATTTTATTAATAATTATTTTAATGAAAATTCACAGAATATTATTGAAAATTTAAAGACTAAGAATTTAGAAAAATCAATAATATCTAATGAATCAACATTTAATATTAGTTTATTTTTTAATAATGTTATTTTAAAAGGAAATATTGTATCAATATTAAATAATGATAATATAGATGACATACTTGAAGACGATAAGAAAATATCTGCAAATTTAAATTTATATGAATTTTTAAAAGCCTATTCTAAAAAACAATTTAGAGGAGGACTTTCAAAAAAAATAAACAATTATAAAAAAAGTAAAAAACCTAATAAAAGTAAAAAACTTAAAAAAAGTAAAAAATATAAAAAAACTAAATATTCGAAAAAATATAATAAAAAAAAGTTAAAATATAATAAAAAAACTAAAAAATTTTTAAGCAAAGGAGGAGTTGGAGTTAAGAGAAAACTAGATGAAACTATTTCACAAGATGAATATGATTCTTTTGATATATTTTGTGAATTGTACCAATATATTTATATTAATCCTTACTTATACTATTACTTTTTAAAAACTCCTCAATATCTAAAAGAATTTATAGATAATATATTTAATGAAGATTATATTCAAAAAAAAATTTATAATGTGATTACAAATGAATTAGATGAAAAAATATTAGATGATAAATTTAAATATTCTAATGATATGCAAATATCTAGTAATGAATTTATAACAAATGCTGATATCTTAAAACCATATATTTCACGTGGAATAGAATATGAAGATATAGATCAACATAAAGCTGAAACATTTACTACATTAAATTTATTAAAAGCTATTCAATCACAAATTCAACCTTCTTCAAGTGATATTGCTGAATTACCAAATGCTTCACAAGAATCAAATTTAAATGATCCTGAAGAATTACCACAAGCTCCTCTAGTTAATAATAATTTACAACAACCAAATCTAAATTATTCTAAAGAATTACCACAAGCTCCTCCACTTGATAATAATTTACAACAACCTAATTTAAATGATTATGAAATCGAGTTTGAATAATAATTAAAATTAATTTAAATAAATTATTAATATTTATAAAATATATATTAATAATTTCTATTAATGTATGCTATTGGACAATTCATAAAAATAACAAAATCTAATTATCCTTCTCTTATTGTTCAAAAAATGGATTGCAATGAATTATTAGTATCTATATTAGAATTTAATGGTGATTACACAATTGTTGATACTGAAATTGATGATATAAAATTATTGTATTTACCACCAGAAGAAGAACTTTTTATAATATCATCTTTTGGTAATTGGTATTATGATCAACACCAATTATTATATAATGAAATAATAATTAAAAATATAAAACTATAATTATTATTATTTATAAAAACATATATAAAATCTAAATTATGAGAGAAATAATTTTTGAAAATATTAAATTTCTAGTTGGACAAAATTCACAAGAAAATTGGAATTTACTTGATTCTTGTAGTAAAATTAATAATGAATATATTTGGTTTCATCTTAATTCTTTTCCATCATGTTATGTTATTATGTGTTCATCGTTAACTGATATTTCATGTGTTGATTCAAAAAATAATATTCTCAATTATGGAGCTGAACTTTGTAAAAAAAATACAAAATATAGAAATCTATCTGATTTAAAAATCTGCTATACTTCTCTCAAAAAACTTAAAAAAACTAATAAAATTGGTGAAGTTATTATAAGTGGTAAACGGAATGTTATTAAACTTTAAAAAATTTATTATATATAATATATATAATGACAAAAATTATTAAAAAAACTATTAAAAAAACTATTAAAAAAGGTGGAGCTCCAAAAAAAAGTACAACTAAAAAAGAATCTGCTTCACAAAAAAGAGGTTTTGATCCTAGTAATATAGACGATAAATCTAGAGGATTTTTAGATTTATTTAATTTACCACGAAAAACTACTAATGATAAAAATACCTTTTTAAATAATATTAATAATTATGATTGTACAGGATGTAATTTACAGGGAACTGTATTTTCACAAAAAAATTTAACAAATGCAAAACTTGCTAATGCAGATTTAACCAATACATTATTTAATGGAGAAAATACTAAAGTAACTGGTGCTATATTAACAGGTGCAAATTTTACTAATAGTAATATTAGACATGCAAATTTTAATAATACAAAACTTAATAATGCTAAATTCAAAAATACTAATTTAAATCAAGTAAAATTTAATGAATCAGATTTTGAAAATTCTGAATTTCATGAAAGTAATTTAAATAATTTAAAATTAGAAAATGCCAAGCTTGATAATATTAAAATGATTAAATGTAAAGTAATTGATAATGATTTTGAAAGTTTAAATAAATCTATTACTAATGCTATTTTTGATGAATCTAATTTTGATAATTCTAGCTTTAATGGTTTAACTTTAAATAATTGTAATTTTTTAGAAACTACATTTACCAATGAATGTGAAATTTTTGAAACTAATTTTAATAATGTTAGATTCAATCGATCTATTTTTAAAAGTTCAGAAATGAATGATTGTACTATAGATAATTCTGATTTCTCAAATTTTAAAGGATATATAAGTAGCTATATTGATGTTCATTTTACAGATTGTAATTTTATAAATTCAGATTGTAGACAAAGTAATTTTAATAATTGTACATTTAGTAATTGTAATCTAACTGGATCAAATTGGAAAAATGTATTATTTGAAACCGGAATGCATCATCTATTTCGTAATTGTAATTTAACCAATATAGATTTACAATCGGCAAGAGGATTAAGTCGTATGAATTTTGAAGGTGCAAATTTGCAAGGTGCTCAATTAAAAGGGATTAATTTACACGGAACTAACTTCAGAAACGCAGACCTACGTGGTGCTACTTTTGAGTTTTCTGATATAGAAGGAGCTGATTTTCAAGGAGCAAATTTAGAGGGTACAGTATTAGTTGGAATAGCAATAAATTGGCAACAAGCTTTAAATCTTCCTAGAAATGCAAGAAGAAATAGAGCACAAGATACACATCTTGCATTTAATGATATAGATTTTCAGGATTTATTGGAATTCTTTAAAAAACATAAAATACCAATTGAAACAGAAATGAATAATCAAGAGTTAATTAAATATATTTCTGATAATCTTAAAGAATTTTTAAATAAATTAGAATCTCAAGAAAAAGAAAAATTAACTGAAAGATTAGATGGTTGTATAAAAGGAAGATTAGATACCTGGAATTATTCTGATGATTTACCAGGTGTAGAACCTAAAATAAAATGGAGAGAACTAATATATCCAATGATTGAATATGTTAATAAACAAAGTAATACATTTAAAGATCTTTATATTCAAATATTAATTACTGATAGTGCAGAAGGACATGGACAATCATTTAGTTGTATAAAAGGTATTGTAGAAAGATTACTAACTACTACTGGAAAAGTAATTGAAGTTCTAATGGATACTGAAACTACAAAAAAAGAACAATTTACAGAATTACATCTAATAATAAGTCCCCCATTTACAATTGCCACTCTTTTTAAAGAATGGTTAGAAATTCATAAAGAAAATGGCGATGATCCTCTTGATGAAAATGATGATCCTGAAAAATTAACTAATAACTTTTTAGAATATGCAAAACAGCAATATAATTATGATGAAAAAAATGATATAGAGAAAAAAATCATTATAGATAAAATATATAATGATAGTAAAGTTGGTATTAATGAAATTAAGAATAAATTTGGTATATTATACTTCTTTGGTGGTAAAAAAAGAAAAAATAAAAAATCAAGAAAAAAAAATAAAAAATTTTTAAAGAATAAAAAAACAAGAATAAAAAATAAATAAAATCATATTTAATGCTAAATTTATATAATTAATATTAATTATATAAATATTAATTATATAAAAACTAAATATTTAAATACAATATATGCATCGTTTATTATTTAATTTTGTTAAATCTAAGGTTCCTAGATTATCGTCCACTGAGCTTATTGCTCTTAAAAGCGGTAATACATCTTTAGATCGTCAAATACTTTTGGGTAAAGTTTCTCTCCCAAAAAAAGTAATAAGTGAGCAAAAATTTCCTCAATCTAAATTGGATGAATTATATAATAGTTTTGATGGATCTAGAGTTTATCCAAATGATAACAATAATAAATGGATTAACTATTTAGCTAAAAATAAATATTTTAGCTTTTTAATTAGTGAAGATTATGGGGGGATAAAACTAAGTGTTCATGAATTATCTAATCTACTTACTCAAGTAGCTAGTCTTGATCCTGCTCTTGGTGTTAGTGTAATGGTTCCTAATTCACTTGGACCAGGTGAATTATTAACTCATTATGGAACACAAGAACAAAAAGAAAAATATTTACCTAGACTAGCAGATGGTACATATATTCCTTGTTTTGGTCTTACTGGTCCTTATAATGGTTCTGATGCTACCGGATCTATTGATGAAGGTGAGGTTATAGATGTAAATGGTAAACCAATGATTAAAGTAAATATTAATAAGCGTTATATTACACTTGCTCCTGTTGCTAATCTAATGGGTATTGCATTTAATCTCAAAGATCCTAATAATTTACTTGGAAAATCTGGTGTTACTGTTGCTTTACTTGAGAGAGATCATGAAGGACTAATACAAAATACTCACCATAATCCTATGAATGCTGGATTTCCTAATGGAACAATTAAAGGACAATTTGTTTTTGATCCTAGTCAAGTAATTGGTGGTACTGATAATATTGGAAATGGATGGAAAATGCTTATGGAATGTCTATCTGCTGGTCGTGGTGTTAGTCTTCCTGCTACTGCTAATGCTAGTTCTAAAGTTGCTTCTTTTGGTATTATAAATTATATTAAATTGAGAGAACAATTTAAAATTCCTCTTAGTAATATGGAAGCTATTCAAGAAAAAGTTAATTCTATAGTTTATAATACTTGGATTATACAGAGTGCTGTATGTTTAACAAACACCATATTAGATGAAGGTAATTCTCCAGCTGTACTAAGTGCTATTATGAAACAACAAACTACCGAACGTGGGAGAGAAGTTCTTAATCATGCCTTGGATATTCATGGTGGTGCTGGTATTTGTCTTGGATACAGTAACTTTCTAGAAAAATTTTATAGAGCTGCACCAATTGGTATTACAGTTGAAGGTTCAAATACTTTAACGCGGTCTCTCATTATTTTTGGTCAAGGATTAAATAAATCACATCCATATATATTTCCTATTTTGGAAAGTGTATTAAATAATGATATAAACAAATTTAAAAAAGAATTTAATTCTATTGTTCTTCATTCTCTCAAACTTTATGCAAAAACTTTTTCAATAGAAAGTAATATGAATTTGGAACAACAAATTATTAATTTTGCTTGTTTAACAAATTTTGTTGCATTAAAAGGCGGAGCACTTAAAAGCCAACAAATGCTTTCTGGTGCAATGGCTGATATTTTTAGTAATTTATATTTAGCGTTAGGAGTGCAATATTACCAGAATGAAACTAATGCAAATATTCATTTTACAGATTATGTTATTCAAAGATTAATGAGAGAAAATCAACATTCTATTAATAAAGTAATTGATAATTTGGGTAGTGAACGATTTTTATTACAACACTTAAAAGCAAAAGTTCCAAATATATGTTTTCATGAAGAGAGAAAAATCTTTTCTTTAATTTTAAATGATGTTAATATTTTAAATGAATTAAAAAAAAATATTGTTTTAGATAATAATATATTAAATGATCTATTAAAAGCAAATAATTTACCAAAAGAAAGTAATGAATATAAAATGCTTCGTGATAAAATTATTAATGTTGGTGAATTTGAAAATGATAATTAAAAAAATAAATTTTCTCCTTCTTTATAAATTATATTATCAAAAAATGAATAAATTATTAAAAAAATAAATGTTCCAATTGAAATATATCCTATTTTATAATTTTTTAAATTTAAGTTATAAATAAAATATGATACCAATAATGGTATTAAAGTAAAAAAATGCATAAAAATGCCTGAATAAAAATAAGGATCACTTTCTCTCAAATTATTAAATTTGATTATATAAAATATTAATGAAATTAATGATACTACTAAACTTACTATAAATAATTCTATATTTGGTTGTAAAAAGTAAAATCCTATATATAAAAATGATATATATGAGAGAAAAAAAATTCTCCTTAATTTATTAAGATTATCTAATATATTTAAATTATCTTTTTTTATAAATCTAACTATGAAATGCTCACCAAATATTATATAACTTAAATATAATATAAAATATAAAATCGCTAGATATTTCATTTTATAGTTATACTATATTAAAGTTCATAATTATAATAGGATATTACATTATTATTTCTATTATAATTAATAATATATAATGCTAATATTAGTTCAAATAAAATCATAATAATAATACATTTTAAAAATAATTTGCAAATTTGTTTTATACCATTTTTTTTTGCTAATTGAACAAAATAATAATGATCACCATATAAATTATTTGAATTACAACTTATCCATGCAACTGCACTATTTTCATCTGGTTGATTAGTTAAGTTAATTTTTGACCACAAATTATAGTAAATATGATAATTAGCTACATATGTTTCAATCCATGCACAATCTGTTGTTCTAGGATCTCCATATGTTGGACCAGTATAAAGAATAGTTTCATTAGATTTATCAAAAATTTTATCAATAATTTTTTTATCACTTTTGCTACATGTTTCTTCAGTAAATTCACGCTTTAATGTTTGTGATACTTTCTCACCAGGATCAACCATTCCTCCTGGAATTGCCCATTGTCCTGTATCGTTTCTTTTTACTGCAATAAATTCAAACCTACATTTATAAAGATTAAAACGAGTAATAATTGGATCACAAGCATGATTTGGCCCATATCTACCTAATAGTCCTCTACCTTTTTTACCAGTCTGAATTGGTGTAATTGGTTTTCCAAATTCATCAAACTTTATTTTAGCTTGTTTTAACGTTATTAATTTATTATCTCTCCATACAACTCTATTTTCTAGTTCTGTTTTTGATACATCCTTATAATCAGCCCAAATTCCTGCATTTTTCAAAACACAATCTGCTTCATAAAAATTATTATTTGAAATCATATCTAATAATAATTTTTGTTTGTGAAAAAACAATAATAGTTTAAATATATTCAATTTTTTTATATATTACTTTTATCCATTAATTTTAATATAGTCAATGCATCTAATCTATCATCTGGATTATCAACTAACATGTAATTTAGAATAATATTTTTAATATTTTTTGGAGTTTTATACCATGTTATTTGTAATTTGTCTATAAATTTTTTATTCTCAAATAGCTCATATAATAATGCTCCGCATGAGTATATATCTACTTTATTAGTATATGTTTGTTGCTTTTTCATTTCTGGTGCCATAAATCTTAATGTTCCAACTTCACTAGTTAAATCATTTTCATATAATTCACTTAAATTACCATCTAAATCTGCCAAATTAGTATGTGAAAATGTTTTAGTCAAACTATAAAATTTTGATAAACCAAAATCTGTTATTTTAGCTACTCTCGAATTTGTTAAAATAATATTTGTTGGTTTTATATCTCTATGAATTATAGAATAAGGTCTTCGATTATGTACATATGCTAATCCTTTTAAAATATCTTTCATAATTGATATTTTTGTACTTTTATAAAGAGAACCATAATTATTTTGTAAATTATTATTTGGAATATACTCCATTACAATAATAAATGGATCATCAATATAGCCTAAAAATTGTACAATGTTTGGATGATGAAGTTTACTCATAATATCTATTTCTCGTAATATTAAAAATTTTTTTTCATATAATACTTCTTCTTTAATAACCTTTGCAACAACAAATGTTTCTCTCCACTTTGCTAAATAAACTTTTGAAAATCCTCCTTCACCTATTAATCTATCTTGAAATATAAATAATTCCCATGTTGGTATTTCCCAATCTCCAAATTTTTTATTTTTTAAATTATAATATTTTTTGGGAACACCACTATGTAAACTTTCATCCATATAATCACACGAATAATTAGTACTAATTCCATTTCTGAACATATTTTTTGATATTTATATTATTAAAAATATATGATTAATATTTAAACATTATTTTTATATATTTATTAATAATGTATCGCATCATTCCATTAAGAATACTTAGAAGAACTAGAGGAGTTATGTTTGATGAAATGGTTCCTTCTGATATTCCTAAGATTAGTGGAATCGATCGTGTTATTCATGGACCAAATTCAATATCACCTGGTCCAGTTGAAGATATTGATATTCCAGTAAAAAGACCATGGTATATGCATCCTGGTCAAGATGATAATTTACTAGTTTTACAAGGAACTAGATATATTGATATATTTGATCCTAAAACAGTAACAAAAGCTAGTTTTATAGTTACACCTGATAAAGTTTATAAAAATGATAAATTATATTACGATGGTCCTGCGATGGTAGTTTGGCCAGCTGGTATTTTTCATAGAATTATTAGTGGAATTGAAGGAAGTATTAGTGTTAATTTTGCAACAAGAACAGATCAGTTTAACATACAAAATAATTTTAATATTTATCAATTGTGTACTGAAACTGGAAATTATAATATTATTAAAGAAGGACATGAAGATCAACCTGATCTAACATATAAATATCCTAATGATGAAATTAAGTCATTATTTAAAGAAAATTAAATATTAATTAAGTAATAAATATTATGAATTCAAATGAATTATTATTACTTGATTTAGATTGCAAAAGAATGCTACGAAGAAAAAGTAAGCAAAAAATAATTTTTGAAGTAATTCAAAAATTAGAAATTAATAAAAGTGAATATATACCTAAAAATATATTAAAAAATGATTTCACTTATGAAAATAGTTTTTATAGATATATTTTAAAATTCTTTGGGTGTTTTCAAAAATAATTTATATAATTCTTTAAATTAAAATATTAAGAAATTTTTTATAATTATAATTAATGCTATTTAATAATATTATCATTCCAAGAAAAATTGCAATATATTCTGTAAATAAGTTGGCAGAAGTAGATTATAATGTAGCTAATAAAGTTTCTGATGATGTAGCTAATATTGTTACTTGGTCATATAATCATGATTTTCCTGGTTTAGCTAATTTGGCAATTGATACACTTCAAAATTTTGATAATTTTGGAAGTATATTAATATCAATTGTTGTTTGGATTATACATCATACAAAATAGTATACAAATATAATTTAAAGATTAATATATTTATCTATATAGAAATGGGACTAATTGAAGAAGCTGAAGCTATTAGAAAAAAAACTAAGTCTAAATATGCTCCTGGTTCGGTAGAGTGTATCTTTGAATATAATGATAAATGTTCTCGTGATGAATCTGGTATGTTACCTGTTATTGTTAAACCTGATCCAGTTGAATCTAAAAAAAAATCTATTAATTAAAAAATTTATTTTTATTTATAATTGAAATTTTTTATATTTACAATTATAAATGTAAAATAGTATTATAATATATTATGGATATTGAAGATTTAAATATTGTTGATGAAATTGATAATCCAAATGATAATTTATGTGATGTTTTCTTATATGAAATAGATAGAAGTGTTGATAGTGGAAATGAAAAATTTATTTTAGATGCTATAAAACTTTATAGGGGAAAAATTGATGATTCGTATATTACAATGGCACAAAATATGCTTACAAATTTAGTTGAAGAAAAATTAGATTCTATGGAATTAAATTAGTCTTATCTTAAAAATTATGCATATTAAAATTTATAACACTAATATATGATTTATTATTTATATAAAAAATCATATAAAAAAGATGTATATTCTTTTTATTTATATTATTTAAGATATAGAATCAGAAAAGTTAAAACTTGTTATGATATTATATCTATTTTCAAAAATATTAATTTTTGTTTTAGAAATATTTGTTCAGACACTCTTAATAATATAATCATTGAATGTATTAAAACATATCCTCTTTCTAATTTTGAAATTCAAAAATTTTCAATTTTACAACAACAGTTTGATTTGCATTTAGGTATTGAAAACTATGCTACTTTTGTATTTTGGGTATGTATTATTACATCTATTAATGAAAACCAAAAATTATTACATTAAAAAAAAATAAAACTAATATTTTTTATTGTATATGATCAATATTTATCCATCATTGTATAGAATAGGTGCAGCATCTTGTGGTGCTTTAACTACTATTCCATTTGATATTATGCAAACTAAAGTAGTCAGTAATCAGGATATTGAATTTAAATTTGAAGAGTTTAAATGGATGTTTTTTATGACTGCATTATTCGCTATTCAAAATTCTGTTTATGATTGGAGTAAATTTATAAATTCTCAAACTATTAGAGGTGCACTATCTGGAATTGTTGCTTCTCCAATATATATTTATCTAGAAATGCGAAAAATTAATTCAAGAATTGGACTTTATCCTAAAATTAAACAGTTTACTTTATGGATAACATTGAGAGAAATAATTGTATTTGTCACAATGTATAATATTTTTTTATTAAAGATTCCATATGCTAAATTTATTAGTGCTTTTTTAGCTAATTCACTTGGTTTTCCACTAAGAGTTCTTGCATTTAAAAAAGCTTATCCAACATTATTATTTGATAATAAATCAATTAAAAAAACTGCTATTTTAGAAATAATTAAATCTTCAATTGGTGATGGGTTAACTCTTACTTTAATATATAATTTTAAATTTAGTCCAATTAAATAAATATAATTAGCTTAAAAATATTATTATAAACATTAATAATTAAAATAATGCTAATAATTTCAAAAATTTACATTTTTTTATATTTTTTTTACTGTTATTATGGTTACAATTGTTTACATAGAATAATACAAAATAAAAAAATAGATTATGCATTATTAGATTATAGAGCATATGCGTTTATTGGAAAACGAGTATGTATGCTTTCACATATTGCTTTTTTATATAGTGCTTACTTCCTTGAAAATCCGAATATTAATAGATATTTAAATGTATTATTTTTACATAATATAGTTAATATTGGATATTTTATTAAATGGGGATATAGCGAATTTACAACATTTATTTTACATATTTATTGGGCTCTTCCTGTATCTATTTATGGTTATTTTTTAGTTGATGATTTTTATAATTTTGAATTTAACAATGATAATATATATTTAATAAGCTTTCTTTTTTTTTACTTATTTATATTTGATTTTATTTATACATCACGAATTGAATATATAGATAATCCTTGTTAGATTTAACTTATACAATTTCACCTTTTACTGCTTCTGATTGTTCTACAACAATATACTGGTTTCTATTTATTTTTTTTTCTCTCATAATACAACAATATAATGTTGTAAAAAATGCAAAACTAAATAAAATTAATAAATTATTACTATAAATATTAGATACTAAATATTGAAAATGATTTTTATCAATTAATAAAAAATTATCAAAGTTTTTATCTAATATAAATACATAATTTTTATAATTATCAACTATACTACTTTCAACCATAACATCCATTGTATATTATATCATATTATAAATTTTTTAATAATATATTTTCAAATATTATTAAAAAAATTGGAGATGCTGGGCTTCGATCCCAGTACCTCCCGCATGCAAAGCGGGCGATCTACCAATTGATCTACATCCCCATATTTTAATTAAAAAAATAAAAAATGGCTTGACTGCGGATCGAACGCAGGACCTTGAGATCTTCAGTCTCACGCTCTCCCAACTGAGCTAACAAGCCAAAAAAACGACACCGACGAGATTCGAACTCGCGCTCCCTGTGGGAACTAGATTTCAAGTCTAGCGCAATAACCACTCTGCCACGGTGTCTGAATGATTGATTATAATCAATCATTAATATAATTAATAATATTTATTTAAATCATTATTACATTAAATATATTTAAAATTAATTCATCAAAATTATAGAATGCAAGAAGAATGGCGAAAGATTGAGGGAACATTATGTATCTAATTTAGGTAATATTAAGAAATTATATATAGTTTATTTATAGTCTATTATTTTTTTTTTATATAAATAAATAATATAATGGATTATAAAGAAATTATTGGATATACAGCTACTATAATTTCACTTATTAGTTTTATTCCTGTTATTTTAAATATTGCAAAAACTAAAAAAACTAATAATTTTCCATTCAGAACAATATTTCTTGCCTTATTAGGTAATTCATTGTTTTTATTAAATGGTCTTCTTACATCTAATCATGTAATGATATTTATGGGAACAGTTTTTATATTAATTTATTATTACATATTACATGTTAAATTAGTAATGTTAAAAAAATAAATATACTTTATATATAATTAATGGAAGGAGCATGCGTTTATATTAATAATTTTAATCAATCTACATTAATTATGTATAATGAATTTGAAAATAATAAAGTTTTTTATTTATCTTACTGCAATAATAATCTAAATTTTACATATATCACAACTAAAGAATTAACAAATATACTTCCAAAAGATTGTATTCACATATTAACAAGATTATATATTGATTGTTACTCATTAGAAAATACATTAAATATTTGGAAAAATTTAGCATTAAATGCTCTTTTAAAATATAACAAAAAGAAAGAGAAAAATTATACATATAGTAAAACAGATTTCTATGAACGATTTAAATTATAATTTAATCACATTTTTGAATAATACCATTTTCATCACTATAGTAAATATTTTTAAGTTTAAAATTTTTTTTCTTTAAACTTGAATGTATAGAATTATAACAATTTTCACATGGTTTTGCCATCATTAATTTATCACCTTTATTATTTGTTCTAAAAACAAATACACACAAATCTTTTTGCTTATGACTTTTTTTTAATTTTTCCATACAATCCACCTCCGCATGTATATTATCTTTATTATTATTACATGCACAATTATTTATATTAAATTGATTATGGCCAAACGCATAAAATACACTGATGTCTTAAATTAGGCGAGAACGCGACACAACCAATCTTTGCATGTCCATTATGTGCGTTTTCAATTGCTGAACGTTTCAAAACATACTCATCAATTGTATCTTTCTTCAAAAACATAACTATTGTAATTTAATTTATATTAATTATGTTTTAAAAATATAAATTAAATTCAATTTTTTGAGAGAAAAAATTTTTTATTATATGATTTTAATTATTCTATTTACTTTATAATCTTCCTTCTCTGCAGGCTCTACAATGAGCATGTTCATTAAATGTACCAGTGTCACAACCGAAGCATCCAGATTCACAACGAAAATTAATTCCTTGTGCATCTTCTTCCATCAAATCTGGTCCATCTTCTCTTTCTGATGCTTCTTTATCTAACATTTCGCGTTTTTGTCTTGTTCTTCTTGTCAATTCTTTAATTAATTTTTCATTTAATTTTGGTGGTATATTATCTGCTATTGATTTTACTATTTCAGGTGAAATATCTTTACCAATGATTTTTTGTATACTCTGTGTAAGTGCAGTTGCTTCATCTTTTGACAAAACACCACCTTTTTGTTTTATATTTTTTATTAGTTTACATATATTTTTTGTATTTCCTAATTTGTATTTTTTATCCATATATTTCATATCTTTTGTTAATTGTAAACATGATTTTTTACTTTTATTTTTATTGTAAATTCTTAATATGTTAAATCTTGCCTTCTTTTTTTGTGCAGCCTGTTTTTGAGTTATATTTAATCTTTTACTTTCATTTTTAACTCCTTCATTTATTGCTAATCTTCTTTTTTTATTACTTTCATTTATTTTATATTTGTATTTTTTATTTTTATAAGAAATTTTTCTCAGTTTTGGTAAAATTTTTTTTGTTTTCATTATTAATATATGTTTATAAATTATATTTTTAATAGTATATTAATCATATAGGTGAAATATACAAAAAATATATATTATAACAATTTAAATATATACATTATTATTTTATAACCATTTGCATTTTAAAAATATGAAACATGATATGTATAATATACTAGATGCATTAAAAATGTCATTAGTTTTAAATAATCAAAATAGTATATTTTTTACAATAATTGCTATTATATTTACTACTATTTTATCATCATATTCAATTGAAGATTTATACGAATATATTAATATTAATCATTATAAAATAAAAAAAATTTGCTTAGATGGTAAAACTACTACTAGATCAGGTGAATATACATGCAGAATAGATAATTTATTTAGTGATCGTTTTAAAGCATTGTGGTACTACATTAATACTATTAATAATAAATCAATTACCAGTATTAAAGAATATTCTATGTCTTGCAATAATTATAATGACTCACGAATGGCTGGTCATCGTGAAGAAACTCAAATCAATAATAATGATTTTTTTATTGTAAATCAAAAAAAGAAATTTTATATTGGTGATGATATTTATTGTACAGTAAAATTTAGTTTTGTAGAACCAGATGGAGCATCCAGTAAAAAATGTAATGTTTCTATTGAAAATATTAATTTAGAAATCTTTAGTTATAAGCATGATACTACATATTTATTAGAATTTATAGATAAAATAACAAATGATTATTTAAGTAAAGTTCAAAATAATAGAAAAGATAAATTATTTATTTATACTTTAAAAGGTAAAGATACAAATAGTAGAGATGACTATTATCACAATGCAAATGAAATATGGGAAGAATGTGAATTTAATTCTACTCGTAATTTTAATAATCTTTTTTTTGATAGTAAACTTGAGTTAATCAGTAAAATTAATTTTTTTCAAAATAATAAATCATGGTATGAAAAAAATGGTCATCCATATACATTAGGTATTGGACTTTCTGGTCCTCCAGGAACAGGAAAAACGTCCATTATTAAATGTATAGCAAATATGTTAAAAAGACATCTTATTGTAATTCCATTAAATAAAATTACAACACAAAAAGAATTTTCAGAATATTATTTTGAAAAAACATATAATTCAGATAACAAATCTGGTTCAATTAATTTTGATAATAAAATTATTGTTCTTGAAGATATAGATTGTATGACTAATATTGTTAAAAAACGCAAATTACAAAATAATAAAATTAAAAATACCGATAATACTTCATCATTAGAATCTAGTGATGATGATGACGATAAAGATTCTAAAAAAAATGATCTTGATTTTGATAATATTAATAATGATAAAGTTTTTAAAAAATTAAATAAACTTAATAAAAAAATGAACAATGATTTTTGTATGGTTTCTGAAAAAAATAATGATAAAATTACACTTTCTTATTTGTTAAATGTTATAGATGGTATTAGAGAAACACCTGGCAGAATTTTAATTATAACTAGTAATCAATATGATTTATTAGACGAAGCTCTTGTTAGACCTGGAAGAATTGATTTACGAATTGAAATGAGTAATGCATCTGTTAATACTATTAGCCAAATGTATTGTCATTATTATGATGAAGTTCTTGAACCTGATTTTATTGAAAAATTAAGTGACTATAAAATTAGTCCTGCTACAATTACTAATTTATTTTTAAACTCAAAAAACAAATATCAATTCAAAGATAAAATTATTAAATATTTTCAATAATTTTTACTTATAATATTATTTATTTTGTAAAATTTAAAATAATATTATAATTATATGTGATGTATAATTGTAATATTTTAAGATTAGGTATCAAAACACATAAACAATATTATGATGATCCATATAAATATATAAAACAATCATATAATAAAATTTATGTATACGAAAATGGATGTATTGGTTTTGATAATTTTTCACAATATAATGATTATATACCATCATATCAAAATAAAGGAAATATTATAGTTAATTTGGATAGTTGTTATAAACAAATTAACGAATTTTTTTATTATAATAATAACAATTTTGTATTAAATTATGGATTTCTAGGTGAAAATATTACACTAACATCTATTAATTATTTAGATTTAATACCTGGCGAAAAAATTGTTTTTAATAATACAATATTAAAAATTACTGATTATGTAACTCCAGATGATAGATTAAATATTTTTCCAATTCAAGAATATTGGTGGAATAAAAATATTAATGAATCTGATAATTTATATGAATTAATTGAATGTATTAATTTTCCTGGTATTTGTGGATACTACGCAAAAGTTATTAATCCAGGATTTTTAACTATATAACTTTATATATTATTATTACATATTATTTTATTAATAATTCTTCATCTTTAATATATGTATTATCACATAAGTTTTTAAATATCTTTTTTTCTGATTCACTTAATGGCTTTGTACATTTGTTTACTAATATCATATATTCATGCTTTAAATCATCATCTTCCATATAATTTGGATGTGCTTCTTTCCATAAATGTAAGCTTTTTATTTGTTGTAATTGTAATCCTTTTAACATATTTGTAGTATGTTTTTTATCAATATCTTTTTCCCAGTTATCATGCTTTACATATAATGTTTCTCGTTTTTTATCAGTACAATGTATTGGTCTTTCATAAATAGATAACTTATTCATATTTTCATTTATTATATCATTTATTCCAATACCTAAGCCTTTTGTTTTTGTTGTTAATAAATTTTTTAAACTAACTTCTATTGATTTAACAAATTCATTAATAGACATTGCATCTTTACACTGTTCATTTAAAAATACATTAATATTAAATTTTTGATTATTATTACTGTTAATTGTATTATTATTACCAACTTTTGGTATTAACTCCATTATTTGCTTGTTTTGCTGTTTCAGTTGACATTTTAATTCTTCATTTTCTTTTAATAATAAATCTTTTATTTCATTATTTTGTTTTATATATTCAACAATAGATTCATTATTAAATAATGAATTATTTTCTTTTATAATTTCATTATTATTTTCTTCTATCTTTATGCATTTTTTTTTATGACGATATAAGCTACTGTAATGTTTAAAAATTTTATTACAATGACATCTTATTTCAGATAAATGCGGTTTTTGTATAGCATTTTCTCGCTCTTTGTGTTTTGATGTCATTAAATGTTTATTAAAATCATGTTTTTTACTTGTATTATAATCACAATATGTACATTTAAATTTATATGCGACTTTTTGTATAGCATTTGACATAGCTTTTTTTTATAATAATGCTATATAAAAATCTCTAAATTCTTTTTTTCAAAAAAAATATAAAAATTTTATGCTAACAAAACTATAATGTAAAAAAATGCATTTTAGAGCATTATGCTCTAAAAACACATTTTTTGGGGGTGAAAAAAAGCGTGATTTTCAAAAATGGACATTTTTAAAATGTCCAAAATCAAAATTTTTTTTCAAACTTTTTTCAGAAATTTTTTTATTTTTACAAATTTTTAATAAAAATATTTCAAAATAAGAGCATTATGCTCTAAAATCACTTTTTTATCAATTTATGCTTTCAGCAAATTTTTATAAAATATTTTATTTATAATCTTTTATGATAATAAAATATTTTATTATGATAATGTTAAATTATAAGAAAAAGGAATAATAAAAGAACCTAAATTTTGAAATTCAAAAAGCAAATTAGGTAATATATTATCTTTGAAATGTGGATTATGTAAAAATATACTCATTGAGAGAAAAGTGGCAATATAACTTATTACTATAGATTTTTTCTCTCCAAAAATAACAGGTAAAGTATAAATTTTATTATCTTTATCTTCTTGAATATCTTTTATATCTAGTAAATTACTAGATGCAAATAATGTAAAAAAGCACGGAGCATATGAGGTATAATCATATAATATATTAAAATTATGATCATGTAATACACATGGCATAATAACACATGATATAGACCAAAATAATCCAATATATAAAGCCTTAAATTGCCCAAACTCTGTTTTTAGTTTTTTATAAAATAATGTACTCATTAATAATAATAAAAATGTTAATCCGTCTTCATATTTTGATAATGTGTCATAAATATATAAATAAGATACAAATATACAACAAATAAAATAATTATCATAATTTATAAGATAATCATATAATGCTTTTTTTTGATCATTTATTTTTTCTCTCTCTCCATTATTATAATATTCATATGCATCAAACAATCTATCAAGTCCATATGTAAAAAAACCTAAACAAAATTGTAAAATAATTAATTCACTATTAATTATAGTTTCACCATAATGTGCTGTTGTAAATATATATTGCATAATGTTTAATGGTATACCTAGATTTGATCCAGGTAATGGATTAAATAATGTATTATTAGATTTATATAACATTAGTGGTTCATAATTTTTAATTAAAGGTTTTTTTATAAAGTTATTTGTTGTATATAAATTTATTAACATAAACTTATATATATTCTAGAAATTTAATTTCTTTAAGTTCAAAAACAAATATATATTTAAAATAAATTTATATAACTATAATAAACAATTTACCAAATCATAGTAATAATGCAACATTGATGATCCAACGCTATCTCCAAATAATGATATTTTAATAACATTTAATATTAATTGTTTTTTTATGTCCATTGGTATGGAATCAGTATTCAATAATATATTAATCATAAACTCATTTGCGTGTAAAACATGAGGCGCAATAGCATCAGCAGTTGGTAAAAATTCAGTTACTGATTTTACAATTTTCTCTCCATGTTCAATTTTTAATGGATCAAAAATAGCTTCTAAATTAGATGGACAATAATTATGTACTGCTTTTATTGGTATAAAAATACGATTAGATTTATTTATAAGTTTATTTTTGTCATAATATGTAATAGATTGTTTTTTATTAAATGCAGTATTTATATAGCAATTGGATGAACCAATAGTTGCTAGTAAAATAAAAAACCACTTCATCAATTATAAATATTTTATATAATAAAAAATAAAAAATATTTATATCAAAAAATTTTTATAAATTTAATATAATTATTATTAATAAAGTTCATGAGAAAAAGCCTTTTGTCTTTCAATTGGTGGTGGAGTTAAACTAATTGATCTATTTACTATAATATTGTCGAAATTAACTTCTTGATTATTATAATAATCTTCTAAAGTATTCATAAATACATTTTTATCACTATTTTTTTTATCATTTTTTAAAAATAATATTTCTTTTTCTAATAAATCAATTTTATCAAAAGATTTTTGCAACATGTCATTTATTACCAATAAAGATTCTTCTAATTTTTCTATTTTTGTAGGAATATCCATAAACTATGTAAATAAAATTTATATTTTTAAATATTTTTAAATATTTTTAAATATTTAAAATATAAATTTATTATCTAAAAACAATATGATGCATATTAGTTCCTCCTCCAATTCTAAAACCCATATTTATTCCACCATTTTGTGGTGCATCACTTATAATAGTTTGTTGACGTTGAATTCCATTTATTATCTCAGTAACTGTTTCAATCTTTTTACCATTTTCAAATCTTACATTTGAACTTCTCATTACTGCTCCTTGTTGTGGCATTCCCATACCACCTACTCTAAAATGCATTTGACTATTAAATGGATTATTCATATCCATATTAAAAAATTGTTTAAATAACTCGTTTGGATCAATAAATCCTGGTGGCATACCACCACCTGATCTTCCTCCATTTTCTCTCATATATTTATCTTTATCAGATAAAGCTTGATATGCTTCACTAACTTTTTTAAATTTTGCTTCAGCTTCATCCTTATTATCTGGATTTTTATCTGGATGATATTTGATTGCTAATTTTTTATATGCCTTTTTAACTTCTTCATCACTAGCATTATTCGGTAAATCTAATTCTTTATAAAATTCAGAAAAGTCCATTTAAATATAATATAACAAATATATTTAAATAATTATTAATAATTATAAATGTATATTTAACATTAAATATGTTTTCTTATTATTCATTAATTTTAAATAAATGTAAATCCGGAAATTCTAAAATTATTTATCCTAATAATATTGGAATGATATCTTTTTTGCAATTAGTTAACCTTAAAAAAAATAACTTCATAAATAATCATAGTGAAAAAGTATTTAATTATACAAATAGACGTCAAGATTATATATTACTTAATGATGGCGAATTAGAAATAGAATTTTTTAATAAAAAATTAGATTTAAATTATAAATTATTATTAAATAATAAATCATTATCGTGCAATAATAAAACAATTGTAAATGAACCTGTATTATTAAATATTTATTCATCAGTATATTATAATATTAAAGCGTTAAAAAATAGTAACTTTCTATTTTATTGTTCAGATTATAATATTAAAGGCTTTGAAGTAAAATTTGATTATTATAAATTAGATAATTTATCTAATAATTATAATAAATATATTAAAGAAGAATATCCATATTTTGATTTTAAATATAACGAATTAATTGTGTAAGTTATTTATTTTTTGTTAACTTTTTTCTAAAAAGTTAGTTATTTTTTGTTAACTTTTTTTTAAAAAGTTAGTTATTTTTTGTTAACTTTTTTCTAAAAGTTAGTTATATTTCTCTCTTAATTGAGTTAGGAGAACGCAGATTAGCTAAGCTTGGTCGCCATGAACCAAAATGCTTTAATGGTGATCCGGGAAAATTCTTAAATAATATATTTCGCCTATCCAATCTTTTTTTAACTTCAAACTTACATTCTAAAATTTCATCAAGTTTTTCTAATAAACTATTATTTATTGTTAAAAAATCTATAAATTCATCAATTGATAAATCACCATCGTCATTTGTATCGGCATTTTTAAACATTTTTTTTATTTGCTCATAATTACTAATATTAAATCTAATCATTAGCATTTTAAATTCATCTATACTAATTAAGTTATCATTATTATCATCACCACTACAAAATAATTTAATTATTTTTTCTCTATATGTGCTTGAAATTTGTTTTTTTTTAAATTGTAAATATAAATCTAATTCTTTTTCTTTTCTATTTTTGTAAAAATTATTAAATTC
>VMHT01068648.1_pt1 | contig 22381 bp, 34 predicted proteins | sample 4693611 | NCBI WGS metagenome assembly VMHT01 (sample SAMN12280063, study PRJNA550983) | marine metagenome | isolation source: seawater sampled from same location over 5 years 0.02-0.2 micron viral filtrate | place: USA: collected off the coast of southern California halfway between the port... ...
TGAAGGAATTATAGAAGATGCAAAATTTAAAACATACGGATGCGGCAGTGCTATTGCTAGTTCAAGCATGGTAACAACAATGCTAAAAGGTATGACATTAGATGAAGCACAAGAAATTAAGAATACAACAATAGTCGAAGAACTAGCGTTACCTCCAGTTAAGATTCACTGTAGCGTATTGGCAGAAGATGCCATCAAAGCCGCAGTTAGAGACTATGGTGGTAAGCAAGAAATAAACGCAAAGCCTGTTGAGATTTACGAACCGTAACACCAATACTGTTCTGATCCAGGCTTGAGAGATTCGCATCCTCGCATTAGCAATTCTAACATTACGGGAAGGTCTCCGGCTACACCCGTAATAATTGCGGTTAAACAAAACAATATAAAAAGTGTTATAGGACTTGTGAGAATAAGTAACCAGTAGGTTCTAAACACTCCATGTCCGTGTGCTTTGCGATATTGTCTTTTACGTTTGAACCAACGAGCAATACCTTTGATGATTCTTTTAATACCACTTGTAAACCAATCACCTATTAAGTGTCTAATAACTCTAACAACAATAAGGATAGGACTTGCAATTACTTCCCATATTAAAAGCAATGCGTCAACAATAAGATCAACTACATGATCTATTGTCCACCAATCTTTAAATTTTTGCCAACGACTTTTCTGTTCCATGCTATTATTTATATTATAAGGTTGACATTTTATACACTTTCGTGTATAAATAACACTGTAACGTTGAAGCGATTTGACGACTATACTGGACCTCGGGGCAGTACCGAGCAGCTCCACCATAAGCACATTTGCTTAATGTTTTTATGATGGGGCTGAACTAGGATCGACAGGTAGGATAGATGAGTGGAGTTATCGGGATGTAAGCGCCGTTACCGCGAACAAACTTTATAATTGCAAATAACAATTATGCGCCAGAAATGGCATTAGCAGCCTAGAGTTGCTATGAGGTAACTATACCTTATTACCCAAACTAGTTAGAAAGGGTGTCTTAGGGCATCCTTTTTTATGATTATAAATACTTGTATGAACAATCTATATGATATCTCAATTACTACTTACTGTCAGTTATTTTGTGCTGGATGCCAACGCAATGATCGTGCTGGTAATTTTTTAAATGAATTTGAGCAACAACACATGTCAGACAAAACATTTGATATGATTATAGAACAAATTGACAAAGTTGGTAAATGTGATGTTATACAGTTTTGCGGTGAACTAGGTGATCCTATGATGCATCCAAGAATTGATAGATTTGTAGAACGTGCAACTAAAAGTGCAAAAATGGTATTAATTAATACCAATGGTGCATTGCGTAATCCAGACTTTTATGAAAAGTGGGCAAAAGATCCTAGAAACATTCATATAGAATTTGGCATAGATGGATTAGATCACGAAACAAATGATAAGTATCGCAGAGGCGCAAACTTTAAAAAAGCATGGGAAAATATGACAACATGGTTTAAGCATACAAAAAGAGGCAGTTGGCATTTTATTTTGTTTGCTTGGAACATACATCAAATTCCAGAAGTAGCAAAAATAGCCAAAGAAATTGGTTGTAAAGTTACGTATAAAATGACACCAAGCAATGATGGTTTAGATGGTTTAACACCTGAAGATTTGCCTATAGCAAAAAGATTAGTAGATGAATACACAACATAAAATAGAATGTATGGCATGGGACTCTGAGTCTAATATTAGACAATGGGAAATTAACATAGACAGCAAAGTATGGCCTTGTTGTATATTTGTAACTCAGGTGTATCCTTACATGCAAACTGAATTAATGAATACTCCAGAATTTATGGAATTATATGCTAAAGATCCAGACTGGAATAATTTAGAAAAACATACATTAGAAGAAATACAATCACATCCATTTTATACAGAGATTGTGCATCCTAAAGGATGGAACAGTAATAATCCACCAAACATATGTAAAATGTTATGTAACAAAAATAAGGCAGCTGATGTGACTAAAAATACAGCAGGGCATATTGAAAAGAAATGATATATTCAAAGAATCCTAAAATACTACAATTAGAATTAAGCAGTATGTGTAATGCATTATGTTTAGGTTGCCAACGTGTTGATCCAAATACATTTACTACTGTGCATCCAGCTATTCCCAAAAAACAAATAATAGAAGTTGATACAATACATAAATTAATCAATAGTTCAGTAATGTCTACTATAGAAGAAATAGAATTCTGTGGAACTATAGACGAACCATTGATGCATCCACAGTTTATGGATATAATAGACGTTATGTATATTGCCAATCCGGAATTAGAAATAACTATACATACTAATGCAAGTTTGAGAACAATTGAATTTTGGCAAGATCTCGCAGTAAAATTATCTAAATTTAGAAAGCATAAAGTTTTGTTTGGAATTGATGGGTTAGTAGATACACATGAAATATATAGACAACAAACAAACTTTGATCTCATTATTAGAAATGCTGTTCATTTTATACGTGCAGGTGGTAATGCACAATGGCAATTTATTATATTTCCATGGAACAAACATCAAGTTGATGAAGCACGTGATATGAGCAAACGTCTTGGGTTCAATGAATTTAAAAGTCGCAACGACAGAAGTGGTGTAAGTGAAGATGGGTTAGATGAAATTAGACTAATACAACAAACACCAGTAAAAGCTAAAATAGGAATAGATGTTACTGTATATAATGGATATGAAATAAGTTGTATGAACCACGATGAAGATATGTTCCATGTATCATACGATAGTAGACTTTGGCCTTGTTGCTATTTCAGTAATGTCCAATACATGGGTCCAAAATTATATGATGAATTTAAAAAGAGAATATATGATGTGTATGGTGAAGATTTTAATTTGCTAACCAAACACACAGTAGAAGAAATATTGAATTCAGATTTATACAAAAACGATCTAGTAGAGTCTTGGAACAATCCAATTGGTTGTGGGAAAAAAGATAAAGTAGGTCGTTGTGCAATGTCGTGTAGTGTAAAAGCACTTGAAACAAGACCAATTGCCACAGCACATAAAATTACAGAAAATTTCTAAAAACACTTGACAAACTACATATTATATCGTATAGTAGTTATACAAATTGGAAAGTAGCATAACGGTAATGCATCACTTTTTGGTAGTGCAGATTGTAGGTTCGAATCCTACCTTTCCAGCCATAATGTTCCCTTCGTCTATCGGTTAGGACATCAGGTTTTCATCCTGAAAAGAGGAGTTCGATTCTCCTAGGGAATACCAAAAAGAAAGTGTAGTGATGTATAGAGTAACAGCATGGTTTAAGGATAAAAAAATATCCCAAGAATTCCATGACGTAAACGATGCAATTGAATTTCGTGATGACGCAGATGCACACTATCCTACAAAGATAATATTTAGAAAGGTAATATCGATGAGAGAATGGGTATATAATTGTTGGAACGTAGTAATGGATCATAATAAGAATCCACTCAGCAACATTCCAGACTTTAGCACACGTCATATGATTATGCAAGTATTAGCATGGATGTGGTGTATTGTGTTTGCTATTATAGTAGGTAGCATGTGGGCAGGAGTATTCAGCATGATGCTACATACATTATTGCTAGGAGCAATTGCAGTAACAGTAGCAACCTTTGAAACCGCTCGACGTAAACCAAATGTATTTGGTGGTTATAATGGCCGCGGCGATGGCGGCGAGCATGAGTAAAAAGACGTGTGATGCGTTTTTATGCACAAACCAAACACCAACAAAATATCGTTACTGCTACGATTGTGCTAAAAGCAAAGGCTTGATTGGCGGTACTAATTGGGTTGGATGGTTTATTGCTATTGTAATTGTAGTAATGATTTTTGGATAAGTAAAAATATAAGGAATTTAAAATGTCAAGACGAATACAACAATATATATTAAATTGGTGCCTGCAAAGGGGTATGTCTTGATGTGACTTTTTAACAAAAGTTATTTTAGCAAGCCCTGTAGTAGAAATATTACAGGGTTTTTTTTATGGGTGTGGTGTAGTGGCAACACGTCAGTCTCCAAAACTGAAGATAGGGGTTCGATTCCCTTCACCTATGCCAATTCGGGACCGTAGCTTAGTGGTAGAGCAAGACGCTCATAACGTCCAGGTCGTTGGTTCGATCCCAACCGGTCCCACCAAATAAACACTTGACAAATGTGTTATAAGTAGTATAATAAATGCATGTTAGGAGAATACATATGTCTGGGTTAGAAAAGCATCATTGGATGCATGGTATAGATGAATACTTAACACGTATTAATCATGTTCATTCAGAGAAGTATAAAAAATTACAAAAGGCTATTCAGTATGGTGAGCCTTGGCCTATCCGTGATATGATGCTTGAATTAATCAAAGAAGGTCAAAATGATAACAGTGAAGAATATACTAATCTAGTTCTTTCACATTATCTTACAGAACTAGAAGCAACACCAGAACAGTTATTACGTTTTATCAACAAATATGTTGATGATGGCTTTCTGTTAGATACATATGATTGGTTAGAAAAACATCAAGACCGTGCAGACTTAAACGACCATTTTAGTAGAGGACAAATTAAAAGTAAACTATGGTTAATGGAAGAATTGCGTAACGTAGTAAGCGGCAACGAACTAGGAACAGTAGTATTGTATGGCGGCTGGTATGCCACAATTGCACATTTCTTTTTTAAGTTTTTTAGTCCATCACGATTATACAGTATTGATATAGATCCTAACACAGTTGAAGTAGCAGATAGCTTCAACCGAAGGCAGGGTGAATGGAACAACTGGCAATTTAAAGCATTTGCACATGATGTAAACAAACTTACTTACACTGATAAAAAATTTATTATTCCAGCTGATAGTGGTAAAATGGGAACAACACAGCTATCAATAAAACCAACAGTAATAGTAAACACAAGTTGCGAACACATGAATGAAGAATGGTTTTACAATTTACCAGAAGGACAGTTTGTAATATTACAAACAAATAATTACTTTGCAAATGAACAACATACAAATTGTGTCAATAGTGTAAAAGAAACATTACAAAAATATAAATTTAGTCAGGTATATTTTAGTGGAGAACTAGACACACAATTATACAAAAGATTTATGGTAATTGGGGTAAAATAATTATCATAGTATTTAATTACACAAATACTAAAATAACTATTGACAACTACCGAGAAATATGGTATAGTATATTTAAATAACAGGAGCATTGATTATGATTACAAGTAGACAAATAGTAGATATTATTCGTAAAGAAAAGCAAAAAACTGACGACAAAGTGATGCAGTCGGCATATGATAATATTTTGAATCGAATTGAAGTTATCGAAGATGTAGAGTTACACAATAGATATAGCTCATTTGGCGTAGGAAGAGATGTATCAGAAAGACTATCAAAGGATGAACTCGAAAAAGTTTTCAAATAAAGAAGGTTGGCATAGAGTAATAGTTAGGCATACAGACAAGGACGTTGCACTAAAATGGTTAGACGATATGAATATTGTTGCCCATTGGCAGGACTTTAACAATGATTACTTTGACGAAGATTTAAACACTATTCAATTTATTTTTCGAGAAAGTGAAGATTCAGACTTGACATGTGCAACATCCTTTGCTAAACTGTTTTCATTATACAACGAGGTAAGAAGCTATGACATTTGAAGATTTAGAATTTGAAAAAACACAACACCCTAATGGAATACAAGCACTGGTTGAATTTGGACCATATGAACTAAGTGTTATCCAAAGTGACATCTCATATGGTGGTAAATCAGGCCTATATGAAATTGGAGTATTTTTTGGAGGCGAACTAACTGAACTACCAGGAATTACAGCAGATGGTGATTGCGTAAATGGGTATCTAACACAATCAGCCGTAACAGCAATCATGAGAAAACTATACCTAATCACTGCAAAAAATCCAGTGAATATACAAGTAAGCAATATGGAGACAGCATGAAACAAGAACTTTTCTTAGAATACCAAGTAGGCAACAAAACAGCACGAATAATGAAACGTGGTGATGATTTTGAGATCGACTTTTTTGAAAATGAAAAACAAATGGGAACTATAAACTATTCTGAAAAAAGCAGATACTTTGTTGAAGATGCAGCAGAGAATTGGGTTACAGGTATCCTAACACAAGATACGATAAATAAATATAGTATTACATAATTAAGAGGTAACCCCCACATGCAAGACATTATCAAAGATATTAAAAGAACGTCAGAAGTAATTAGACGTTGCCAACGAAATTGGGATCATTCAAAATCAATCCCACGTGAGCATATTGAACTATTGGCAGAAGTAGCCAAGAACTCACCAGCTAAACAAGACGAGGCATACTTTGATGTGTATGCAATTACCGATAGAGACCTAATCGAAAAGCTATACGAAAACAGTGATGGATTTACAACAGGCGTATTAGAAGGTGCAAAATTTGAAGTTTATCCTAATTCACAAACAAGAGCTAATCTTGTATTTTGTTGGGTATCAAAACAGCCAACTACGATGAGAAATTATTATCAAGATAATCACGATTACGATGCATTTGATCCAAGTGACAAAGGTATTGATAACGATAAACTCCCAGGTTCTCCAAAAGACCCTAACGAGTGGAGTAGAAATATTGAAAACACTTATACATCAATTGGTATTTCAACAGCATGTGTGGCACAAGCTGCAGCAAGGTTAGGATATGTAACAGGCTATAATAAGAACTGTGGCGAATTTGACGAAGTAATTGAATTAGAAACAAGCGAAACTGTATGGCTACGTTATACACTAAGCATTGGATTTCCTAATGAAGATAAGCCTCATTACATTGATGATGAAGGTAGAGAATTTTTATCGCATTCATTAACTACAGAACGTGAAAACAAAGTAGTAGAAGTTACATACGATGAACACGGAAACATTAATAAAAATACAATAGCGTAATAAGTTAAGTTGCTCCCATGATGGAATTGGTAGACATAACAGACTTAAAATCTGTGGCTTAAGGCGTTCCGGTTCGAGTCCGGATGGGAGTACCATAATAAAAAGGGCAGTGTAAAAACTGCCCTTTTTTGTTTCTTAAACTAATTGTAATGCTAGTTCAGTTGTTTCATTTACTCGACGAGTCCAACCTCTTCCAAACGTTTCAAAGGTTTTTAATCTTTCATAATAACCTTGTCTTGCTTCTTGGAAGTTTTTAATTGCATTATCCAAACCAACATCTTTTACATATGCATCAACACACTTCAATGTGTTAGGGCCTATGCCTCCATCTACTGTAGTTCCAACCATTTTCTGCAAATACTTTGCTGAACGGCCAGTGCCTGCATTTACACCAAAATCAAAAACACACAAATCTAACCCATTAGGTAAATCATCACCCTTTAGTCTGTCCCAATAATTTTTCTTATATATTGGAGCAACGTCTGATACGGTTAAATCACGCATACTTTTTGTTCCACCCCATTCTTCGTAAACTCGCTTGGTAACTCCCAAGTTAGTTTCTCCGCCTGGGTCTTTAGGATGGTTTACATAACCTCCTTCGTGGTGTAATATAGTTTCTAGACATTTGTCATAGTTTATATGTGCCAATTTTTAATCCTCTTCTCTTTTCCAGATTGTCCACGCACCCCATACGATTGCCACCCAAGCGGCAATTTTAGCTAATGGTGTGAACATTAGAAATACAACACCTGCAGCGACTAGCATCATGCCATCCCACGTAGTGCGTTCTTTGAAAAGTCCTGTGACTTTATTCTTTAAATAGTTAAACATATTGTTCTCCTTCTTATATACAACAGGTCACATTTAGGCCTGCGTAATCGTATTTATGATAAAAAACACACTAAATACACATACTACAAGGAGTAAACACATGGAACTAGTGCATAAACATATTATATTAAGAATTGAGGCTAAATCACCGCCTGAAGAACAAGAACTAAAAGAGTGGATGGTTGAATTGGTAGATAAAATAGGAATGAAAGTATTAGCAGGTCCTATTTCAGCAAACATTGATTATATGCCCGGTAACAATGGACCAACTTGTGTTGTTATTATTGAAACATCACACTTTGCATGTCATGTGTGGAATGATGTTGATCCAGCATTAATACAATTAGATGTTTATACTTGTGGTCCGTTTGATCCACATAAAGTTATAGAACATATTCAAGTTTGGGACCCAGTCAAAGTAGAATACAAATATTTAGATAGAGAGTTCGGATTAAATGAAATAAGTATTGACAAATAGTCAAATTTACGCTATACTGTAATAACAGCAAGTTTACTATGGAGCGTAAAAATATGACGATGCAATTACTTGGTCCACATATGACCACAACTCAATATAGTCGTAAGAAAAGCAAAAAGGCTATGAGTCCAGCAAAACTAGAAAAACTAAAAGTGCAATGGCGACAACACAACAAAGATTGTCGTAAGCGACACATTCACTCGGCACAGTTTGCAGAGTTCGAAGACTTTGTTGCATATGTAAGTGGCACATACAAAGCCCCCAAAACTACAACAAAACGCAAGTCTTATGAACCACCTAAGGTGCGTGAAACAAAAGACTATCCAAGTCTTAGTAATAATATTAGTGGCAACGGCACACGCAAAGAGCCAATGCAATACACAGGCGAACGTAAATTACTAGGCATTGCAACAATGCACAAAAGTAATATGGTTCCTATATTTGAAGATCAGAAAGAGCAAGCTGTTGAAATTGCTCAAATGAGGCGATAATTATGAAAAAGATAAACGATTTGTTTAGATATAAAATTATGGAATGGCATAGACAAGCAAATGAAGAAAGGCGAGGATGGGGTCAACGAACCATATCACTTGCTGAATACATTTCTCGTTACCGTTGGTGGTTACGAGCAAAATTTAGAAAGGACCAAAATGTTGACAGAGATCAGTGAAGAAGAAATACTAAAACAAGCAATTAAAGAATTTAAAGAAAAAGGTGGTAAAATTACCGTATGCGAACCCGGTGCTAGAACTGAAGATATTGTTGTAGGACAATGGGGCAAACGCAAGAAAAGAAAAATTGTTGGTCCTATAAAAACAGACAAGTTCAGTAAAAAAGAATAAATTATTTTATAAACCCTTGTTTTGCAAGGGTTTTTTCTTTACGAATTCGGTTGACAACCAAGACATCTTACTGTATATTAGTAGTATAAGTTAAACAAACAGAAAGATTACAACATGTCAAATTATGCAACATTACAAGAATCAATTAACACTGCAACTTTTAATGCAGAAAACTGGAATGCTGATGGTAGCATTAACTGGAGTTTTGTTGATGCAGATGCATTTGATGAGTGTAACAAATTGTTTGACGGAACAGCAGCTTTTTACGAAGCATTTGATGAAATCGTAACAGCTATACGCAATGAAATGCGTGAAGAAGCTGATTCAGAAGCACGTTTTGAAAGGGCAATATCTTAAGAAAAAGGTTGACAAAACCAAGAGTTCTTGCTATAATAGTAGTATGTTAAATGAGAGAGAAGAAATGAAAAAATACAAAATTATACTTACAGATTGCGATGGTGTTCTACTTGATTGGGAGGGTGCTTTTCATAACTGGATGCAAGAACATGGTTACGAAACAGTTGCAAGCGGTATGTATGATATTGGTGAGCAATACGGACTTGTAAAAGTAGAAGCCAAGAAGCTTATTAAAATATTTAATGAAAGTGCTTGGATGGGTTATTTAAAAGCATTCCGTGATGCACGGAGTGGTGTTGCTAAACTATATGAACATGGATATCGTTTCCATTGTATTACTAGTTTAAGTTTAGATCAAAAAGCAAAACGTTTACGTGCTTACAACTTAGAAAATGTTTTTGGTAAGGGAACGTTTAAAGAATTAGTATGTTTAGATACTGGTGCTGATAAAGATGATGCACTTAACGAATATAAAGATAGCGGACTTTGGTGGATTGAAGATAAACTTGAGAATGCTGAATGTGGATTAAAATTTGGATTGAAGCCAATTCTAATTGGACACGAACATACAGAAGGTGTTAGCATTAAAGCGGGCGTTACTCGTTTAATGGATTGGGATGCTATTACTAAACACATCCTGGATAACGATAATATTTAACAGCGGGCAAGTTAGGACTTTTTAGTTTAACTCTGTTAAATATTATACTATATTATCGTCACCGTAAATGTCTAAAACTGCCGTTACCGCTGGATGTCTTTCAACTTCACTCTTAGTAAATTCTACTATATCAATCATTTGATTGTTGCGGGTTCTTAGCAATTTTACAAAATCTTTTAAACCGTTGTTTTCAAATCCACGGTCATGTTGGTTTAAGTCTCCTGTAACTACTATTTTACTGTTGTTGCCAATACGGGTTAATAACATTTTCATTTGGCTTGGTGTAGCGTTTTGCATTTCATCTGCAACGATCCAAGCATTTTTAAATGTTCTACCACGCATGTAGGCTAACGGTGCGATTTCGATAACATTTTCTTCAATCATGTTTTCGATCTCTTTTGGACTCCAGTATTCTTCCATTACGTCAAATATTGGTCTCGTCCATGGCGCCATTTTCTCTACTAAGGTTCCAGGTAGAAAACCATGTTGCTCATCAACTGATACAGCTGGTCGTGTAATAACAATTTTGTCGCATTGTCTATTGTTCATTGCGTCTATGGCTGCTAATACGCCAAGCATTGTTTTACCTGTTCCAGCAGGACCCATAGCAAAGACGATTGCCTTACTGGCATCATCTAGCATTTCAAGATAATCTTCTTGAAGTAGGTTCTTGGGAATGATTTGCACATGTTTTTGTCTACGTCTGTAGGCGCTTACTGATATAACATCATCGGAATAATTTGAACTTTGATGTTGTTGTTTTTTTGTCTTTCGAGCTCTTTTTGCCATCTTAACTCCTATATAAGGTTTTTACTTTGGCCTAACTTGCCTGCTCATAAGTATTTAACAAAGAAACAGAACCTTTAACTACGTATTTTAAAAATAATAGTATAACTTGACATGCGTAACAAAGATAGATAAATAACTATAGTTAAGGAATAAAATATTATGGATCAAAATTACATTATAGATACACTTAAAAACAACATTAATCGTCAAAGTGCGTTAGACACACTTATTGACTTTGAACGTGTGCTAGATAATCAGAACATCTATACCTATGCAAATTGGTTAGATGGTGAAGTTGTTGAAGGGCCACACATTGACAAATATTGGGTAACAGTTACATTAATGTATCCATATAAGAAAATGCCAGACCCAGAAGCAGCAAAGCGTCTAATGAAACATGACTGCAAAGTATACTATGCAAAAGATACATTAGTCACAGCAGCCAAGTTAAAAGACCCTAGCGACAGTGAACCAAGAGATGGCGCAGATGGTAGACGCCCAGGACAACACAGAGCTAAAAAAGTTGAAAAACCTATATGGCTAGTAACACTAGAAGTTCCACGTAAGTTTATGCAAGAACTTGCAACAGCAGATTTAAGTATTGCCAATGACACATTAGACGGCGAATCTGTAAATGCAGCTATGGATGATGGAGCAGGAGATAATGATGCAACAGCACAAATCTAATATCAGCGAAAACATTAAGCATAACGATCTAGCAGGATTGGTAAACTCAGTATTCAGTATTGACCAATATAAGTCGAAACTAGGAAAAGATGAGAATGTAATTGTAATTGCTTTTGTTGTTATGGATATAGAACCAGCACAAGAACTAAGTCAGTTTTTAGAAACTGGACATGATGTATTAGATATTGATGTAAGCACAGGTCCAAATGAAGATGGACATTATTCTGTATTTGTTGAAATCGAAAGAGACACTAAATCTTTTCAAAAGATAGATGTAATAATCAATGACGTTAAACGTGCTGATACAGAAATAACAAATCCACAGTTTACAAGTTACGAAGATAAAAGTCCAAGAAATTGGAACGAAGAGAATTACACAAAAAATGTTATTACTAACAGTTACGATTATGTGCTAAAACATAATCCAGAAGCTAAGGCTATATCAGAAAGAATTAACTTCCTTAAGAAGTATTAATTCAGGTAAAAAAGATGTTTACAAAACTCAAAGTTTATATTATAATGTTTACAGCGTTTGCGATGTTTGCCGGTGTTGCTTATTGGTATTATACAGATACACAAAAAGCACTAGCAGTTGCAGCCGCTAACCAAGCCAAACTTGAAACAAGTTTAAGCATACAAAAAGAAACAACAGCGAGCTTACAAGCAGACATAAAATTAATGACACAAACGATACAAGAACTGAACCAGGAATTTGCGTTAAGTAGATTAAATGTTAAAAAGATAGAACAATTATTTACACAAAACGAAGATGGAATGTTACGTGATTTTGGAGAGTTGACAATACAGCAACCAGACTACGTAGAAGAAAAAATTCAAAAGGGGAATGATGAAGTTTTTAGATGTATTGAATTACTAAGTGGCCAGGAGGCCCAACAAGGAGAAAAAGAGAATGCAGAATTTATTGATTGCCTCGGTAGCGATACTAACACTAACTAGTTGCACGAGCATACCAAATGTAATAGACATTAATTCTTCTCCAGTAGAAAGACCTCCACTAGTGGTCCCGAACGTAGATGAATTTACTACAAGACCTATTGAATGGACAGTTTTAACACCTGAGAATCAAGAACAAGTATTCCAGGATTTAAAAGACAGAGATATAGATGTGGTACTTTATGCAATCACTGACGATGGGTATAAAAACCTTTCGCTAAATATGGCAGATATTATTAAGTTGGTAAAACAACAAAAAGCAATAATAGCCGCCTACGAAAAGTACACCGATGAAGAAGAAGCAGAATAATCCATGGGATGTCTTAGGCATCCACCCAGACTCTAACATAGCTGAAGTAAAGAAAGCGTATAAAAGTCTTTCTAGAATTCACCACCCAGACAAAGGTGGGAAAGTTGCAGATTGGCTAGCAATAGCAGATGCATACGAAACCATAAAGTCAAAAGAGTATATTCCTATACTGCAATCCACAAACACACAATTGCTTAATCTTAAACTTAGTTTAAAACAGCAGATACTAGGTGTTGATGATATTATTGCAGTAGAGAACGAAGATTCAGAAATATATATGAATGTTAAAATACCACCTGGTGCAGTAGCAGGTGATAAAATACAAGTCAGACAAGACAACAAAAAATTTATAATAAATATTAGAGATAAGGCACATTCGGTCTTTACAAGACAAGGAACTTCGCTTATAATGTATAAGAAGGTATCAGTTATAGAAGCACTAAAAAGAACACCGATACTAATTGAAGGCCCAACAAATGAATACATAGAAGTAGAACTACCGGAAGAAATAAAAACGGGAACTATACTTACACTACCCAAGCATGGACTATACGACAAAAAGAAAAGACAACGAGGAAATTTAAAAATACATATACTTGTAGATTTCCCAATTATTACAGAAGACAACTTAGAAGAGTTTATAACAAGGTTAAAAAATGACTGATATTGAAAAAATTATTATTACAGCTATAGATCTAGCAAAAAGATTCAAACATGAATATGTTACAATTGAACATCTTACCGCAGTTATCCTAGACGATGAAGAAGTGCGTAGTATGTGTTTTGATATTCAGGCAGACTTTGAAGGCATTCAAGTAGCACTTATCCATTATCTACAACACAGTTGTGATGAGATTGCAGTTACAACAGGCGAAGAACCTGATCATAAAAAGACACAAATGTTAGAGCGTGTGTTTAATCGTGCATTAACACAAGCATTGTTTCAAGGTAAAAAAGCTATTGATCAATTGGATTTAGTATTAAGTATACTAGGTGAAGATAAAAGCACAAGTTGTTTCTTTTCTGAAAGTCTTGGATTATCAAAATCAAAAGTATTGGGATGGATGCAAGAAAGTTATGCAGAGAACTTCAGAGCAGATTATGATCAACAACAAGCATACGAAGATCAATATTATAAGCAAAACAAAAAGAATCAAATGGGTCCACAGACACATATAGAAGTTTTACAACAATTTTGTAACAACCTATGTGATGCACATGCAGACTTTGAAGATGTAATTGGTCGTAGAGAAGAATTAAAAGACCTTGTGCAAACAATTGCACGTAAGAAAAAATCAAATGCTATCTTAGTAGGACCTAGTGGTGTTGGTAAAACTGCTATTGTTCAAGGACTAGCAAAACTTATTGTTGAAGGACATGTTCCTGATATTATCAAAGGCACCAATGTTTGGGAACTTGATATGACTAAACTAATTGCAGGCACAAAATACAGAGGCGACTTTGAAGAACGTATGAAGCAGTTAGGTGAAGCATTACAAAAATTAGATAACATTGTTTTATTCATTGATGAGATACACACAGTAATTGGTGCAGGTAGCACTAGTGGTAGCTTAGACGCAGGTAACATGCTCAAACCAGCATTAAGTAGTGGCAAGCTAAAAGTTATTGGTGCTACAACAGATGATGAATATAGAAAAATATTTGAAAAAGAAAGTGCGTTAGCTCGTAGGTTTACAAAGTTAAATGTAGTAGAACCAACAGTTCAAGAAGCAAAAGAAGTATTACGTAATACATTAGATCATTATGAATCATTTCATAATGTGGATATTGATATTGCATCAGCAGACCTAGCCGTAGAATTATCAGCACAGTATATCTTTAATAAGAAACTGCCAGACAAAGCATTTGATATTATTGATAGAGCATGTGCATTTAATAGAATTTTACCAGAAGAAGAACGTGTAAAAACTATTGGCATTGAAGAGATACGCAGTGAAGTAGGACGTTTAACTGGTATACCAAAAGAACATCTAGGCACAGCGGTGGAAGAACAATCAATTAAAAAACACACAGAAGTAAAAGCATTTTTAGAAAACACAGTATTTGGACAACCAGATGCTATTAATAAAGTATCAAACGCAATCACAATAAGTTTGGCAGGGTTAAAAGATCCTAACAAACCAGTAGCAAGTTATTTGTTTACAGGCCCAACAGGTGTTGGTAAAACAGAACTTGCTAGACGTCTAGCACAAGCAATGGGCATGGACATGGTGCGTTATGATATGGCTGAATATCAAGAACGTCATAGTGTAGCAAAACTAATAGGCTCACCTCCATGCTATGTAGGACATGGTGATGGTAAAGCAGGTGATGGTTTGCTAATTACACAATTAGAAGATAGTCCAAAGTGTGTATTACTACTAGACGAAGTTGAAAAAGCACACCCAGATATTATGAGTGTTATGTTAAGTTTATTAGATGAAGGTATAATTACAAGTAGCTCAGGCAAAAAAGTCAGTGCAAAAAATGCCATTATTATTTTAACAAGTAACCTGGGAGCAAGAGATGCCGCTATTAAGAGCATCGGATTTAACGAAGAAACATACAACGATAGTGCGGTAACAGAAGCAATTAATAATTTCTTTGCACCAGAGTTTAGAAATAGACTAGATGGTGTTGTAAGATTTAATTCATTACAGCCTGAAAATATGCAACGTATTGTTATAAAGTTCTTAAGACAATTAGAAGGATATGTTGAGGGCAGACACATAAAAATTCATTGGAATAAGAATCTTTTAGCTATGTTACAGGATAAAGGATACAGTGCTACAATGGGCGCTCGTCCGTTAGCACGTTTAATTAACGAACGTGTTAAGTTACCATTAGCACAATATATGATGGAAAATATGGAAGCCAAAGAGCTTGATATATCATATGATGAAGTTAAAGATTCAGTTAACATTCTGCCATCGAAAGTGATAGCAGTAAATGAACAACCCGCATAAGAAACGCAAAGATTGGAAACCAGTTCGAAAATTATATTATAACAAGTATTATAATGTAATTCGAGCAGGAACCCATCCTACGCATACCAAGATTTATATACCGTCTGAATATGATGGTGAATATAGAATAGTGGATAGATATGTAGGTATACAGCCAGATATCAATGGTAACAATGCGTTTACGAATACTGCAAGTATATACACCAACAATCAAGATCTAATTACTTATGTAATAAAGAACTATGAAGTTTCTGGAATAGAAACTCCATTTAACCAAACCCATTTAGATTATCTACAAGATCCTAGGAGAGATATTCTCTATAGAGATAAAGCATGGTATGATCAATATCATCACAAGGTAAAAATATTTGAAACATGGCGTAGACGTAACAGTCCAGGAAGTGCCAAGCCTGTAGAAGTTTTAGGTATGTTCAAAGAACTATTTAAACCTGAAGATTCTAGATGGAACGGGCAACACAGAGACCATAAACTTATATGGTCCCATTCACGTTATTTTTCCTATCCTACAATATATACCAACAATGAACCGTCGATTATGCTACTTAAAATGTCATATAACTCGGCATTATCCATATATGTTGAAACTGTAGTCACGCCAGATTTCCTAAAGTAGATAAATACAAGTATATATTTACATATACAAATATTGAATAGAGAGATAAAATGGCTAACACACAAATAGTATTAACAAATAAAGCAGAGCTAACTTACACCAGTGAAAAGGTTAAGGGAGACGGCTATTATGGTTATGCAGATGGACTGCATACTATGAGCTTTCATTTTAAGAATTTCAAAGGAAGAATTTTTTGTCAAGCAACACTAGTAGATGAACCAGCAGAAACTGACTGGTTTAACATTGGGCTAGACACAAATACAGATTACTACGAATACACTACACAAACAAGTGGAACAGTGGGAACAACATTCCAAGGAAATTTTGTTTGGCTAAGAGTTAAAATAGACAGAGATTACATTGGTGATGCAACATATGATTCAGCAACGCATGGTTTATTTGATAAAGCAGTTCTTTTAATTTAGTATAAATATATAAAAGCAAGGAGAGTATACAGTGCCAATTAAAGCGTTTAGTGGAAGTATTAGTTCATTACCATTACCAGAGGTTGTCCTAAGTGATGACATTTTAGATGGTGAAATTCTAGTTTATAACAAATCTTTAAAAGTATTTGAAAATAATTTAGCGGCGGATAAGGCCACAGGTAAGTTATTTGTCACTGGTGCAGTAAGCATGGGTGGAAACAGCGTTGTAGACTCAGTTGCTGACAAAGATATAAAATTAAAAGGTTTAACAGCAGGTAACATGATTACTATTGATAGCAGTGTCGATGGTAGCAGTTTAGTTATTGGAGTTAATTCAGCTATTGCAAATGCAACATCAGGCTTTACAGGTGAATTAAAAACAAGTGATATTATCGTTGTTCCAGATGCAGTAACAGTTGAGTATAAGTTTTACAAAGTTAACAACGGACAAGAACTGGAACTAAATGGAAACTTTACAATTGTATATAGAAATGGACGCAGATTAAGTCCAGACGAATATACATTTACTGCAAGCAACACTGCAATCTTTTATGAAATACTAGAAGGTGATGAATTACACATAGATACAATTACGGGTGAAACAGATAATAAACTAGTTCACAGTAAGCGTGTAAAAGCACAGAATGGTTTGAATGTATATGAGTTTTTAGACCAGCAAAATAATTTAGTAACAATAAACAATCATTTCTTAGAAGTGTTTGTAAATAGAATTAAAGTTCATCAACGTGACTACGCAGTTCAAGAGAACAAAGTAGTATTTGCAGCAGGAAGCATAGTTGATCAGGACGAACTAGAAATAATTACACTAGGAGACATTTAATGCCAAACACAAGAGTGACACATATAAAATCAGGCGCAGATGCCGATTTTAAATTAGACTACGATACAATATATGTATACGACGAAGTAAACAATGAGCTTACAACAGTAGCCTCTTTAGGTGATGTGCAAGCAAACCAATACGTATTTTTTGGAACTAAAAGTGATAGAAGAATTGACGCAGCTGAAAAGAATTTAAGTCTCCTAATTCATAAGCTAGAGCAACTTACTACTGACGATATTCCACAAGGTGCAAACAACACATATTTGTTAAACAACGGTTCATCAAGCCAAGCAGTGGCAACAGATGCAGTTAACTTAGATCTAACAGGATCAAAAATATTTAAACAGTTTGCAAGCAACAGATTAGAATTTAAAACTGTAAAAGCAGATGCAGGTGTTACAGTAACAGAAGATGCTACAAGCATTACAGTTGGATTAGATGGCAATGCAAACGCAAACAGTTCAAGTTGGACAGCAAAGATTAACTTTGACGGCAACGGCGATCCAACTACAGTTGATGATTTACCAGCAGGTGTTTCAGCAAGCGTAAGCGGAAGTGCAATTACATTTACACATGGTTATGCAAGAAGTGTTAAGAGTGTTGTATACATGGGATACGATCAGGCTACAGACGAATATCGTATGAGATTCCCTACAGCAACATATATTGTTAAAACAAATCCATCAACACTGACAACAGCATTTACTATTAATGTAAACACAGCGGCAACTGGTGCAGATGCGAACGGACATGCGTTGATGAATGTGGTGATGTAATATGGCAATTGTTATCGATGCGCCAAAATTACTGCCCATAAGGATAACAGCTTTAACGCCGAAAGACGTTAAAAACGATTACGTTTATACCTATAATGCAGAGATTGATGTAACAGCACAGTTACACAGCGGAACTACAGGTTTCGTTGCAAAACAGTATGACGGCAGAGATGTAAGAGTAGGCGACTATATTGCTACTACTTCACAGGGTAGAATACTAAAAATAGCATCTATTACTAACACAGGACCAACACGTGTTGTATGTGTGTTAATGGATGAAGACCAAATGAACGCCGCGGTAGATCCTACACAGTTTGGCGAAAGTTCAATTGATAAAGATGACGGCATATTGTTTGCCGTTAAAGAAGGCAAACCATTTATATTCCCATTACCAGATGTATTACCAGGTGGACTAACAAACGAATTCGCAACACAAATATTCTCACGTTTTAATTACGTATCAAAAGAAAGAAATATTAATGTTGAACAACAACCACATACATTTGAAATAGGCGAAACAGTATTACTAACAGATAATGGCTGGATTCCAGCTACAACTAACCCAACTGGTGTTGTTGTAAAAACAGACGACGATAGCTTTGGCGTAAGATTATTTGGTGATAAAACAGCAGTTCAACTTCCAGGTGATGTAGGTGACGTTTACTATTGGGATGAAGTTGACAGAATGTTAACTAAAACACCAAGCAGTGCAAACGCAGTAAAATTATTTCAAAAGATAGATTCAAACGAGGCACTACTATTAGGTGGTGTTGGCGGTGGTTCAGGTGGTGGCGGAGGCGCAGGCAACTTCAGTGGTGCATTTAATGACCTTACAAACTTACCAAGCACACTTGCAGGATATGGAATCACAGACGCAGTATTAACACCTGCAAATTATACAGAATTAACAAATAAGCCAAACATACCAACTGACGTAAGTGACTTAACAGATAGCAGTAATTTATTAAGCAGTGGTGGTAATTTTGATGGCGACTATAATAACCTAACAAACAAGCCAGTATTGTTTAGTGGAAACTGGAGTGATATCACAGGCACACCAGCTCTATTCACCGGTAATTACAACGATCTTTACAACAAGCCTACTATACCACAGGACCTTGGAGATCTCACAAATAACGCAGGATATTTAAAGACTATAACAAGTTCTCACGTTGTTTCAGCATTGGGGTTCACACCACAAAATGCCGCAACAGCGTTTGGTGGAAGCTATACAGATTTAACAAACAAACCTACTATACCAGCAGACGTAAGTGACCTAACAGACAGTAATGGATTGCTAGGTGGCGGTGGTGGTGGAGCAACTACACTAGATGCTTTAACTGATGTAGATACAACTGGCGCAACAGCAGGCCAAGTATTAAAGTATGATGGCACCAAATGGGTAGCGGCTGCAGATGCAACCACAGGCGGCGGCGGAACTGATGCAGACACATTAGATGGATTTGATAGCACATATTATTTAGACTATGCTAACTTTACAAACAAGCCTACATTATTTGATGGGCAATATTCAAGTCTAACAGGTTTACCAACTATACCAACAGACCTAAGCGACTTAACAGATACAACTAATTTATTAGTTAGTGGATACACAGACTCAGATGTTGATGCACACCTTAATACAAATACAGCAGCCAACAATCAAGTATTAAGTTGGAACGGTAGTGATTATACTTGGGTTAATAATTCAGGTGGAGGCGGTGGTGCTACAGCATTAGGTGGACTAAATGACGTAGTAAGCACAGCACCAACAAACGGTCAAGTTCTTAAATGGGATAGCACAAACAATACATGGGCACCAGCAGATGATGCCACAGCAGGTATTGGCGGTAGTAGTTATGCAACAGAATCATATGTAGATCAAAAATTAGTAGAACGTGGTATGCACTTTAGCGGTGACTACAACGACTTAACTAATGCACCAACATTGTTTAGTGGAAACTTTACAGATCTAAATGGTAAGCCAACTACAATAGCTGGTTATGGAATCACAGATGTTCCAGCAAGTTTAGTAGACCTTGCTATCGCAGATGGTAATGCTGGACAAGTATTAACAACAGATGGCGCAGGCAACTTTACATTTACAAGTGCAGGTGCTTTCAACGGCGACTATAATTCACTAATTAACAAGCCTAATTTGTTTAGTGGAGACTATAACGACTTAGCAAACAAGCCATACATTCCAAGTATTGCAGGACTGGCCTCTACTAACTATGTAGACCAAAAAGCAGATTATGGTGGCAATAAAAACTTCTTAAACAACGTAGAGTTTAGAGATAAAATTAAACAAAAAGCCAGCACAGCAAATACTACAGGTGAACGTGAAAGCCTTGTAATGGCAATAGAAACAACAGATGATGTTGAAACAGAAGTGCTATTTTCAGACAATACTAGAATAGAAATAGCAGACGGAACTACAGCAATGGTAGAAATGCACATTATTGGATCAAGTTCTATAGGGCAATTTGGTGTAAAACTACAAGCAATTGTGCATAGAGCAGGAACAAACGTGTTTATTATTGGAGGTGTTCCACGTGAAACTTTAGCTGAATACAGCACATGGACAGCTGATTTAGACGTAAATACTACCAGTTTAAAGGTAACAGTCACCGGATCTGCGGCTACAACCGTTGATTGGACTGTGTTTACCAACATTTTTTCAGTAATTAGATAAATACATTTAGCACAGTAAAGTGCAGAAAATATACATTTTTTAGGAGAAATTAAAATGGCAACAAGAAACCCAGCAAACGTAATTGAATTCGGTAAATTCAACTACGGCGCAACAGTAACAGTATACACAGTAAGCGGTGCCACAGGCGCAGACTCACAAGTAGCTCCAGGTGAAGACATGGAAAAATTAGTTGAAGCAATTCAAATGAGAGGCACACTAATTGGTCTAGGTTCATTCTCAGGTGGATCATTTGACGTAGCAGTTGAAAACAGCTCATGGGCTGATGCAGCAGCAGTTGAAGATGCAATCCAGGCAGTTGGCGGTGTATTTGCAGCGGCAACAGTAGCATAAGTTACAGTTAAGTAATTAAAGAAAACCCAGTTCTTAGAGCTGGGTTTTTTCTTGACTAAATTATATACGTCATAAATACATATATAAGAATCAGGAGTTAAGCATGGCAACAAGAAGAAAAACTACAGACCTAAATGAAGATGGTGTAGTAAGTTTATTTGAATCATTTCCGTATTGGTTTGATAGATTACGTTTATTCCCACGTGCATTTATTTCAGTTTACATCTATTTACTTTATGATGTATGTCAATGGTTTATGTCGTTACCAGATCCAAATACACAACAAGCAGGTTTAGTATCTGTTATAGTAGGTGCTGGCGCGGCATGGTTTGGACTTTATGTAAGTAGTGGCAATAATAAGTAAGGGAAATAACAATGATTAAGAATTTAAAAGATTTAATAGTTGTAGCACTAGTAATTGGAGTATTAGCATTACTAGGTGTTATCATTGTAGGTGACTACTATGTAGCATTACAAGAAAATAGACCAGTAGACGAAAGTGTTATTACATTAATGAAAATGGCACTTACAGGACTAATAGGTATTATTGCAGGATACATAGGAAGTAAATAATGTTTCAACATCACATTATATTAGCAACACCAGAAATGATGGATTCAGAACTTGTTCAAAAGTGGTATGAATTTGTAAAAGATTATGGTCCAGAAGGAATTGTATCTCCGTATACAACTGTTGATGGTGACGTTGCAATAGAATATGGAACACGTGAAAGCGACATGCCACATTGTTATATTATTCCACTACATAGAGATTTAACTACAGATGAAACACAGTTTATTGTAGCAACATGGGAACACGTATACCCA
>VMHT01113331.1_pt1 | contig 22381 bp, 42 predicted proteins | sample 4693611 | NCBI WGS metagenome assembly VMHT01 (sample SAMN12280063, study PRJNA550983) | marine metagenome | isolation source: seawater sampled from same location over 5 years 0.02-0.2 micron viral filtrate | place: USA: collected off the coast of southern California halfway between the port... ...
AGGCATTGCTTCTTTTTTCAAAGGCATTATTTTATCTACATTAGGTACGTTTGCAGTTGTAAGAAGCATTCTATTAATTTCTTCCATATCAAACATGTCAGGAGGAGACTGTGCTGCAATCTGTTGTACCATTTGAATAAGCATCATACGCTGGGCATTTGATGGAATATTAGGGTCAGATATTGGAATAATATCTACATCACCATTAAAGTCTTTCTTAAATATTTTTTCAAGACAACCCGGAAGTTTATAAGGATACTCATTAGGTAGATACTCATAGTCAACACGAGCAAGAATCTTAAACTCATCTCCCTGTGCCTTGTGTAGTCTTTTATGAATAGCAGTAAAGAATTTACTTGAAGCCTCAAGCAATGCCATAGTTGTGCCTACAGGACCATAGCCTCCACTGTCTGAAATTACTTGTTCTGTGGAGTCTGCAAATTTTTGACCAGCCCCTGTAACAAAACTGAGCATGTTAAACAAAGTGCCAGAAGGCTCTTTAAAGGGAAGAGGAACAATAGCCTTAGATAGGTCAACGCCCGTAGCTTCCACTTCTTTAAACTCACCCGGAGCAATCGGGTCATTGTCACCCACGATTCGTACTCCTTTAGCTTTAAATCCACCCGGTAGATTAGCAAACTGCCCTGCGTCCAAAAGACTGCGCATAGCAGCAGTGGCAGACATAGTAAGATTCCCAAGAAAGTGAATAAGCCCCAGCCCATAGAAACCAAAACCAGGAACATATCGGTAATGGGTGAAGTGCATCTTCTTCTCATATCGTTCATCTCCCTCATTCCAATTACGGCGAATAGATAAAACAGAACCACTTGATTGTTCTATAGTTACAATATAAGGACATGCGGTTTTACCTTCATGCATTTTATCTTCCGGCAGTTCTAGATAACAATGTTGTTCAAGTAATACATACTGAGGGTCATTGTCTCCTGCTGGTGATAAACCTAATACATTATCCATCTTAGATGCCATACCAGATAATTCAGGTATACCAGCATTAGGAAGTTCAATATCAGCATACATGCCAGCTTCCATACAACGAGCTATATCAACAGGACTACGATATATAACATGTGTATATCTATCTGCCCTTCTAAGGTCGGAAGCATAATAAGATACATAGAATTGGTCAATAGGAACAAACTCAGAGACAGGACGACCAAGACTTGAGTCATAGTAAATCTTTTTAATTGAAGAGCCAATCAAAGGTAAGTGAAACAACATACGTTCAAACTCATCAAAGTATTCAGGCATCTGTGTTGTAACTTGATAGTTCATAAAGTTTTGAACACGATTAGCTTGTTGTTGTTTTTCTACTGTAGCATTACCAAGCACTTGGGCTTTTACTGGTCCTTTAGAAGGAAACAGTTCTTGTGATGCTTTAGATTGAAACTTAACAGCTGACTCAATAAGCAGTGGGTGAACAGCAGTAGCAGCCCCTTCAAAAGGTTCTGTAGTATCTTCTAGTTTTAAACCAAGAAGGTCAAAACCACGTTCAAACATAGACTCCCATTCAGCACGAGAATCTTTATCTGCTTCAAATTTATCAATTACTGTATGACCAATTTCTTCTAACGTATCTTCATCTAGTTTATCTACAAGGTTTTCATAAAACTCAGACTCAATTTCAATTTCAACTTCTATCTCCGCACCTTCTGCTTGGAAGTCTACTTCAACCTCTCCTGTTTCAGGGTCAACTTGATAGGAAACATTAGCAGACATAGGGTCTTCTGCTTTTATTTGTATTACATTATCAGTTGGTATTTGGTCGTATGGATTTTTTTCTGTAGCCATTATGCTTTCCTACGTTGTTTGGTTTTCTGTTTCATGTCATTTATATACTTTCTATAAATTGAAGCAGATTGTTTTTTACCAGCAACCTTTGCTCTTTGTTCCATTGCAATAGCAGCTTGTATTTTATGTGCGTGTGTTTTACCACTACGCCGTATCTTAGTAACACTAGATTTAGAATTAGCAGGTGTGTCAAACTTTAAACCACGGATAGTACCTTTTGGATTCTCATCAGTATACAGGTCAGAGTGTTTCTTACTCCCTGCAGGTTGTCCCTTCTTTCTTGGTATACGTGGTTTATTCATTATATAAATTATCAAATATTCTATTTGTGTCTAGTGTATAATCTAAATCACTTTTACTATAATGTGTGTGAGCAGAAGGTTTAAAGTCTGGTGCGCCTTCTCCTGTTTCAAACCAAGCAGGGTGTGTTACTCTTACTCGATTATTAGGTAGTGCAACAATATTACCTGTCCATTCTCCTGCATCTAATAAACACATAACATGACTTTGCTTATGTTGTGCAGGGTCATCCGCTACTTCACTTTCTGTATAGTCAACAGTAAATAAATAATTAGCAGGATACATGTTACCATCTATCTTAGCTAACCACGGACAAGGTGTTGCTCTATCTAGAACATACACTGCATGATGGTTTGAGGAGCAATCCCAAGGTTGAGCATTATGAACATCCATAGGTTCAGGCCACTCTTCTAAAGGAACATCTCCTACAAGAGCCGTGATAGGCATCCTAGCCCACATAGCTCCACCATGTACTGTGTCCTCTTCCTCTCCTTCTGGTGCTATACCAGTAAAAATAACTTGAAAACTTAAACATCTATTTGGCATTGTTGTAACAGCAATTGCCATAGCGTGTAAAAACTCTCCATGATAAGCTTCGTGGTTATGGGTATACTCACGACGTACCCAACATTTAAAATGTGGGATATTGCTTTGCAGGTAAGCCATTAAGCTTTAACCAACTTGTACCCCTTTTTCTTAGCTTCAGTCCGTAGTTTTGCTACTGACATTCCTGAAGCCTTGCCTCCCTTACTCATCATTTTACTTTTCATTTTACCACCAGCACGATAACCTTTGCTTTTCATCTTGCCGCCAGCACGATAGCCCTTGCTTTTCTTTTTCATAACCATTTAACTTACTCCTAATAAATTATGGATGACCTTATTATAGCACTAAGTCCTCCAGTATCCAACCCTCTTTTGTCTACGGGGATTATAATCATCTTCCCAGCTAGGGTCTTCAGGATGTGTCACGTTCCAGCTATCCTTCATATAATGTATTGCCATAGTCATTGCATCTACTTGGTCATCGTGTGCGCCATTTGGAAATGCTAGACACTCATCAAATAAATCCTTTGCCCATTCTTTACCGCTTGGTATGTAAAGCCGTCCTGATTCCATGATTGGTGTGGCAGAATAAACACGAGATACCTTATCCCTGTCAGGCATATACTCTAGTACAGGTAGTCCGGCTTTACGCATATCTTGTATTAAAGATTGTCCTGATGCTTTCTTTTCTACAATACATATATCGGGTTTATGTTTTTGAAAAAGAAACTGTGCTGTACGCCGTAGGTCTGGATATTCAAACCTATCTTTTACATTGCCAAGTAAAATTAGATTAGGTACTACTGACTCTATGCCATATTCATCTTCTTCGACTTGGTGAAAGATACCCCACGTTTGGATGACACTGTAGTCTGCCGTCTTCCTTGTCGAGAAGGCTGTGTCATAAGTCTGGATAACAATCTCGCATTGCGGTGGGTCTTCATACTCCCACCACTCAAACCAGGATTTCTTGATAATCCCACCTTCATCTGGTGACGGATTTTGCATGTACAAAGCGTCCCAATACCTAGACCCATTACTAGCCCGTATTTCTTGTTCATCTGTTCTTAATACCTCATCTGGTTTCCACTCAGGAAAATAACTACCACCTTCTTCTAAACCTAATAGGTTTGCAGCTGTCTCGTCTAGCCATGCTGGTATACTAATTACTTCCCATTTGTTTTCTGTTAATTCATTTTCTTGTTTTAATAACCAACCACACAAATCATCATAGTGGTATCTTGTATTAATAATAATAATAGCACCATTAGGCATTAAGCGTGTACGTAGACCACTAGGCCACCATTCTTTAATGTACCTACGCCCTGCCTCTGAGAATGAATCCTCCTCAGACATAACATCATCCAGTAATGCTAGGTGCGCACCACGACCAGCAATCTGTGACCTGACACCTGCAGCATAGTAAGAACCATTATGATTAGTCTTCCACTTACCAGCAGCCTTCACATCACTCCGTAGGGACACACCCTTGAAGATACGTTGGAACTGTTCATCATTAACTATATCCCTAACACTACGCCCAAAGTCACTAGCTAGTTGGTCACTGTGTGAGATAGACATAATCTCGTGATTACTGAAATGTCCTATATACCAAGATGGAAATAGTTTACTTGTTATTAAAGATTTACTAGAACGAGGTGGCAGGAATATCATTAACCTTTTTAAGTCACCCTCCGCTACTTTCTGTAGTCTATCACATAATACTTCAATATGTCTTCCCATCTTAAAGTCTGTTACAAGGGTGGGGGCTACAAGTCTTACATAAGTTAAGAAGTCTTGTTTAGATTTCTTTTGTATATATGTTTTAAGTGTATTGTTAAAACCTATATGGGCTTCTATGGGTGTAGTAATAATGTCACTGTCTTGCATAAATAATACTCGTGTTGCATAAATGATGTATGTAAGCCTATTGTATGTCGAAAAGAAACATGCTAAAATATTCTTACTTTATTTTAAGGGGTGCTTAATACAACACCCGCTAACATTATTCTATTATACTTACATTATCTTTTTTATACAAGTTATATATACATAGATATTAATAAGAACTTCGGCTACCCCGCCGGAGTTTTTTTTTATTGTGAGAAACCTCCTATTTTACTCCGCTACTAACACCCCCATATTACAGTTTTTAAATGTAGAACTACTTTAGAAATATACTTTGTGAGAAAGTTCCTAAATTTACTCAGTATATGTCAGGGGTATTTTATATATATGCATGCTCGTGCGTTTTGTGTGTAGGGTATGTGTCATATGTGTCACAGATTTTCTGAAGAAAATGGGAAAGAATCCTTTTTAGTGACAAAAATATCACAGTGTTGCAGAGATGACACAGTAAAACACATAGAATATGTGATGAAATTACAACATTCACACAAAGTGTGTCTTAAATGCAACATATCACCCTGTTTATAAAACAGACAGTACACCCTCTACCCTATATATTATTTAATAAATCCAATGGTTTATAAAATAATTTCATATATGTGTTGACATGTGTTGGAAAAAAAGTTAATAAAATAATAATTTATTTATTTATGAATAAATTATATATTTATATTAATAAGGATGAGGAGTTGATTATGAATATTGTGAAAATGTTAGCAGGATTTTTTATGGTTTCATCAGTATGCATATTGTTACTTGCGGTAACAAACAATGACGTTGTCATTACCCTGTTGTTGTTAATCATTGGGTTATGCGTACTGTTTGCAGGATTTATAATGCTTGATGCAGCCAAGCTCAAGCGTAGGCATCCACCACTCACTGAAGGTGAGCAACGCAAGCTGGATAGTTTGCTAAAGCAACTTGATGAATTGAAACACGAGATTGAAAGCAAAAATGCTTAATAAAATAATAATTTATTTATTTATGAATAAATTATATATTTATATTAACTTGAGAGGAGTTAGTCATGGACGGAACACATAATATCTTTTATGTAGAAGAACTACATAACCACGGAAGTCAAGAGGTAGTGTATGGTGTATACCATTGCTATGATGGGGTTGTCTCAATATGGGACAATGAAGACATTGCCAATGGCATGGCAGATGATTACGAAAATGGGTCTATCTATTAAGATAGTCCCAACAACCTAATGGAGTGTAATATGTATGATGTAACTACTGGTAAAAAATATCCTGATTCTCTTGAAGAACTTCAAGCAGAAATCAATGAGAACATCAAGGAACTTGCCAAGCAGGTTGTGGATAAATATCCACATGTTTACTGTGAGGTGTATCACGAAAAGATTACGGATGAATATCCGAACATTTCTGCTGAAGTGCAACTTGAAATCTTTTCGGCGGCACTTGCATATAATGACGAAAAGGCAGGTGTATAATGGTTGAATTTATCGTAGATATTATGGCTATCTCAAGCATCTTCATGGGCTATGTCATACTTATGGGAAAATAATACGGAGTATTAACATGTCTAACTATAACTTATTATCTGTTGGCAATAATGCCAAGACTGTAAAGGGTGATGGCTCAGAATATCTAACAGCCATTCTATACCTAGCACCAGCCGATAACGTGGAAGGTGTAAACCTATGCCCAACTGCTGAACTTGCAGGATGCAAGAAAGCATGTCTGTATACTGCTGGTCGTGGCAAGATGTCCAATGTACAAGCTGGACGTATCCGCAAGACTATCATCTGGCGAGACAATCGTGTTGCATTTTTGCAACAGATAAGAGAAGATATTGCAAAGTTTCAGCGATACTGTGAGAAGCGTGATATTCAACCAGTCGTAAGACTGAATGGCACATCAGACATCATGTGGGAAAATCATATTGATTTTGAGAATGAGTTTCCTGCTGTCCAGTTCTACGACTACACCAAGATAATTAAACGTGTCTATAAGACACTACCTAAAAACTATCACCTTACACTGTCATACAGTGAAGCCAATCCAAGATATGCTGATGAAGTGCTGAGAGCATATAATGCTACAGGATGTAACATTGCTGTTGTCTTTAGACACCCTGCATCAGAACTTGTAAATTGGAGAGGCTTGCCTGTGCTTGATGGGGACAAGGACGACCTACGCTTTCTGGATATGCCTAGACACATTGTAGCATTATATGCTAAAGGTGAAGCCAAGAAAGACACAACAGGATTTGTATTACAAGGTAAACACATAAACCTTGAAGTAGCCTAATAATTTAATAAGTTATAAAGTTCTTACGAATAACTTATATAAATATATTAGTAAATGTAACCATAGCAATAGGAGATTTTAACATGGTTAAATTCAAAGCACTTAACGATGGCACAAAAGGCTTTCGTTTTCGTATCGGTAACACCGAGGGTATCTATCGCAAGCGTGGAGTTATTCGCCGATTCGGACTTACCAAGGGTAAGACTACCAATGGTGTTCACTTCGGCAAGCGTAGCTTGTACATTGAGAAGCGTAACCCAAAGCGTAGCTTCTGGAACTTAACAGCCGCCTAAACCTTTCGGCTTGACAAGCACCTAGGCATGTGTTAAAACTGCCTACATAATTACTTATGGAGTTTGATATGAATATGAATGTAAGAATGTCACTTACAGTAATGCAAGACCAAGGATATAGTTTCTCTATATCACAGGAAGCAAACTATCCTCACCTTGTAGAGGTAGCTTTGTTCGACACATCAGGATTCAATCCTCGCTTTGTGCCTTGCAAAGAGTGGTGTAACCTATATGTAGGTGACGACTATGATGACGATGTTGTCCGAATGGTCAATGGCTTTGACGTATTGGACTTACTTGAAATGGCTAAAGCATATGTATATGGAGTAGACTATGAATGTGACGACACTTTCGACATACCAAATTGTATGTAAAGAAACCACGACTGAAATTTATGAGATAGAAGCTATTGATGAAGAACAGGCATGGGACTATCTATTTCTTGATGGTACACTTAAACCTATATCATGTAATAGAAGGGTTCATCCACCTTCTGTAAAGAAGATTAAGCACGATTAAGATTTTATAAAGAAAGCGAGTAAGAAATGAGTAGAGACGCACAATACCAATCACAGATTGAAGATGAATACAACGAACTTGTTATGAAGGTGGAATTTATATACGACATTCTAAAGCATAGAATGGGGAACTTTGGAACTATCGCTGACCTTGAAACAACAAGGGAGGTAAACAACTACGCTAAAAGTTTAGCGGAGGACACACAAGAACTAATTGATTTTCTAAAAGAAAAAGATTTTGTGAGTAACACATGAGTAGATTATTTCAATACAACTCAGGCTATCAGGAAGAATATAATGATAGCTATGCTACCCAACCTAATTGGGAACTAGTCGAGGAAGTACGTAACGCACTGACAATAGTAACAAATGCTGATACATGGATATATGATTGCGGTGATGTGTACTACCTAGACGATGACGCAGAAGAACAGGTGCTAACAGAACAGCAACTAAAAGTTGTTAGTGTGTTATCAGGTGTTCAGATTGACTTGACAAAAGAGTTTATCGTAGATTATATTTGCCTAGATTGAGAGGTGCAAAATGAAAGTGCTAAACCCTGAACTTACCGATTGGCAAGATGTTAAGGTGTCAGTTAGTGTAACTGACCTAGTGGAACTATTACTTGCATCACATGATGGAGTTAACTTTGACTTACCTGCTACTGCAGATAGGATTATTGATGCACAGGATAGTGCAAGGAAAGCTATCGTAGATAGTGGATACTGGATAGGAGAGGAGTAATACTATGCCAGAAATGAAACAAAGACCTGTAATATATGGAGGCAGTGTGTCTGGTCACGCTGTTGTTGTAGTTGAGATACGCTACGATTATGACCTACAGGACATACAAGGGCTTGATTTCTATGGAGAAATTGACGACACTGCGGAAGACCTAGAAGACCAACTTAATGCTGAGATAGAGCAACACCTAAGACATGAGATAGAAAATGGTATGGAAAACTTAGGCTATCATAGTAGTGAGCCAGAAGTTGTATGCGCTGGAGAGACCAACGTACTAGACTATGAAATCTCTGACTTAGAGATAGAAATGGAAGACGTAGAAGAGGATGATGACGAAGATGCTTAAACAAAGAGAGTTACCCGAAGACAAAACAGTATGTTGGGCAAGTGGTCACTACCTGACCGATGAATTACCTGACGACTGGTTGAATTGGACTGACGAAGAAGTCCTTGCGTTCATTGAAGAGCATGTGTGCGAGGACTATGAATACTTTGACCCAGCCCAACTGTTCGACATGATGACATTCCTAGCGGAAGATGCTTTACATAACAGGGAGCGCATCAGATGAGACTACATAAATTTATTTATGACTCGTGGAATACTGTGTTTGACCATAGGCTTAGTCCTCTAAAGAACATTCCAGATGTACACGTAAGACACATGATACTACAAGTGCTTGCTTACATGTGGGTGATTGCCTTCTCTGTTGCAATAGGTTCTTGGTCAGGCTTACTATGGTCAATGCTAGGACACATAGCCCTACTGTGTGCCTTGACAGTCACAGTAGCCACGTACAAAGTTGCGGAGAAAAAGCCGCAGGTATTCATAGACTGGGGATACAATCCCCAACCTAACTTAGGCAGACGTATGGATGGAGAACATGAATGACAGATACACTAAAACTAACTGACTACGAAGTAGGATACTTGACAGCGTTTAGTCATCAGAGTTACGAGGATTGGTGTAACTATAACAGAGAGCCAGAGGACACATGGTATGGCATACAGGTAGGCGACAGAATGTTTGACCTGAACCTGTGGCGTGACGAGTCTAAGGACACTGTGTATTGCTCTGTGTATGAGTGTTACAAGGCAGAGATAGACCACGACCATTGGACAGTTAATTCAGACCACAGATATTTTTTATGGAAAAGAGAGGATGCATAATGATGCAAGCAATATTGATTAACCCATTCGATAAGACTATCGAAGAAATAGAATACTCTGGAGATTGGAGAGACATATCTTCTTTGATAGAGTGTGACATGTTTACTGTTGCCTACTTTGATGACACTTATGACAGTGTGTATGTAGATGACGAAGGACTGTATGTAGAGAACCAAGCGTTCTTCACAATAGGAGATTGCCCACAGCCGTTAGCAGGGCGTGGTCTTCTGCTTGGCACAGATGAAGAAGGCGACAGCACAGACTGTAAAACTACGCTTGAGGAAGCTAAAGCTATGGTGCAGTTCTTAGGAACTAATCCTGCTAATGCTCCCGAAGCTGGCTTTACAGTTATAGGATTTGATTGGTAGAAGGAGAGAGACTATGCCAAATTGGTGTGAAAATTATGTAGCAATTAAGAGTGATGACAAGGGTTATCTGCAGATGCTGTATAACAGCCTTCGTAAAGATGACCCAGAGTTCCTTCCTGTATTAAGACCTGTACCTGTAGGTAAGAAAACATGGTGTAACTGGGATGGCTCTGGTAATGTAACCAAGAAACTTGATGGTGAGTATGATTGGGATTGGTGCATCACACACTGGGGAACTAAGTGGGATGTAGATGTGAACAGTGCATCCTATGATGGCAATGTGTTGGAGATAAGTTTCAGCAGTGCTTGGTCTCCACCAGTGGAGGCGTTGCAGTATGCCGCAGAAAAATACGGGTTCACCTTTGAACACAGCTACTACGAGGGCGGCATGATGTTTGTAGGATATGCTACCGAAGATGCTGATGATTGTTACAGCTACACCTACGACAAGCTGCCGAGTGAGGAAGTCCCAGAGTTTCTACTGGACGAGTTCCCTTGGATACAGCAAGACTACGATGAGTGGTTACAGGAAAAGGAGTCAGAGGATGATAACCTTTGTGCGGCTATCGCCTAGAAAAAGATACCTAGCCAAGGGTGTCCTAGAATACGACATGTGGGTCGAGTTTGATGCCAGCGAAATACCTGCAGGGATGGACGAGTATGAGTATGCTCGTCACCTAGCAGACATGGGGAAGTGGTACGAAGAAGAGCCATTGTCAGGTGACTTTCGTGTTACCTCAGTGGATGAAATCAAGGAGTAAAAGATGGTTGACATACCTTTCAGTATCTCTTATACTGAGATAGTAATAATGCTAGGCGTTTGGCTTAACGCATTGATTAACTTATATAATTTCACTAACAGAAAGAAGTGACATGACTAAAAACAGATACGAAATAACTTTTGTAATCGAAACAGATGCAGAGGATGTCGGGAGGTTGCCGTGGTATCCTCTTGTAGGTGATGATGTAATGCCTGTTGATTGGCTAGAGTATATTAAAGTACGACAGCTTGCAGACACGGAGATGAATCTAAAAGATTTAACACCCGAAGATAGTATTACTATGATTGACATGACGTATCAGGCTACCAAGGAAGAAAAGCCTGTTGATTACATCAAACTGGTGGTAGATAATGACAGACAAGATACCGAAGATAAACCCGATAGCGAAGACCCTACGGAATAATAGGTATGCCCCGAAGAAAGTCAACCCCAAAAAAGGAAAAGGTTCTTACGACAAACAGAAAGAAAACAAAACAGATGCACATAGAGATGTGGATTGATGTGCCTGTTAATCAGAACCCACATCCAGTGCATTGGAACTGGAAAGAAATAACAGGATATGACCCCGTGTTTCAAGTAATACGAGGTGTGCCAGAAAGTGAAAGGATTACTAAGCATGGCAAGCAAACATAAAAAGATGGCTAAAAAATGGCATGAGGATTGGATAGGAAGTGATTGGTATTACCAAACAAAAGGTAGCTACCACTACGCCACCAACAACAAACAGAATATATTCTGGAGAAACAAAAGGTTAGGTAAAGAGTGGGAACACGAGGAGATTTGGAACAGATGAGTAAATTAGGAATGATAGTTTTTGTAACTATGTTTATTATTATTTATTTAGTGGGGCAGGGATGATAGCAGAAGCATTAGTGTGTCTTGCATTAAATATATACCACGAGGCACGTAATCAACCTACGATTGGACAGATAGCTGTTGCACAGGTTGTTGCTAACAGAGTTAATGATAGCAGATACCCAAATAATGTATGCGATGTAGTGTATCAGGGCTTGCATTATGAGGGAGGCCATCCTATAATACATAAGTGTCAGTTTAGTTGGTACTGTGATGGTAAAACTGACGAACCAAAGGACAAGGAAGCATACGAATATGCTATGAGCATTGCTAAGAAAGTAGTTGCTGGTAATAGCTTTAGATACTTAGATGGTGCGACACATTACCACACAACAGAGGTAGCCCCTGCGTGGGCTTCTGGTAAGAAGTTTATTGTCAGGATTAATGACCACCTTTTTTATAGATGGGAATAACATGTTTGAAAAATCTACAGCAATACTTGTATTATGCACTGAGGCAAACGAAAAACCTAGCCGTATAATTGCGGAAGGTTTCGTAGGCTCTGATGTTGAGATACTTACCTTAGAAGGGGACAGACAACTCTTGTTTGCTCATACCCCTACATCCTCCACACCTTTGAACGAGGAAGCTACAGCCATCCTTAATAAGGAGAGTGGTAATGCCCTTACGTTTGTGTATGGAAATGCAATCATGTTAGAAGACGAAGCAAGGTGGAACGATGAAAATTATTAGACGCTCGATATATTCAAGTGACTTAAACCTCATGGACTTACCAATTAGTTATGAACACATAAGACGTTGGCAGAAGGGACATGTTATGACGATGTGCTTCCCTGATTTGTCAGCACAAGAGAGAACATTCATACAATACGGCACTCTTGAAGAAGAAGAGGTTGAGATTGCAATGATTGAAAAAACATTCGAGGAGCATCCGATTAACTAATGGGAGATAAAATGAAAAATCTATGGGAGAAAGACAGGAAGGTTGTGTTCCGTGAGTTTTATCATCAATACTTAGATGAAGGGTACAACCACAAGGAAGCAAAGAAACTAGCAAGCGAAGAAGCGGATGAAATCTACGGCGAAGTTGTGGATTTTGTCTTTGATGTAGCAGATGCGGAGCATAACTATGACTAAACTAGAATTAAGTATATTACAATCAGACGAAGTAACGCACGAGAATCTATGCAGATTGTGGGAAGCAATCAAAGAAGATATAGAAAACCTGGGTGACGATATAGAAGGTGACGAAAGGGTAGCTAATCTACAATTACTACAGGCGATAGAGCATGTGGTGTATGGTGTATACGGCATAGAACTCTTAGATGAAATCAAAGAGAAGTTTAATAAGCCGTTACTAGACAATGACCCTGATGAACGTCCGTGGTTCTATGACGGATTCGGATGTATGCGTAGTAAGAAAGACGGGAGTGTGTGGCATGATTAAAGACCCAGAAGAGCGTAAGATGCGTAAGAAAGCAATCAAGTTGCAGAATGAAACTACAAGTGGCTTCAAGAGACTGCCCTTTAAAGAGGCTGTAAAAAAAATTAGAGAGTTACAAAAAGCTAAAAGAAATCCAACCGAAAACTTTACGAGGTATTAAATGACAAAGTATTTTTTCAAAGGCAAGGATGGAGTTAAGCCTCTGTCTGACGAAGGAACGCTGTCTGAATTTATGGACAGACGTAGCAGTATAGCCACAGCTATGGGCTTTACAACAAAACGTGTAAGAGATGCACTGTGTGTGTATCTAGATGACGAACTCGTGGGGGAATACCTACCACACTACCACAAGGCAGTAAAGAATGCCTAAGTCAGTCGAATATATCAGACAGCGATACGCAGTCTTATCAAAACTTTTGGAGAAAGAGTTTCCAGAAGAGGTTGACAATGGTAAAAAAGCTGATACAATTAGTGCGAACCAAGCAATGACGGAGAGATTAAATGCATTTAGACGAGATAAAAAGCAAGCTGATTAGACACACTTCATGTGACAAGTGCGGTTCATCAGATGCTAATGCGTTGTATGAAGATGGAAGTCAGTGGTGCTTTTCATGTGAGACTTACAGCCACCCTGACAAGGAAAGGAATAGTGTTGTGATACAACAACAGCCGAAGCAGACACAGATGTTGTCGATAGGTATTACAGAAGCCCTTAGTGACCGAAGTATCAACCAAGATACTTGCCGCACCTATGGGGTTACCATTCAGAACAACAAACAAATTTACCCTTACTATGACCAAGCAGGTAAGCATATAGCTAACAAGGTCAGACATCCTGACAAGAACTTCCATTCAGAAGGACAGCTACAACCTGCAGGATTGTTTGGACAGCAATTGTTCCAACAGTCAGGCAAGTACATTACAATTACCGAAGGCGAGATTGATGCCATGTCAGCATATGAAATGCTGGGTAGTCGGTGGCCTTGTGTGTCCATCAAGAATGGCGCACAGTCTGCAGTCAAAGATGCCAAGGCTCAGTTTGAATACCTTAATAGGTTTGATAACATCGTGTTGTGTTTTGATGCAGATGAGCATGGACAGAAGGCAGCAAATGCTGTAGCCCAAATCTTTGAGCCTAACAAGTGTCGCATCATGCACCTTGCAATGAAGGACGCTAACGAATATCTGAAGGCTAACCAACGTGAACTATTTACTAAGGCGTGGTGGGAAGCCAAGCCATATACCCCTGCAGGTATTGTAAACCTCAAAAACTTTGAGGGGCTTTACGACAGGGACAACAGGGAGACTGTTCCATATCCTTACAAAGGATTAAATGACATGTTGTATGGCATGAGGACAGGTGAGCTTGTTACCTTTACTGCAGGGACAGGGGCAGGTAAGTCTAGCATCATCCGTGAACTAGAACACCACCTATTAAATAATACCGACTCCAACATAGGTATCATCAGTCTCGAAGAGAACATCAAGCAGACTATCTTCCATCTCATGTCTGTGCAAGCAAGCAAACGTCTATACATTGACGAGGTTCGAGACACAGTTCCAGAAGAACTACTGCGAGAATACGAAAGAGCAACAGTAGGGACGGGGCGTGTGTTCGCCTTTGACCACTTTGGTTCTATCCAGACTGACGAGATACTGGCTCGTGTTCGTTACATGATTAAGGCACTTGACTGTCGTTACATTATCATTGACCACCTTTCGATACTTGTATCAGGTCTTGAGGGTGATGATGAACGTAGGAACATCGACAAGATGATGACCGCCCTTCGGTCACTAGTTGAGGAGACACAGTGTTGTATGCTTCTTGTATCCCACTTACGCCGTGCTAATGGTGACAAGGGACAGGAGCAGGGTGTGCAGATTAGTCTGTCCATGTTGCGTGGCTCACACAGTATAGCACAGTTGAGTGACGCAGTGATTGCAATGGAGCGTGACCAACAAGCGTCTGACCCCATCTCAGCTAACACCACAACCATCCGTGTCCTGAAGAACAGGTATGCAGGTGAGACAGGTATTGGAACATACTTACTGTATGATAGAGAGACAGGGCGTATGACCGAGATTGACGACCCCAATGCAGAAGACTTTGAAACCATTGACGTAGAGGAGTATTTATAATGACACTAAAACCTGCGACAGCAGACAGAAAGAAGTTTGACCTTGACTTACAATACGGACAGGTTCGGGAAGACATTGTATCCGAAATGCTTCAGGATAAAAAGATTGAAGTAAAATCTGAGCGAGGTATGTGGATGGACACAGGCAACATATGCATTGAGTATCAATGCTATGGTAAACCATCAGGCATTACTACAACAGAAGCTGACTACTGGTTTCATAACCTGTGTATCAACGAAGATATTTTTGCTACGCTTGTTTTTAAGGTTGACAATCTAAAGAAAATAATAGATAATCTTGACAGTAAACGGAGCGTGTCAGGTGGTGACCATAACGCTTCTCGTATGTGGCTTCTGAATATACAGAAGTTATTCGCCAAAGATTTTTTGAAAGTGTACAAGGATGAAGCGATTAGTAGTTGATATTGAAACAGATAGTTTAGACGCAAAAGAAATCTTTTGTGTCGTAGCAAAGGATATAGATGATGGAAGAATTTATACATACAGTCCGACAAACATTCAACACTGTAAGGTTGTCATCGAAGAATCTGATATTATTATTATGCACAACGGCGTTTCTTTTGATGCTCCTACTCTCAAGCGCATACTAGGTATTAACATACCGCTTGCAAAGATACGTGATACATTACTGCTGTCACAGATGGCTGACCCCATGCGTGAAGGTGGTCACTCACTAGATGCTTGGGGAACTAAGCTAGGCTTTAATAAGATTGAGTTTAATAACTTTAGTGCGTACTCAGACGAGATGCTGAAGTATTGTATACGTGATGTAGAACTTACAGAGAAAGTCTACAAGACTCTTATACCTGAACTCAAAAAGTTTAGCGCACGTTCTATTAAACTAGAACATCAAATCAGGGCTATCATAGATAGACAAGAAGCTAATGGCTTCACACTTGACGAGCCAAAGGCTATGCAGTTGTTGTCTAAATTGAAAGACGAATCTGAGAATATTAAGAATGACTTACAGGAAGTATTTAAACCTATGGTTGAACATAGATATTCTGAAAAGACAGGCAATAGATTGAAGGACAAAGTTACTGTGTTCAACCCTGCGTCACGCAAACAGATTGCAGAACGCCTTATGGATTTAGGGTGGAAGCCTGACAAGCATACAGAAAAAGGACAGCCGATAGTTGCAGAAGAAGTCCTTGAGAAACTGGACATACCAGAAGCACAGTTGATTGCTAGGTATTTGTTATTGGAGAAACGAGCATCACAGATTACCTCTTGGTTAAAAGCTGTAGGGGAAGATGGTAAGGTGCATGGCAAGGTGTTAACACTACGAACCATTACAGGACGCATGGCTCACACATCACCTAACATGGCACAAGTACCTGCTGTGTACTCACCATATGGAAAGGAATGTAGAGATGTCTGGACTAGTAGCAATGATGCTAATATTCTTTTGGGTAGCGATGCAAGCTCGTTAGAGTTGCGGATGCTTGCTCACTATCTAAATAATAAAGACTTCACACGAGAGGTTGTAGAGGGTGATGTTCACACCGCCAACCAACGTGCGGCAGGACTACCGACTAGAGACAACGCAAAGACTTTTATATATGCGTTTATCTATGGTGCAGGTGCTGCGAAGATTGGACAGATTGTTAACGGCACTGCCAGAGATGGTCAAACACTGATTAACAACTTCCTAAATAATATGCCAGCGTTGAGGACGCTACGTCACAAGGTTGACAAGCTTGCTTCACGAGGGTATATAACAGGACTTGATGGACGCATACTACGTGTTCGACAAGCCCATGCTGCAATGAACCTGTTACTGCAAGGTGCAGGTGCTATTGTATGCAAAGAGTGGTTGAAGTTTATTACAATCGAAGCCACAAAACGTAAGCTTAATTACAAACTTGTTGCAAGCATACATGATGAATACCAGTTTGATGTGTGTAAAGAACACGCAGAAGAATTAGGAACAGTCACAGAACTTGCAATGAAGCTTACAGAAAAATCTCTAGGTGTAAGATGCCCACTTGATAGTGAGTATAAGCTTGGTAAAACTTGGGCAGAAACACACTAGAAAAAAAATGCTTGACTTATTATTTGAGTTGAGTTACTATAGTAGTTGTTGGCATGGTGCTGACAACATTGAATCCAAAACGGAGATAAAACGAAATGACAGTTATTACTGGTAAAGCATACTGGGCGCATGTCCAAAACCCTAACACAGCATTTGAACCTGAATACTCAATCGACATTTGTGTTGATGACACCAATCGTGCAGCTATTGAAGCTGACAACTTGTCTATCAAGAACAAAGGTGACGAGCGTGGAGACTTCATCCACATCCGTCAACGTGTCGCAAGGCGTGATGGTACACACAACGATGCTCCTTCAGTTGTAGACGCACAAAAGAATCCTACCGACAAACTTATCGGTAACGGAAGCGTTGTTAATGTTCTGTACACTCCTTATTCTTGGGAGATGAACGGCAAGGCAGGTGTTACACCCCTCTTGAAGAAAGTTCAAGTGCTTGACCTTGTTTCCTATGGTGAGGACTTTGATGCGGTAGAAGGTTATACCGAAGCTTCATCTAACCAAATGCCTAGTGAAGAAGTACCCTTCTAAATATTAGGTATCCACGGGACAGAGCAACTTGTATTGGCTCTGAATGATAGCTACGAGGACGGGGATGCTATTACTTATTAGGAGATTACTATATGTCAATGTACAGTTCAGGATTTGCCGAACTATTTTCAGTAGGAGTACTAGGTTTTATTTTAGGCTACGGCTTTCCTCGTGCGGAATGGCTGAAAGAAATGCAAGAAAAATTTATTAATTTAGTACATAAGTATTTCATTAGATAGATGAGTGATACAACCATTAAAATTATTACACTCAGTGTGATACTCATTATATCCATTGTAGTTTATTGGGACGATTTAAGATGACAAAGAATATAGACACACTAATACCTGACATCTACGCTATGCTAGAAGAAGGGGTGGATACAGATAAGGAAGATATGCAAAAGTTTCTTAATGACTTTGCATCTCAAGTGCGTGAAGCTGCGTCCATCATACTCCAAGAGGGAAAGCGTGAAGGTAAGACGAACTTACGCCTCTCTCAAATCGGTAAGCCAGACCGTCAAATCTGGTTTGGAGTAAACGGTGTCGAAGGACAGCCTATTGACGGACAGACCCGAATTAAATTTCTTATGGGTCATCTGTTAGAGGCTGTCCTAATTCTTTTAACCAAGAGTGCGGGACACACTGTCGAAGGAGAGCAAGACGAAGTTACAGTTGAGGGTGTATTAGGACATCAGGACTGTATAATTGATGGGGTATTGACCGACATCAAATCAGCGTCCTCTTTTGCATTCAAGAAGTTTAAGGATAATAGGCTATCTGATGATGACCCCTTTGGTTATATCTCACAGATTAGTGCATACGCTACCAAACGTGGAGACACAGAGGCAGCATTCTTTGCTATTGATAAGAACAGTGGGGAACTTGCTGTCACTAAAGTACACGACATAGAAATGATAGACGCAAACAAAAGGGTCAACTACCTAAAAGGTGTTATTAAAACTGAAAATCCACCGCCTAGATGTTACAACGATGTACCTGATGGCAAATCAGGCAATCGTAAGTTGGCTATTGGTTGTGTATTCTGCGGCTACAAAGAAAAGTGTTGGGACAATCTACGTGCATTTAAGTATTCAAATGGTGTGCGATACCTAACACAAGTTGCTAAGACACCTGACGTTGAGGAGATATCTCTTTCGTAATGTCAAAAAAGAAGAAACATCAATACAAATCAGAAGCAGAATACCAAGCTGCGGAACAACTACATAAATTTAAAATTAAATTTGAGTACGAGCCGTTCAAAATAGAATACGAATGGCGTGAAGATAAGAAATATATTCCAGACTTTGTGTTACCCAACGGCGTGATGCTTGAAGTCAAGGGTAGGTTTATGCTTGAAGATAGAAAGAAACATTTGTTCATTAAGAAGCAACACCCTGAACATGATATTAGATTTGTATTCCAAGCACCTAATAATAAATTACAAAAAGGAGGACGCATGACATACGCTGAATGGTGTGAGCGTTATGGGTTCAGGTGGTGCAAACTATCTGACGGCATCCCAAAGGAATGGCTTGACAATCAATATGAAACCGACTAATATAAATGTAATTACAGACGAGTTTAGACCAGACGTATCGTCACCAGAGAAATCTCTTTTCCTGTGTGTGATACTACAAGCATTACTTGATGCAACAAAACCTGAGTATGCAGGTGAGCCTAAGAATGTTATGATAGAACGTGACAGGGCAAAGGCGTGGTTCTTTGCATCGTATGGTACAACAGCACAGGACTTTGAAGAAGTATGTGACCACGCAGGGGTAGACCCCGAATACATGAGAGACTTTGCTTACAAAGTATTGAAATCAGGAGAGGTAGAATATGTCAGAAAGAGAATCAACGCAGTCCTTGGACATGGTAAATAATCCAACGCACTACAACGCAAAGGGTGTAGAGTGTATAGATGCTATCGAAGCGTCTATGTCTAAGGACGAGTTTAAGGGATACCTAAAGGGTAACGTGATGAAATATATGTGGCGTTACGACTACAAAGGTAAACCTGTGGAAGACTTGAAAAAAGCTGAGTGGTATTTGAAAAAGCTTATTGCTTCTGTAGAAGAGCCATGCTATAATTCGAGTTCTGTTTCGTCAATAGACGACAAAGATTATGTAGATATTGTGAGAGGAAAGATACCACTATGGAAGAAACAAAGATGAATACCGCATTACCAACAGACTACCAAACTTTTATAGCGACTTCACGTTATGCCCGATGGATAGAAGACGAAGGACGCAGGGAGACTTGGGACGAAACAGTTCAAAGATTTATGGATAATATAGTTAATGATGTAGACATCGACACGAAGGACAAGCGTGATATACACGAAGCAATTCTTTCTTTACAGGTGATGCCTAGTATGAGAGCATTGATGACCGCAGGGGCAGCTTCTGAAAGAGATAACACATGTGTATATAACTGTAGCTATCTACCTGTAGACCATCCTCGTGCCTTTGATGAGGCTATGTTCATCCTTCTGTGTGGCACAGGCGTTGGCTTCTCTGTCGAAAGACAGTCCATTCAAAAGCTTCCTACTGTTCCTAAAGACTTACAGGATGTAGAAGATACTATTGTAGTACAGGATAGTAAAGAAGGATGGGCGAGGGGTTTGCGTAAGCTTATCTCCCTACTCTATACAGGGGAAATACCTAAGTGGGACTTAACTAAAATACGTCCTGCAGGTGCGAGGCTAAAGACATTTGGTGGCAGAGCCAGTGGACCAGAACCTCTTAATGATTTGTTTAACTTTGTTATTGGTAAGTTTAAAGGTGCGGCTGGACGTAATCTCAACAGCGTAGAGTGTCACGACATTATGTGTAAGATTGGTGAGGTGGTAGTTGTTGGTGGTGTACGCCGCAGTGCGATGATTAGTTTATCAAACTTATCTGATGACCGTATGCGTCATGCTAAGTCTGGTCAGTGGTGGGAGAACGAAGGTCAACGTGCCTTGTCTAATAACTCTGTTGCATATACTGAGAAGCCTGATATGGAAACTTTCTTGCGTGAGTGGACCGCTCTTGTGGAATCTAAGTCTGGCGAGCGTGGTATCTTTAGTCGTGATGCGGCAGACAAACATGTAGCTCGTAGTGGTAGACGTAAAACTGGTATGGATTGGGGGACTAATCCTTGTAGTGAAATCATCCTGCGTCCTAATCAGTTCTGTAATCTAACAGAAGTCGTGGTTCGTCCCACTGATACAGAGAAGACACTAGCTAATAAGATTAGGCTGGCTACAATATTAGGCACAATTCAATCTACCTATACACATTTACCCTACTTACGTCCTGTATGGCGTAAAAACACTGAAGAAGAAAGGCTGTTGGGCGTAAGCCTGACAGGTATTATGGATAATGAACTTACATCTAGACCATCTGAAAACTTACTGGAGAAGCTTCGTGATACTGCTGTACAGACAAACAGCAAAACTTCTGAGCAACTTGGAATTAATCCATCTGCGTCCATCACCTGCGTCAAGCCTAGTGGCACTGTATCGCAGCTTGTTGATAGTGCCTCTGGCATCCATGCTCGTCATAGTGACTACTATATCCGCACTGTACGGGGTGATAACAAAGACCCTCTCTCGAAATTCTTAACAGATGTAGGCGTTCCATCAGAGGCGTGTGTAATGAAGCCAGATAACACAACTGTCTTCAGCTTCCCTATCAAAGCCCCTGATGGTGCTGTCACTCGTAATAACATGACGGCTATAGAACAGCTTGAACTGTGGAAGACATATGCATTACATTGGTGTGAGCATAAACCATCCGTTACAATTACTGTACGTGATGAGGAGTGGCTTAAAGTAGGGGCGTGGGTATACGATAACTTTGATATATGTTCAGGTGTATCCTTCTTACCCCACACAGATTATGTCTATGCACAAGCACCTTATCAGGACTGTGATGAGAAGACATACCTTGAGGCATTGTCCAAGATGCCCTTGTCTATTGACTGGACACAGCTTGCCTCTTACGAATTAGAAGACAACACCGCAGGTTCACAGACTTTGGCTTGTTCTGGAGACTCCTGTGAGGTTGTGGATATTAATAGTTAAGGAGATTAGATGTTACTAGAAGCACTTACAAAGAAACTAGAAGGAGACATTGCCGTTGCTAGAGCAAACGTGGGAGTGTACTTAAAACAATCTGTAGGTATAGGCGAACACCCTGATATTATAGGGGCTATCGAAGGAGAGATTGAAAAGATTGCGTCTGCAGATGAAAAAATAAAAACGATAGAAAATTTTTGGTTGACATAATAAATTTAATTTAGTATAATTATTGTGGTAGCTGGCTGTGCCTCCTTTCCTCTCTCTCTAGGTCAGCTACCGCTTTATTTTTTAGGAGAACGTAATGAAGTCTTGGACACTATCGTTTAGTACAGAAGAACTTAATATTATTATGGCAGGTCTGGGAGAGTTACCTGCTAAAGTATCTATTGATGTTATTAAAAAAATACAGTCCATAGCGCAGACAACAACACCTAAAGAATTAGAATCTATAGGTTTACCAGACGATGTTTAACAAAAAACCTACAATCTATATAGGATACGACCCTCGTGACCATCAGGCTTACGAGGTTTTAATGTGTTCAATCAGAAAATATTGTGATAAGTTTCCTATTGTGCCTTTGATTGAACCTGCGCTAC
>VMHT01181256.1_pt1 | contig 22379 bp, 23 predicted proteins | sample 4693611 | NCBI WGS metagenome assembly VMHT01 (sample SAMN12280063, study PRJNA550983) | marine metagenome | isolation source: seawater sampled from same location over 5 years 0.02-0.2 micron viral filtrate | place: USA: collected off the coast of southern California halfway between the port... ...
CGATACATCATGTCGAGACTTAATTTACCTCCTAGAGGCATATCTTTAGTCATCAATTTATATCTTTGTTTAGGATTATTTGGAATTTCATTAATTTTAGATATTGGGTCAAAACCAGCGCTCACAATGCTTAAATTCAATTTTTTTGTTACTTGCTTAAGTTCAAATAAATAATCCTGAGACTCAGCACAAGCGTCATGAATATGATTTAGTTTTTCTCCAGATAGTTCTATTTGATTACCAGGTTCAAGAGTAATATTTTTACCACCTTTATTTAATGCAATTACATTATTTTTTTCTAAAATTGGATTCCAGCCAAATTCTAATAGGGCTGAAAACATCTCTTTTATTTTTAAGTAATCAATACGTCTATTAGTATTGTTATCAAATAAGAATTTTTCATGCTCTATACCAATTTTGAAATTTTTTTTATCTTTAATACCTGATTTAAAATAATCAATAATTTGTTTCTTAGTATTTATCATTTGATTAAGATATTAATCTATTTTTAACTTAAAGTAGAGAATACGGTTTTCATTTAATTATTAGAAGCTGTACTTAATAATGATAATTGAGTTATCTTATTATCACCAAGTTCATCTATTGGTTTAACAGGATAATCTCCAGTGAAATAATGATCAGTTAATTGAGGATAACTATCATTTCTTTTATCAAAACCTATTGCCCTATACATGCCACTTAGAGATAAAAATTTTAGAGATTTGGCACCAATATAATTACAAATTTCTTCATTAGTCTTGTTTGCTGCTAACAACTCTTTTTTAGTTGGAGTATCTACACCATAGAAATCAGGATATCTTATTTCAGGACACGCTATTTTAACGTGAACTTCTTTTGCCCCCGCATCATAAAGCATCTTTACTATTTTATATGACGTAGTTCCTCTTACTAAAGAGTCATCAATCAAAATTATTCGTTTATCTTTTATAGCTGATTGATTAGCATTTAATTTTAGTTTTACACCTAAGCTCCTGATCTTTTGACTTGGCTCAATAAAAGTTCTACCCACGTAATGATTCCGGACTAAACCCAACTCAAAATCCATTCCAAGATGCTGTGCAAATCCTAAAGCCGCAGCATTTCCAGAGTCTGGAACCGGAACAACAATATCTGCATCTATATCGTTTTCTTTCGCAAGTTCTGCGCCAAGGCTTTTTCGATGTTCATAGGCAGTTTTGCCATCAAGAATACTGTCAGGTCTTGCAAAGTAAATATATTCAAAAACACAAGGTCTTACTTTTTTAAGTGGGAAAGGTTTAATACTTTCTAGTTTATCATTTTCTATTAAGACTATTTCTCCATTTTCTACTTCTCTAATAAATTTTGCACCAATGATATCAAGCGCACACGTTTCTGAAGCCAATACAAAGCTATTTTTTAATTTTCCAATTACTAAAGGTCTAATGCCATAAGGGTCTCTTACACCAATTAAAGAATTTTGAGTTAACATTACTAGAGCATATCCGCCTTGAATTTGAAAAATAGCATCCACAATTTTGTCGATTGTTTTAATCCTTTTTGATTTTGCAATTAATTGAACAATTGTCTCTGTATCAGATGTAGTATAAAAAATTGCTCCATCTTCAACTAATTTATTTCTTAAAGAAATAGAGTTTGTTAAATTTCCATTATGAGCAACGCCTATTCCTCCTGCATTAGTATCTGCAAAGAATGGTTGTATGTTTCTCAGTGTATTTTCACCCGTTGTGCTATAACGATTATGTCCTATTGCGTAATTTCCTTGAAGTTTTTTTAGTATCTTTTCTTTATTAAAGTTATCCCCAACTAACCCAAATCTTTTTTCTGAAAAATATTGTTTGCCATTAAACGTTACTATTCCACATCCTTCTTGTCCACGATGTTGGAGAGCATGTAGTCCTAAAGCTGTCAACGCTGAGGCATCTTTAGCATTACTGATACCAAATACACCACATTCCTCTTTTAATTTAGGATCAAAGTTCCTCAATTTTCTCTTTAGAGTCTTGGTATGTTTTTTCATTAGGAAATTCTTTCAATAAATAATTACTACCTTTTTCTATATATGGAAAGATGTATGATTTGTCTAAATTTATTGGCCATTTGTCGTAGTTATACACTATATGCACACCTGAAAATATGCACACAAAGATAATATACGCTCTTATAAATCCAAAAAAGAATCCAAATACAGTGTCTAAACTTCCAATACCAGTATATTTAATTGCCTTACTAATTCCTCTATTAATCATTAAGACTAAGAAAATTACAACAATAAATATTGTAACCCCAAGTCCGACGTCTAATACGTATTCATTGTCTATGACATTCTTTAAATATGGCTTTAATCTTGGAAATATTAACAAAGTAATAATATAAGCAAGTAACCATTTTGCCATTGATAATATACTTAGAACAAAACCTTTTTTGTAACATTTAATTAATGAAAAAATAGTTGTTGCTAAATACAAAAGATCTATAATCGAAGTATTGTTATAAAACTCAATTAAGATATTTGGCATTTAATTATTTTCAAATGGTTTAATCAATAGAATTAGTGAAGGTAACAACGTTAAAACAGAAATCATTGCTAACATCATCGCTATGCCTGTAAAAATTCCAAAATAAATAGTCGGAATAAATTTTGATAAAACTAAAATAGAGAAACCAAACACAATCGTTATAGAAGTATTTAAAATTGCCTTACCAACAGTTGAATGACAATAAATAAGAGTTTTTTTATAATCATTAGATTTTTTAAACTCTTCTTTAAACCTGTAAATATAATGAATACTATTATCAACTGCTATTCCAATAGTAATTGCTGCAATAGTTATTGTCATCATATCTAAAGGAATACTAAGTAACCCTATAATCCCTAATATAAAAAAAGCTGCAATAAAATTTGGTACCACACCTATTAGAGAAATTTTTACATTTTTGAAAAGTATTAGAAACATTGAAAATATTCCTGCCATAACTAATCCGAGGGTAAGTATTTGAGACTTAAAAAGACTTTGGAGTAAATTGTTAAATAAAACTAAAACTCCTGCAAGTTTAAAATCATTTTCTTCAAGCCCAAGTTCATTTTTTAAATCATTATCTATTTTTTTTAACAAATCATTTCTTCGTAAGTTTTCTTGAGAGTCAATTATTCGTAAATTTATTCTAGCTTCATTATCTTGAATCGAGATATAAGGGTCGATTATTTCTGTTTTAATACTCTCAGGAATTTTAGAATATAAAACTCCCATTTCTAATGTTCCTAGTGGTTTATTGTTATTCAATAGAGTTGCCACATCAATTATAGAAGAAAAAGACAATACTTTTCCTACTTGAGGCAGACTGTCTAAATAATTGTGCACCATAGCTATTCTGTCAATCTTATCCTTAGTAAACCAATATCTTTCGTCATCTTCATTTTCATCATCACCCCAATCTTCAAATTCCTCTTCATCATTGCCATTTTCTTTAGATTTTTCTTTTTTTGGAAATTTTAAAATTACCTCCAGTGGTGTTGTCCCACCAAGCTCCTCATCTATTAATTTCATTCCTTTATAAATTTCAGTTTTTTTACTAAAATAATTTATGAAACTATTTTCAACTTCAAGACGACTAATACCAATTAAACTTAATATAATGACCAAACCTGTAATAATAAAAATTGTTTTTTGATTATTTTGAGAAATTTTTGCAAAAAAAGATGTGATTAATGAATCTTCGTATTTTTTTAGAAAAATATTTTCTTTTTGTACAAAATTAATGAGGGTAGGGAGCAGAGTAAAAGTAATTATGAATGAGACTACGAGCCCAAAAGTCATCATCCATCCAAAATCGATGATAGGTTTAATTCCACTAAAAATTAAAGATAAAAATGCAATTATTGTAGTTAAGACAGTATAAAGTATTGGCCAAAACATTTTATCAGTTGTTGTGGTGATAAGTTCCAAAATATTTTTATCTGGATAATTTTCTTTTATTTGCAAAAATCTTGTGCACATATGGATATTCATGGCCATTGTTAGTATTAACATTAAAGCTATAAAGTTAGATGAAATAACAGTTACTTTCCAACCTAACAAACCCAATATCCCCATCATAATAATTACAGAAAAAAAACAACTACTAATTGGAACTATAATCCAAATTAATTTTCTAAATACAAACCATAATGTTGCAATAATAAATAAGAGAACTCCAATACCAAAAACAACAATATCACTTTTAATAAATGACATCATATCATCAGCAATCATTGGTATTCCACCTAAATGAATTTTTCCTATATTTTCATAACTTTTAATAACATCTCTTATTTCAAGAATATTTTGATGATTTTGTTTCTTAATTTGATCTTTGTAGTTTTCAATTTCCTTTCTTGATTTATTTTCAATATTTATCAGCCCATCATTTTTTTTGATGTTAACAATAATTCCACTGGTTTTTCCATCTTCGCTAATAACAAAATTTCTAAAAACAGGACTACTTATGATTTCATTAAATCCTCTATCACGGTCAACATCTTCGTCTTTAAGAGTTTTAAAATTTTTAAGTCTTTCTTGCAAAGGTTCATCCGAGCTATTTAATAAAGGAATATCCAGTAAAGTAATTACACTATGAACCCAATCTAAACTTTGAATCTTATATTTTAAACTCAAAAGATTATTTATTGATGAGTCAGACACCATTGCTTCATTAGGAGAGTAAGTTAAAATTAAAAATTCTTTGGAGCCATACCGTTTTGATATTTCTTGCAGATATTTTAGATCTGGGTCACCTTCAATTAATAAAGTCTCAGACGATGCATCCAACCTAAAATCTTTTGAATAGTACCCAAAGCTTAATAATGCTATTATTAGAATTATAAAAATAGACTTTGGATTTTTAAGTATAATATTTTGATAAAATTGGGCAAACATCTAAACTCTTTTATATGAGAAATTAGGTGTTTTGAGTATCCTTAAATTTGGTAAACATTGCCTCAAACTCAAGCATAACATTTCCAGTTGGACCATGTCTCTGTTTACCTATTATTATTTCAGCCAAATTGGAAACTTCATTCATTTTTGCCTGCCACTCAGCATGTTCAATAGTTGCGGGTCTTGGCTCTTGTCTTTCTAGATAATATGCTTCTCTATATACAAACATTACCACATCAGCATCTTGCTCGATAGAACCTGATTCTCTCAAATCTGATAATTGAGGTTTTTTTAGATCCCTCTGCTCGACGGCTCTTGAAAGTTGTGAAAGGGCAACTACAGGTACAGATAACTCTTTTGCTATAGCCTTCAAACCTTGAGTTATCTCAGAAATTTCCTGGACTCTTCCGTCTTTATTATTGTAATTACCTCTCATTAATTGAATATAATCAACAACAATCATATCAAGTCCAAATAGTCTTTTAATTCTTCTAGCTCTGTTACTCATTGCAGCTATACTAATTGCTGGAGTTTCATCTATGTACAAAGGTAATTCAGAAATATTTTTTGAAGTTTCTAAAAATTTATCAAATTGTTCATCTGATATTCGTCCACGTCTTATATCATTAGATTTTATTCTTGATTGCTCTGCCAATATTCTAGTAGATAATTGCTCTGATGACATTTCTAATGAGAAAAAAGCTATTGAGGATTTTCTCCCACTATCTTGTAATTTTTGAGCAGCATTAAAAGCTATATTTGTAGCCAAAGCAGTTTTACCCATTGATGGACGACCAGCTATAATTATTAAGTCTGATTGATGTAAACCACCCAATCTATCATCTAGATCTCTTAATCCAGTTGGAACCCCAACTATACCTTCTTCATTTTTATAAGCAGCGGAAGCCATATCGATTGTTTGTTTCATGGCTTCATCAAATTTTATAAGGGAAGAGTTAAACGACCCTTTTTCTGCTAGATCGAACAACTGTCTTTCAGAATTTTCAATAATACTTTGACCACTTATATTTAAATCATTTAATTTAGCAGTATCAATTGTCTGTTCCGAAATCTTAACCAACTCTCTTCGCACAAACATATCATAAATTATTTTTGAATATTCAGTAGCTTGCCTTGTTGATGTAGAAAATTTAGTTATCTTTACTAAATATTCAGGAACATTTAAGTCATCTTTTTCGTTTTCAAAATAATTTTTTAAAGTAATAGGATTTGCAAGCATTCCTTTGTAAATAAGATTTTCAATAGAAGAAAAAATTTTTTGATGCATTGGATCAAAAAAATTTACACTAGAGACGATAGTATTAATTTCATCAAAAATTTCATTTGACACAAGTATTGAACCTATTACAGCTTGTTCTGCCTCAATATTATTTGGTAATTCTTTAAAATTTGTTTTTACAACGCTTAAGTTATTTTCCATTTTTTAAAATCTACAATAAAAAAAAATTAAAAAAAATTAAAAAAAAATAAAAAAGTTTGTGTGGAAAAGACTGTATAATTATTGAATTGTATCAGCAGTTTCTACAACTATAGTTATTTCTGCATCAACTTCAGAGTGTAAAGATATTTTAACTTGGAATTTTCCTAATGACTTAATTTCATTAATTGGCTGTATCATTGAAGGTTTTACATCAATATTTTCTATATCTTTTATAAGTTTTGAAATTTCTGTAGGTTTAACTGATCCATATAATTCATTGTTTTCAGTACTTAGTTTTTTAACATTGTAGGCTTTTTTATTTATTTTTTCAGAGATTTTTTTTGCTTCTATTTTTTTTTCATTATCTTTTTTAGAAAGCTCTGATTTAATTTTTTCAACTTTCGAGATATTTTCTTTAGAAGCATGTAATGCTTTTTTATTAGCAATTAAAAAGTTTCTACCAAAACCACGTTTTACATCTATTATTTCACCTATAGTTCCTATTTTTTTTAAATTTTCTAATAAAATTACTTTCATATTATATTTATATTAATGCTAAGTTCCTAGCTCTTTTGACTGATAATGACAGTTCCCTTTGTTTTTTCTGACTTATGTTTGTAATTCTTGAAGGTAAAATCTTTCCATTTTCTGAGACATATTTCTTTAAAAGTTTTATATTTTTGTAATCTACCTTTGGAGCACCTTTAATCGAAAGAGGACAGCTTTTTTTAAATTTATATTTATTTGGTTGAAAAATACTTAATTTTGCAAAATTACTTTGTTTATTTTTTCTATTAGAGTTTTGTCTTTTTGGCATGATTAATTTTTAATATTTTCCTTTTTTTTATCTTTCTCATCATTTTTGTCGAAATAATTTGTGTCTAAATCGAACTTTTTTACTTTTATTGTAAGATACCTTAATAATTTTTTATCTAATGACTCACTTTTCTCAAGTTCATCTATTAAATTTCCATTTCCTTTAATTTTGAAATGAATATAGCTCCCTTTTTTATTTTTTTTGATTAAATAAGAAAGATTCATTAGACCCCAGTTTTCTGTTTTTACAATTTCTCCTTGATTTTTTTCAACAATTTTTGAATATTTTTCTGTCAATTGTTTTAATTCACTAGGTGAAGTGTCTTGTCTAGCAATTATAGTATGTTCGTATAAATTCATTTAAGTTCTTTAATAAAAAGTGAGGATATACTATTATAAATCTTCAATTACAATAGCAAAATGGACAAAAAAAATAGGTTTTTTTAAGATGTTTTCAGTTATTTTTCCAGGTCAAGGCTCTCAAATGATAGGGATGGGTAAAGAGTTTTATGACAAATACGATTTGGTAAAAAATTTATTCAATGAAGCAGACGATGTGCTAGGAATATCTTTGTCAAAAATTATTCTTGAGGGGCCGAAAGAGGAACTTGATCTTACTATTAATACTCAACCAGCAATTTTTTTAATAAGCTATTCTATATTCAATGTAATTAAAAAAGAATTTGAAATAGATTTAAACTCTGCAAAATATTTTGCCGGTCATTCATTGGGTGAATATTCTGCATTATCTTGTGCTGGATATTTAAATTTTGCTGAAACAATCAAACTTTTAAGAAAAAGAGGAGAAGCAATGCAAAATGCAGTTCCAGAAGGCGAGGGAGGAATGGTTGCGGTACTAGGCTCAAAGGTTGAAATTATAGAAAAAATTTTAAAAGATAATTCTGATAGTTTTTTTGCAGAAATAGCTAATGATAATTCAGAGGGACAAATAGTATTGAGTGGTAAGAGCATGGATCTAAATAAGCTAATAGAGATGTTAAAATCTAAAAGTATCAAAAATATTAAATTGCCAGTAAGTGCCCCATTTCATTGTAAACTTATGAATAAAGCAACAAGTATTATGAAAAGAGAAATAGAAAATGTAAATTTTATAAGAGGAAACAATATTTTAATTTCTAACATTACAGCAGATGAAATTTCTAATGAAGATGAGTTAAAAATGTTATTGATCAACCAAATAGAGAATAGAGTGAGATGGCGAGAAAGTGTAATAAATATGATTAATAAAGGAATAATCCAATTTATTGAAATTGGACCAGGTAAAGTTTTATCTGGATTAGTTAAAAGAATTAACAAAACAATAAAAATTAATACTATTAATAGTGATAGTGATATAAAAGACTTAAAGATATGAGTGATTTAAAGGATAAAAAAATTATTGTTACTGGTGCATCAGGTGGAATTGGTAATTCAATTATTAAAAATCTTTATGAAAATGGTGCTAAAATACTAGCATCAGGTACAAGAATTGAAAAATTAGATAATCTGAAATCAAATTTTAGCAATATAAAAATTTTAAAGTTTGATATTTCACAGTCAGAAAAGATAGAGGAGTTTATTGAAAATGCCTCAAATGAACTTGGTGGTAGCTTGGATTGTCTCATTAACAATGCCGGAATAACTCAGGACAACTTAGCAATTAGAATGAGTTTAGATGAATGGAAAAAAGTTATTGATATAAATCTGACTTCAACTTTTTTACTAAGTAAATTTGCAATAAAAAAAATGCTAAAGAATAAATCTGGAAAAATCATTAATATAACTTCTGTTGTTGGACATACAGGTAATTTAGGGCAAGCTAACTATACAGCATCTAAAGCAGGTATAATTGCAATGTCAAAAAGTTTGGCAATAGAATATGCAAAAAAAAATATAAATGTTAACTGTATTTCACCTGGATTTATTAAAACAGCAATGACCGAAAAAATTGATGAAAAATTTAAAGATGTTATTATTTCAAAAATTCCCTCAGGCAGGCTGGGGGAGCCAGATGATGTTGCAAATGCTGTTCTTTTTTTAGCCTCCAATCAATCAAACTATATAAATGGAGAGACATTGCATGTAAATGGGGGCATGTATATGGCTTGACAAAACATGTTTTTAAACTAATAAGAATTTAAAACAGTAAAGGATCAAAATGTCAGAAGATGTTTCAAGCAAAGTAAAAAAAATAGTTGCAGACCACCTTGGTATTGATGAAGCCAAAGTTGCAGAGGAATCTAGTTTTATTGATGATTTAGGTGCGGACAGTTTAGATACAGTTGAATTAGTTATGGCTTTCGAAGAGGAATTTGGTTCAGAAATTTCTGATAGCGAAGCTGAAAAAATCTTAACTGTAGGAGATGCTGTAAAATTTATCGAAGGAAAAGCAAACTAGAACTTAAATGCCCATAAATAATGATGGGACAATGATCATTTTATCATCTCCATCTGGAGCTGGTAAAACAACTTTGGTAAATTTATTATCCAAGTTAGAAAAATTTGAAATTTCTATTTCTCATACCACTAGAAAACCAAGGCCAGATGAATTAGCTGATAAAGATTATTACTTTGTTGATCAAATTGAATTCAAAAGATTAATTAATAATGGTGAATTTTTGGAATATGCTAAAGTTTTTAATAATTTTTATGGAACAACTCGTTCTCCAGTAATAAATAATTTGAATGAAGGCAAAAATGTCCTGTTCGATATAGATTGGCAAGGTGCAGATCAAATAAAAAATAAAAAACTTGATTATAAGTTAATAACATTTTTTATTTTACCTCCAAGTAAAGAAGTTTTATTTGAAAGATTGTCAAATAGGGACATGAAAGATAAATTAATTGTAGATGAAAGAATGAAGCAGTTTGGTAGAGATGTGCTTCACTGGATAAATTATGATTACGTAGTGATAAATGATGATTTAGATAAATGTTATAATAAAATTTTAAATTTAATCAATGCAGAAGTTAAAAATGAATCTAAAGATTATGATTTAGAGTTTATAAGAAGTCATATTGAAAAATTAACCTCTTAAATTTTCATATTCAATTACTAGTTTGTAATAGGTGTCAAAATCTAAATTTTGAGGCCTCATATTTAAATTAATTTTTAATTTTTGTAAAATTTCTAAATTCCCATCAAAAATTTGATTATAGGGTTTCTTCAACATTTTTCTTCTATGATTAAAAAAAATTCTAGTAATTTTTTCTAAATTTTTAGGGTCTTTAAAATTTAAAAAGTTTTTTTTTGGTTTAAAAAAAAGTAAAGAGCTATCAATTTTAGGTTTTGGGAAAAAAGATCCTGGTTTGATATCACATATTTTTTTAATATCTAATTTCCAGTTAGATAAAATGGATAATCTTCCATAATCTTTGGTGTTATATTTGGCAATAATTCTATTTGCGACTTCTTTTTGAAACATTAAAATTAAACAATCAAACCAAAAATTATTCTGATCAAGATTTAATATCCACTTTGATAATATTTCAGTCGATATATTGTAAGGGAGGTTTCCAAAAACAACCATTTTTTCATTATCAATTTTTTTTTCATTAACATTTAATATGTCATCATTGATAATATTTATTTTTTCGTCAAATTTTTTTTGAAGTTCAGATGAAAGATTTTCATCTTTTTCTACGACATAAACTTTTTTTGGTCCTTTTTCAAGAATTGATAATGTTAGATTTCCTGTACCAGGTCCAACTTCTAAAATTATTTTTTCTTTAATATTTTTAATTCCAGATATTTTTTTTATTATATTTTGATCAATTAAAAAGTTTTGACCCAAACTTTTTTTTGCTTTTACTTGCACTTAATTATCTAAAAACTTAATTGCTTGATACAAGCTATTAGGGTTAGACATATTTTTACCATACATAATTTCATTTGGACCATGATCGGGAGATATTCTTATGAATGGTAAACCAAGAGTAATATTTATAGCATCAAAATTATATAATGCTTTTATTGGTGTTAAAACCTGATCGTGATACATGCCAACCACAACATCGAACTTTTCTATTTGATTTTTCATAAATATCGTATCAGCAGAAAAAGGTCCATAAGCAAAAATTTTCTTTTGTTTTAAATACTTTATTGCTGGTTTAATATGTTTATCTTCTTCATTAATTTTATGTGAACTTTCACAATGTGGGTTAAATCCAGTAATCGCAATTTTTGGTTTTTTTTTTAATTTTTTTTTGTAAAATAAATCAATTAATTCTACTTTTTCAACAATCTTTTTTTTATTGATATATTTGTGCACATCTTTAATTGGTAAATGTGTAGTAATCGGACACACTGATAAATTTCTATTATAAATCAGCATAGCGAAATTTCTTATCTTATATTTATTAGCAAGATATTCTGTAACGCCAGGTTTTTTAAAATTTAAAAATCTTTTTTTATTTACAGGACCATTAATTAATCCAGAACATTTAAACTCAGAGATTAATTGCATCCCTATTTTAAAGCAATTTTCAATATAGCTTCTTATCAAATTTATAGATTTTATTGATTTTTCTTTTTCGTTAAAATTGACATCAATTAAATTAATATTTTTGTTATTTAATCTTTTTATTTGATTAATATTTAATTCATTGAGATAAATATTTTTAATTTTGAAACTATGTTTAAATTTTTTTATTTGATTCAAGATAATTTTTTTTGATCCAATTAAAATTATAGGTCTTTTAAAATTTTTTTTTTTTAAAACCTTAAAAAAAATCTCATAAAATGTCCCATAAGGATCTCCAGATACGATGATTGTAGGTTTAATATTCATAAATTTTGGTATTAATTTTAATTTTATCAAAGAATATTTTTGAAAAATTGTTAAGCTGTCTATTTTCTTCAGATTTAATTAATTTTAATAATTCATTTTTTTTATTTATAATTTTTTTTTCTTTTTTAATATTATTTAATTTTAATATTATGAATTTTGATTTAATATTTACAGGGTTTGTGTTATCGCTTATAGCAATCTTTTTGATCTCTTGAGATATGTTCGAAGATAAACTATTTTCTTCAACCCATCCAATTTTTCCTCCTATTTTAGCACTATCTGAAATACTGTACAAATTTGCAGTGTTTTCAAATCCTATTTCTTGGATGCTTTTGTTAATAGAATTTATTGTGTCTTTATAAGTTTTATTTTTTTCTACTTGAAAAACAATTTCTGATAAATCATAAAATATTCTTATTTCTTCTTTTTCAAGACGATCTATTCTTTTTTTTAATTCATCTTCATCTATTTTTATTTGATTTCTGAATCTTTCAAAAATTAATTGGTTCCACAAAACTTCAATTTTAATTTTTTGTTTAACATCCTCTAAAGACCAATCATGTTCATTTAAGTACTTTTCAAAAGTAACTTCATCTGAAATACCAAGATTCAAATAAAAATTTTTGATAAATTGTAAAATAATTTGATCTGATTGATTTAAATCAAAATATTTTTTTAATTCATCCTTTTTTATTATTTCTTTTACCATCGAATCTTTAGCTATTTTAATTTTTAATTCATTACTTATATTTTTTAGATTTGGATTTAAGGCTGTAAGATACTTAAATTCTTTTTCTAAATCAAAATTAGTGACAATTTGATTGTTAATCTTAATTTTAATTAAAATATTTTCGTTAGCAAAATTTTTACCATGAGAAAAAAATAATATTAAGAAAGTAGTTATTAATATTTTTAATTTCATTAATTATATAAACTTGGACTTGTTGTTTGGCCAAATGGAATTATTGTAAGTTTGAAAAACAATTTTTCTTCTGGTGCTAAGTCTTTAAAATTATAATAATCTTTGTTGTATTCAATGGCAGCAATTAAACAATCATTTTTATATTGATAAACTAAATTATAAAATTCAGTTATTTTATCTTTCTTATTTTCTCTTGTTTCAAAACTGATTGAATTACTTTTGTTAAAGTTGTAAGAAGTTCTATTAAATAGGTAACTATTGTTAGCTAAATTTGCACTTTCATTCAAATATTCAAACGATGTTAAAAAATTATTGATACTTATTTTTGATGAAAGTAGCTGATATCTTGTATCATCTAAATTTTCATCAAAAAAATGCTGATAATCTATTTTAAAAACATCATTAGGATTAAACTTTAAAGTTGATACTATATTGGATGTTTTTTGACCTAATGAACTACTTATTGGCATGTTATTGTCCTCCTCTAATCTAAATACATTAGCCAGACTTGCTGAGAAAATTTCTTTATTTGAGTCATTATTTAATGAATAAGAAGCTCCATATGTAACTGACTCACCACCTTCCAGAGTATCTGAAATTCCCAGTCTATTAAAATCAAAAATACTATCATATCCAATTAATCTAACTTCATCTTTTTTATTCTTTGTTTTTCTAGGGTTAAATCTAAATGATGCTTTTGGTGTTATAATTTTTGTATATTTTGAATCTTTTTTTATCAATGGAAGTGATGAGTTAAGTTCAAACAATCCATTAATGTTTGAACTTAAACTATTTTTATATTCAGAAGAGTTATCAGATTCACTATTTACATTTTTGAAAATGATATTAAATCTATTCTCAACTCCGCTATTAAGATAATATGCATTTGAATTATAAATTAGGTCATTAGTATTAGTTTTTTCTAAAATATTAGTATTATATTGTTTAATGCTTCCTGAAGAATTTAATACCAATCTTCCATTAAGATTAGATTTAGATGCCAGTTGTTTAGACAAGTTGTATGAGGGTAAAATATATTCATATCTATCATTATTATTTTCACTTAGATTTTCATAAACTGTAAATTCAGTGTTAAATAATAAATCATCATTATATCCGTTAAAATTTATTGATGATGTAAGAAGGTTATCGTTTGAAATCAATGGAGAATTTAATTTGTAACTTTTTAAAAAGGAGTCGTTCGAAACTTGTTGAATATCAAAAGTAACATCTGACTCCTCAAATAATCCAATTCTATTTTCAAAATTTTTTGAAGTTTTAGAAAAGAAATGACTTTTATTAGATGTATCATTATCTACTAAAGCACTAAAATCCATTTCGTGGTTATAATCTTTTCCAATTTGTCTATATTCTGTCTGAGCAAGTAATTTGTTATTAGTAAAAAATCTTGGTTTAAGTGTTAAATCTCTATTATCTGAAATAACTTTAAAATATGGAACATTAAATGAGTTGCCTAAACTTTTAGAGCTTGTAAATGAAGGTATTAAAAAACCTGATTGTCTTTTTACTGTTGGGTCTGGATGAAAGAAAGCAGGAAAGTATAAAACAGGTTTATCATATATCTTAAGCCAAGCATTTTTGTAAAACATTATTTTTTTTTTTTCATCATGAGTTATAGTTTCAGCCGACAATTGCCAAGGAGGACAACCCTCTCTCTCCCTACATGGTGTGAAAACAGCCTTTTTCATAACAGTTTTATTTGGTTTTTTTTCAATACCCAGACTTTTGATTCTAAAATTACTGCCTTGACTCTCAACATTATTTAAATCAACAAAAACATCTTTTCCAACTAATTTTTTTGATTTTGTATTTAAAAAACTTTTTTTTAAGTTGTATTCATTTTTTCTTGAATCAATTAGTTTTAATGAATCTATTTTTGCAATATTTGTTTTTAAATCATAACTAAAATTATCAGTGTTAATTGAATTATTAAAATTATCTTTAAATTGTGAATTTACATTTGAAATTACTTTTTTTGTTTTATTGTTATAAATTAATTCATCAGTAAAAATTTTAGAATTATCATTTAAGTTAATCAAAATTACATTATCTCGAGCAATTAATTCAAGTGTATTTCTGTCATAGGTCATCCTATCAGATTGGATTTTGATATTTTCTTTCTCCAAAAATGAATTCGATTTTGTTACTTTAAGAAATTTATTTTCATCATCGTATTCAAATTTATCTCCTTCTATTTCTAAATTTTCTTTTTCAAAATATACAATACCATCCTCAGCAATAGTTTTTTTTCCATTATCAATAATATTGATAAGTCTTGTTTTAAAAATCAAATCACTACTTGCTGCATAGTTATTTAAGAATAAGATGAAAATTGTTATAAGATATTTTAAAAAGTTATTTTTCATTTATTCTAATTAATCCAATTGATATTATAGTTGATAAAATTATTATAGGCATCCATATCGATAAGTTTGATGGAATGATCCCGTTTTTTCCAAGTGTTTGAAATAATACATTAAAATAATAAATTGTTACTGAGCTAAAAACACCAATTAAAAGATAGATTATTTGTGAATTATTCCTTTTAATATTAAGCATTATTATTGAGGAAAACATAGCCATAATTGTAAGATAAAAAGGTAAAGAGATTAGTTTTTTAATATGAATATCAATCTCTTCATATGTGTAATTTAGATTATCATAATCTTTTTTTAATTTATATAATTGATAAAAATTAAGTGATGATAAATTTTTAAATAAACTATTAATTTTTTTTATATCGAAATTGGAAAAATAATTTAGACTTCCTTGTTGTTTAGTTGCTATATTACCTTTAAAAACTGTAGGATTTGTAATTATCCATTGATTTTTTGAAATATTAACTGAATTAGAAGAAATTATTTTTTTTATTTCAAACTCTTTATTATAAATAGTAATCGTAACATTGTTAAGTAAATTTCCATCAATTTTAGTTGCATTAATTATATGAGTTTCTGAATCAATTATATCTTTAATCCATAAACCGTTTTGATTGATCACTGCTAAATACTTATCATCTAAAGAATAACTATTCTTAAACTCTAAATAAATGAATTTAAGTTTAGAAGAAAAATTATAAAACAAAGTTACAATTAAAATACCAACTAAAAATGATATTAATGCAATAATAAATACAATTTTGATATTTGTATATCCATTTATCTTTAATAACTCTAATTCATTTTTTTCAATTAACTCAATAAAAAATAATTGAGTTGAAATTAAAAAAATAAAAGGGAACAAAATATATACAATTGATGGAGCATTAAGTGTAGTTGTAATAATTGGTAAAATTATATTTGAATTAATATCTTTAAAAAAAGACACTTCCTCAAATAGATTCAACACATATATCAAACTTAAAAAAATAAAAAAAATAAGTGTAATTTTTTTCAGAAACAAAACTGTCAAATATTTTTTATGCATTATTAGTTATCTTTTTTGATTTAAAAGTTGAATGAAAATATATTATTATAAAAAGCAAAATAGGAACTATTAAAAATAAAACCAAACCAAAAATATTTTTTCCAGAATATTTAAGCAAAAGCTCTGAATAAGTTAATGCTAAAAAACAGAAAAGAAATATATAAAATCTTTTTTTTTTATAATTTACACTTTCCTTAGATACAAATAATATTAAACAACAAATTATTGCAACTAGGGGTATATAGAATGGTTTGAATATTCTTTTAAATATTTCTTGTTTTGTGTCATCAATAGAAGGTTTGTGGCAAAAAAGATTATTAATTTTTGTATTTGGTATCTTAAGAACATAATAATTCTTTATACAATTAAAAAGATCTATTGTAGGTACTTCTTGTACTTTTTGATAAGTAGTTGTTTTAGATTTATATTTTTCTAAATTGTAGATAATTTTATCAAAACTAAAATTTGTCACTTTATCAGCATAAATTTCAATAACTGTTCCATCAGTAAGTTCAAAATATTTATTTCCGTTACTTGATATCAAATTTCCTTGTTTTGCAGATATGATTTTAATTTCATTATTTGATTTTGTAATTTGACTTTCATTCAATGTGATATTTTTAAAACTTCTATCATTATTTTTTGATTCAGCAAAGATTGTAAGCCCTTGCATCACATCAACAAATTTTTTTTCTTTAATTAAGTTAGGAAAAAAATCGATATTAGAGTTCCTGATAAAGGATCTTGCAGCATCTTGAGATTTTGGAGATATAAAAGAACCTAAAATTATTTGAAATAATGTAAATAAAAAAGAGTAAATTATAATAACATTTATAAACTTTTTATATTCGATTCCATGAGACCAAAAAACAAGCAATTCATTTCTATCCTCATATTTGGTTAATTGATAAAAAAGAGACAATAGAAAAATAAATGGTAGTAACCGATGAAATACTTTGGGTAAGTTTAAAATTGTATATGAAAAATATATTTTAAGTCCATGACCATCTTCAGTAACAAAATCCAAAAAATTGACCGCTTGAATAACCCAAACAATTATCGTGAAGGAAAAACCAAAAAAAATGAACTGAGAAATATGATCTTTTAAAAATTTTCTAAAAAGTAATTTTTTCATTGAAATCCAGTAAATTTGTACATATATATTTTCAACTATTAGTTTACAATTTAAATACAACCTAAAGTACATATTTATTAAAAATGTCAATAAAAATAAGCCAAAAAAATAAAGTTGAGGATAAACAGGTTAAAAATTATGTATTATTTGCTGGTGAAGGTTTTGAAATTTTCGGATTAAATAAAATTTCATTAAATAGTCAGTCAAGTTTCATAAAAAAATCAATCAATTCAAACAAGTCAAAGGATAAGGAATTTTTAGTATTCAATTTAAATCCAACTCAAAAAATTATTTTAATTAAAATTAAAAAAAAAACAACTGTCCTCAGAAAATGAAAAAACTGGAGCGAAATTCTTTAGTTTTATAAAAGCTAATTCAATATTTGATGTTACATTATTTGAAAAAAATGTTTACCACGCAAATTTATCTAATAAATTATTTGTAAATGAATTTTTACATGGTGCAGAATTAAAATCTTATGTTTTTGATAAATATAAATCTAAAAAGAAGATTGAAATATTTACTATAAACATATGTTGTAACTCTAGTTTTTTAAAATTGAGTAAAAATAATAGATTTAATTCAATTTTAGAAGGATCTAATCTAACAAAAGATCTTGTTTCAGAACCTGGAAATGTTTTACATCCTGATGAATACGCAAAAAGATTGACTTCATTAAAAAAATTTGGATTAAAAGTTGCCATATATGATGAAAAAAAATTAAAAAGTATGGGGATGAATGCACTATTGGGAGTTGGTCAGGGAAGTATAAGAGGCTCATATCTTGTAACAATAGAGTGGAATGGATTAAAGACAAATTCTAAACCAGTAGCGTTTGTAGGTAAAGGTGTTTGTTTTGACACTGGCGGTATTTCTCTAAAACCAGCAAAATTTATGGAAGACATGACTTATGATATGGCTGGATCAGCAGTAGTTGTTGGTTTGATGAAAAATTTTGCTCTAAGAAAAGCAAAAATAAATGCTGTTGGCGTTGTTGGTTTAGTGGAAAATATGCCTGGAGGCAATGCGCAAAGACCTGGAGATATTGTAAAATCATACAGTGGTAAAACTATTGAGATACTTAATACTGATGCAGAAGGAAGATTAGTTCTTGCTGATGCATTAACTTTTACAGAAAAAAAATATAAACCAAAATTTATTGTTGATTTAGCTACACTCACTGGTGCAATTATAGTTTCTTTGGGTTCTGAATATGCAGGACTTTTTTCAAATAATGATAAGTTGTCAAAAGAAATTTTTGAAGCAGGCGAAAAAGTAGAGGAAAAAGTTTGGAGAATGCCATTACATAAAAATTATGATAAATTAATAAATTCAAAAAATGCAGATATGCAAAATATAAATTATGTTGGAGGAGCTGGATCTACCACTGCAGCACAATTTTTACAAAGATTTATTTTAAATAAAACTCCTTGGGCTCATTTAGATATCGCGGGTATGGCTTTCTCAAAATATGGTGGAGCTTTAAATGCAGGAGGTGCTACAGGTTTTGGAGTAAGATTATTAAATAAACTTATAGAGGATAATTATGAATAATATAGAACAAACTTTGTCAATTATTAAACCTGATGCTGTAGAAAGAAATTTAGATAATGAGATTAAAGAAATTTTTAAAAGCAAAGGATTTAAAATATTAAAAGAGAAAAAAATTTTAATAGAAAAATCTGAGGCAGAGAAATTTTATAAAGTGCATGAAGCTAAACCATTTTATAATGATTTATGTGCGTATCTATCGTCTGGTCCAATAGTTGTAATGATACTTGAAAAAGATAATGCAGTAATTGATAATAGAAAATTAATGGGTGCAACAAATCCTAAAGAAGCAGATGAGGGTACAATTAGAAAGAAATTTGGGATTTCAATCGATAAAAATTCTGTTCATGGCTCAGATAGTGTTGAAAACGCAAAAATAGAAATAGATTTCTTTTTTAAAGATTAGAAAATAATTTTTTAATCGCCTTTGGATACAGGATATGTTCTTGTTTTAAAACCTTGTCTTTTAGGGATTTAATAGTTTCATTTTTGCTTATCTTTACTTTTTTTTGCATAATGATCTTTCCAGAGTCGAGCTTCGAAGAGACAAAATGAATTGTACAACCTGAATATTTTTCATTGTTTTTGATCACTCTTTCATGAGTATTTAGTCCTTTATATTTTGGCAAAAGGGAGGGATGAATATTCAAAATTTTACCTCCAAATCTTTTTATAAAGCTTTTAGATAAAATTTTCATAAACCCTGCAAGACAGATTAAATCAATCTTATTTTTTTTTAAATCATTCAAAATTTTTTTCTCTGCATTTTGTTTTTTCTTAAAATTATAAGTCTTGTTTTTTATATTATTTTTTTTTGCAAAAATTAAACCATTGGCAAACTTGTTGTTAGAAACTACAAATTTGATTATTATTGGAGATCTTTTTGATAATGAAAATCTGTAAAGCTTTTTAAAATTAGTGCCAGCACCCGAAATAAAAATGGCAGTTTTAGTCTTAACTGAACCAATTAACTTTTTCATAAAGTTTAATTTTGTTTACACCGCTTGTTATTTTACCAATTACATAAGGTTTAAATTCCTTAGAAAAAAATTGAGAGATTTTATTGAAATTTTTTGGTTCAATAATCAAACAAAATCCCACACCACAATTAAAAGTTTTTAACATTTCATTATCGTTTATTTTATATTTTTTAAGCCATTTATAAATATTTAAAGTTTGTATTTTATTTAAGTGTATTTCAGCACAAAGGTTTTCAGGAATAACTCTTTTAATGTTATCAGCTATTCCACCACCCGTAATGTTGGCACAACCATTTATCAAATTTCTATCTAAAAGATTTATTATTTCTTTAACATAGATTTTAGTTGGTTTTAATAGTTCTTTTTTTAAAAAAAAATTTTTTTTTATATTGATATTTTTCTTTTTAATTAAACTTCTTACTAAAGAATATCCGTTAGAATGTAAGCCATTAGAAGGGATAGCTAAAATAAGATTATTTTTTTTTATTTTCTTTTTATTTAAAATTTTTTTTTCATCTACTACACCAACAGCAAAACCTGCAATATCAAATTTATTTTTTTCATAAGTACCTGGCATTTCTGCCGTTTCTCCTCCAACTAATTCACAATTAGAAATTTCACACCCTTTATGAATTCCTTTAATTATTGTTTTTAATTTTTTTAAATCAATTTTGTTAATAGAAATATAATCTAAAAAAAATAGAGGTTTAGCACCTTGCACTATTAAGTCATTTACACTCATTGCAACAAGATCTATTCCAATAGTATCAAATTTTTTTAGAGAGTTAGCTATCTCTATTTTGGTACCGACACCATCTGTACACGCAACAATCTTTGGATTTTTAATATTTTTGGGAATATTGCTTATAGAACCAAAACCTCCAATATTATTAAACTTTTTTTTGCCTCTTTTTTTTGATGAGATTTTGGATATGAATTTAACGAATTTGTCAGCAGCTTTAATGTCAACACCACTTTTTTTATATGTTAATGTACTTTTATTCATTAGTATAAGGTATGAAATTTAAATTCAAAAATATTCTTTCGAAAGACTTATATATTTTTTTTATATTTCTATCTCTAATTATATTTTTTTTTTCCACAGACAAAACAGAAGCAAAATCTTTTGAAATCAATAACATAGATATATCAACACCATTCGAGATAAATTTTGATAAAAATAAGGTAATAGATGATGGTTTTAAAAAAGCTTTTTTTAGACTGATGACACTTACGGTCAATTCTTCAGATCAAATTAAGACAAAAAATATAAAAATGAATGAAATAAAAGCTATGATTGAGTCTTTTTCTATTAAAGAAGAGAAATTTATTGATGAAATATACTATGTAAAAATGGGCGTATCATTTAACAGAAAAAAAATTTTCACTTATTTAGAAAAAAATAATATTTTTCCCTCAATTCCAATAAAAAAAAAACTTCTTTTTATTCCAGTTTTGATTGAGCAAAATAATAATAAATTATTGATATATGAAAATAATAGAATATTTGATGATTGGAATAATCATATCAAAGATTCTCATTTAATTGAATATGTCTTGCCAACGGAAGATCTCGAGGATATGGAATTAATTAAAAAAAATTTTGAGTATATTGAAAATTATGATTTTAAAAAAATTATTGATAAATACTATCTTAAAGACTCTATAGTAGCTTTAATTTTTAAAAAAAACAAAGATTTAAGAATTTTATCGAGAATAACTATTAAAGATGAAGTAATCTTAAAAAACCAAACATTTGAAAATGTAGAGCTAGATAATCAAGAACAAACAAAATATTTAATTGAAAATTTGAAAATAATTTATGAAGATTATTGGAAAAGTTCAAATCAAATCAATACTTCGATTAAATTATTATTGAATATCAAAATTAAAAATAACGACAACAATAAAATTTTGGATTTTGAGGAATTATTAGATAATACTGACTCTGTTAATGATTATTATATTGTAAAATTTGACAAAAACTTTACTTACTATCAAATCATTTTTAATGGAACCTCTGACATCTTCCTAAAGGATATGAAAGAACAAAATTATAATTTTGATACACAAAATATTATATGGATCTTACAATGAGAGATTTAAATCAACAAATAATAAAATTTGATTTTGAACAAAATTTTAAAGATGAAGATTTTTATGTTTCAAGCAGCAACAAACATATTTTTGATTTATTAAATAAATGGCCAAAGTGGGAGAAAAATTTCTTGAATATAAGTGGTGAAAGATTTTCCGGGAAAAGCCATCTTATAAATATTTTTTTGAAAAAGTTTAAAGGTAAAAAACTGGAGGCAAAATCATTAGATAACCAAATTTTAAAAGAAATTAAACTTCATCAAAATATAGTTTTAGAAAATTTA
>VMHT01145393.1_pt1 | contig 22375 bp, 32 predicted proteins | sample 4693611 | NCBI WGS metagenome assembly VMHT01 (sample SAMN12280063, study PRJNA550983) | marine metagenome | isolation source: seawater sampled from same location over 5 years 0.02-0.2 micron viral filtrate | place: USA: collected off the coast of southern California halfway between the port... ...
GATTTATCGGACTTTTTAAAATGAAAAAATTATGGAATAAAGTAAAGTATTACTATCTTACACACGATGGTATTGAAATGCTTTTGTTTGCATGTGTATTTGGCTCTTTCGGCTGGATGGCTTATCATGCAGTAGTTGGTATTATAGGTAGGTTCTTTTGAAAGTAGCAGTATTAAATGACACACATTGCGGTATACGTAACTCTTCCGAAATCTTTCTCAACAATGCAGCAAAGTTTTACTCAGAAGTCTTTTTTCCTTACTGTGAAGAAAACGGGATCGAGCAAATCTTACACCTCGGGGATTATTACGACCACAGGAAATTTGTAAACTTTAAAGCGCTCAACCACAATCGTAAACATTTTCTAGATCCTCTTCGTAAGCTTGGCATGAAGATGGATATTATTCCAGGAAATCATGATACATACTACAAAAATACAAACGACCTTAATTCTTTGAAAGAATGTCTAGGTCATTATATGAATGAAATTCATATTATAATGGAACCTAGAGTGATGGAATATGGCTCATTAAAGATTGCGCTTCTCCCTTGGATCAATCCTGAAAACTATGAGTCATCGATGACGTTCATTCGAGATTGCAAAGCTGACTGGCTCGGCGGCCATCTCGAATTGAACGGATTCGAAATGATGCGTGGTATTAAGAACACGCATGGCATGGATCATAAAACATTTTCTCGATTTGAAATGGTTTTAACTGGTCATTATCATGCAGCATCACGTCAAGACAATGTATGGTACCTTGGTAGTCAAATGGAATTCTTTTGGTCAGATGCACATGATCCTAAGTATTTTCATGTCATTGATACTGAAACACGTGAGATAGAAAAAATAAGAAATCCTTACACTTTATTTGAAAAAATAGTGTACAATGACGACAAAATGGATTATAATAACTATAATGATATAGAAAAACTTGATCATAAGTTTGTTAAAGTAGTTGTTGTAAATAAATCTGACACATTTACATTTGATAGATTTATTGATAGAATACAAAATCAGAATATACATGAACTAAAAATTGCTGAAAACTTTCAAGAGTTTCTTGGCGAAAATATTGAAGATGAGAAAATTAATTTTGATGATACTCAAGAAATTGTTGACTCTTACATTGACGCAGTTGACACAGACTTAGATAAAAGCAAAATTAAGATTCAAGTACGTGAACTCATGACTGAAGCACAAGCTCTGGAATTTGCATGATTATTTTTAAAGCTCTTAGATACAAGAATTTCTTGTCATCTGGAAATACTTTTACTGAAATTCAACTTAATAACGACCGCACAACTTTAGTTGTAGGTCATAACGGTGCTGGTAAATCAACTATGCTTGACGCTATTTCGTTTGGCTTATTTGGTAAAGCACATAGAAATATTAACAAAGCTCAACTTGTAAATTCTATCAATTCAAAATCCTGCTTAGTAGAAGTAGAATTTTCTGTAGGTGGAAATCAATTCAAAGTATGTCGAGGTATTAAACCAAACGTATTTGAGATTTGGAAGAATGGCACGATGATTAACCAATCATCTCATTCAAAAGAATATCAAAAAATTCTCGAACAGAATATCTTAAAGTTGACTCATAAATCTTTTCATCAAGTAGTTGTATTAGGTAGCTCTTCGTTTATTCCTTTTATGCAACTTCCTGGTGGCCACCGGCGTGAAGTCATTGAAGATCTTCTTGACATTAACGTATTCTCAAAGATGAATATACTCCTAAAGGAACGAAATGCACAGTTAAAAGATAATCTCAAACAGATAGACTATAACATAGATATCGTGAAAACTAAAATTGAATCTCAAAAGAAGTATATTCGCGATATCGCAGCACTAACTGAAGAGAATCGAAAGGATTATGAATCTAGGATACATGCGTCGCAGAGTGTCATCGATGAACTACAGGCTGAGAATAGTGAGCTTAGCCTCGGACTCGATGAATCTGTATCAGAAGCCGAACAAAGGATGCAACTGCTATCGGATAGGAAGCAGAGTTTACTCCTCAGAGGTCAAGATAGGCAATCGGCTATCCGCGACCTCGGCAAGCGGATCACCTTTTTCGAAGAGAATGAGACGTGTCCCGTTTGCGACCAAGCCATTTCAGACGGCCATAAATCTGAGATTTTATTATCAACACAAGCAGATAGGGATGGGCGGAAGGCAGAGATTAAGCAAATTGGAGAAGAAGGCCAAGGAGTGGAATCGGAGATTAAAGAGCAAACTAGCATACTTTCAACGCTTCGAGATCGGGTACATAAACTCACTGCCAACTCGAAAGAAATATCAAAACTGCAAGCGACTATATCTGATTACCGGTCGCATATAGAAAAAGAGATCGGTACGGATCTAACTCAGGCTCGTACCGATCTAGCTCAATTTGAAGATAACAGAAGTGATCAACTTGAAAGTAAGATGAAGATCTCTGAAGAGTTTAACTACAATGCTGTTATTGTAGAAATGCTAAAGGATACTGGAATCAAGACAAAGATTATCAAGCAGTATTTGCCTGTTATGAACAAACTTGTAAATCAGTATCTACAAATACTTGACTTCTTTGTTCACTTTCATCTTGACGAATCATTTCAAGAAGTAATTCGTTCTCGCCATAGAGATGAATTTACTTATGATTCCTTTAGTGAAGGTGAGAAACAACGAATCGATTTAGCTCTTCTCTTTACTTGGAGACAGGTAGCAAAGATGAAGAACTCTGTATCGACTAATCTTTTGCTACTTGATGAAACGTTTGACTCAAGTCTTGATCATGAAGGAGTAGAAAATCTACTAAAGATTCTTTATACTCTTGGCGATGATACAAACGTTTTTGTTATATCTCACAAAGGTGAGATTCTAGATGGCAAGTTTAATAACAAACTTGAGTTTGTGAAAGAAAAGAACTTTAGTAAGATGAAAAGTAGTGTACAAGCCGATGAACTTATGGTATAATAATATTAATCTTTTGGAGGTATATAATGGAATTAAATGAAAACACTCTTTCGGTATTGAAGAATTTCTCTTCAATCAATCAAAATCTTTTGGTCCGGCAAGGTAACACTGTTCGAACTATGTCAGAAGCTCGTAATGTTATGGCTACTGCGTCACTGGAAACTGAGTTTCCTCAAGACTTTGGAGTCTATGACTTAAACGAATTTATTGGAGTACTTTCTTTAGTAGATGGCCCACGGCTTTCTTTCGAAGAAGAATGTGTTACTATTGGAGATTCTACTGGTAGATCTAAAGTAAAATACTTTTTCTCTCCAGAAGAAACTTTAACCACTCCAACAAAAAATATTAACATGCCAGATGCTGATGTAAAGTTTACGCTTACTGCAGACACTCTTAACAAATTACGCAGAGCAGCATCAACTCTTGGTCATACAGAGGTTTCCATTACTGGAAATAACGGTGTACTTAGTTTGTCGGTCATTGATGGACAAAACTCTACATCAAATGCATTCTCAATCGATATTGATGGAGAATATAATCGAGATGCAAAGTTTAACTTTGTGTTAAATATAAGTAATCTCAAATTGCTTGCTGGCGATTATGAGGTAGAAATTTCTTCAAAGCTCATTTCTAAATTTGCGCATAAAGAGGTTAACGTCTCTTATTGGATTGCTTTGGAAAAGACATCAACGTACGGAGTATAATATGTCAGATAAAAAAGAAGAACCGGATAAGTTTGATCACTTGATGACACTTGCAAATCAAGTATCACGTTCTACAGTAGCAGTAGTTGATGCTATGACGCAACGTGGTGCATTCAAAGGTGAAGAGCTTTCTACTATTGGAAAACTTCGCGATGACGCAGTTCAAGTTATTCAAGTCGTAGAGAATATTCAACAAGAAAAAGCAATGGAATCTGATTAAAATTTACATTTCTTTCTTTGATTTTTTTATATTATGTGAGGTGTAGATGACTAATGATTTTCTATGGGTTGAAAAGTATCGACCAAAAACAATTGCTGAGACTATTTTACACGATAGTCTTAAAGCTACTTTCCAAAAGATTGCAGATACCGGTGAGATGCCTAACATGCTTTTCACCGGTACTGCTGGAACTGGTAAGACTACAGTAGCTAAAGCACTTTGTAATCAAATGAATCTTGATTATATTATGATCAATGGTTCAGAAGATGGCAATATTGACACTCTTCGTGGTAAGATTAAACAATTTGCTTCTACTGTTTCTTTGCAAGGTGGAGTCAAAGTTGTCATCCTTGATGAGGCTGATTATCTTAATCCGCAATCAACACAGCCGGCTCTTCGCGGCTTTATCGAAGAATTTTCAAATAACTGTCGATTCATTCTAACTTGTAACTTCAAGAATAGAATCATTGAACCTCTACACTCTCGTTGTGGTGTTTATGAATTCAACACTACAAAGAAAGATATGGCTGTTCTTATGCAGCAAATGTTCGAACGTTCATGTAATATTCTTGACCAAGAAGAAGTTGAATACGATAAAAAAGATTTATTGCCACTTGTATCGAAGTTTGCACCTGATTGGAGAAGAGTACTTAATGAACTTCAAAGACGTGCTGTTTCTGGGGATATGGCTGGGAATGTGTCTAGTTCTATTGGAGCCATTGATGATCTATTTGTTCACCTAAAACAAAAAGACTTTAAGAAGATGCGGTCTTGGGTTGTGAATAATATAGATATAGACGCAACTGCAATTTTTCGTGGTGTATACGATAAGATGCTAGAAAAAGTTGATCCACAATCTATTCCACAGCTTGTGCTCATTCTTGCAGATTATCAGTATAAGCATGCATTTGTGGCTGATCACGAACTCAACATAGTTGCGTGTCTTACGGAGGTTATGGCAAATGTCAAATTCAATTAGACTAACAATGTACACTCAAACAGATTGTGTATACTGTGAAATTATGAAACACAAGCTCGATTCTTGGGGTTATCAATATGATGTTGTAAATCTTAGCGTAAGACCAGAAGCAAAAAGTTTCATGAAAATTGCCGGTCATAAAACTGTGCCTCAACTCTATTGGAATAAAACTCATCTCAACAAAGTTGACACAGCAGATTTTACTAAAGAACAACTGGAAGAACAGTTAGAATGGGATAGCTATGTTGGAGGAGTGGAGAACTTCTGATAGAACTGATAAGACTAGTTTAATACTTACACTTTTAGTAGCTATTATTTCTAGTTTTTTCTTAAGCTTCGATGGTATGGTAATACTATGCCTTACTTTATACATTTCACTTCGTTGGTTGCAAAGACCGTGGACACCTTATGATGACAAATCCATTCCAATATTTGAACGCCATAAACGACACCAAGAAAAACATTATGATTGATGATATTACTGAGAAAGACTATAATTCATTTATGGTCAATCGAGGATTATCGTATTTCCAAGACACTATCTTATTTGCTAATGAGATGAATCGCCACCACCACCTTGATAACCGCTTACAATTCGACTTTCTTATAAATATAATACGAAAGCGGAAAAGATTCTCTAAGTGGATGAAACCTGAAACCGCTAGTGACGTGGAAGTAGTTAAAGAATATTATGGCTATAGCAATGAAAAAGCCCGCCAAGTCTTGACCCTTCTCACATCTGAACAGATAAATGATTTAAAGAAGAAGGTTTACAAAGGTGGAAGAAAATAAACTTGTAGAGTGGACTCCAGGATCGATGTTGGAGATTACACTAAATGAACCAGATGATTTCTTAAAGGTTCGCGAAACTCTGACACGTATCGGTGTCGCCTCAAGAAAAGATAATAAGCTATATCAATCATGCCATATTTTGCATAAGCAAGGCAGATATTTTATTGTGCATTTTAAAGAATTATTTTTGCTTGATGGAAAGAAGTCTAATCTTGAAGAGAACGACATTGCACGCAGAAATACTATAGCTCAACTCATGAGTGATTGGGGTTTGATTAGTATTGATAGCGGCAAGAAGGTAGAACCTCTCGCTCCAATGAGACAGATTAAGATCATTCCATTCAAAGAAAAAAATACTTGGGAACTTTGTCCGAAATACAACATCGGAAACAAGTAACTTATATAAATAGATTTCGGATGCCGCATGGTGCGGGTCCACTATAACCTTGCTTAATTGGAGGCAAATATGACTGGAACATTCGCATACCCGCGAAACGCATTTCTTGGTTTCGACCACATCTTCGATCAACTGGAGAATATTCACCAGCATTCGAAGGATACCTATCCACCACATAATGTCGTAAAAGACGAAGAGATGAAATACACTCTTGAACTAGCAGTGGCTGGATTTAAACGAGAACATATCGATATTGAAGTCAAGGATCATATCCTAACTATCAATGGTAACCGACCACAGCGTCGTGAACAAAGTTCGTATGTTCATAAAGGTATTAGTGCTCGTAACTGGAAAAAGTCATTTAGACTGTCCGAATATACGGAAGTAAGTGGCGCTGATCTTGTAGACGGAATCCTGACAGTAAAATTGGAAGTCGTTCTACCTGAAGAAAAGCGGCCTCGTAAAATCACAATCGGTTCATACGAGGAAACAAATGACAACACTAGCTCTGAACTACTCACGGAATCTGCTTGACGCGATTTCAAATTTCTTCAATTCAATTGCTACAGCAGCAATGGTATCACGGCAAATGGAAGCTAACTTAAAACTAGCACATATGCTAAAACACGAATATCCAGGCGAATCTTATGAGGGTATCGTGGCTATTCTAAACCAAAAGACTGTAGGGGAGTACTATAAATGATTGCAGTACTCAAAAAATTGTTTACTCTCGATATTAAAAGGGGAAGACCTCTATTAAAATATCGTGAAGCAAACTACACACTTGCAGAACTTGAGCGTAGACTTAACGCTGAAATCCAAGGTTATGGAACAAGATACTAATGTGGCCGTACAATGAAGAAGAACGTGACTTCTTAAGCTAATAAATAAAAAGGAGCAACAAAACTTGCTCCTTTTTTCTATAAATTTTTTGTAAAGGGAATGACATGAATATTGACGAACTAAGAGAACAACTAAAAATCGATGAGGGAGTTAAATATGAAATATATCTCGATCATCTCGACCTTCCTACTTTTGGCATTGGTCATCTGGTTAGGGACGACGATCCAGAATATGGGCAACCAGTCGGAACAGAAATTTCAGAAGAACGAGTCAATGAATGTTTTGACAGAGACGTCGAAATCGTGCTAGATGACTGTAGGATTTTGTATCCAGACTTTGATGATTTGCCGGAAGAAGTCCAACAGATTGTAGCGAACATGATGTTTAACATGGGTCGACCTCGCCTTTCTAAATTCAAAGGAATGAAACGTGGAGTAGACGCGCAAGATTGGAATGCCGCGGCAGATGAAATGGTTGATAGTGCATGGTATCGACAAGTTACAAATCGTGCAGACAGACTTGTAGAAAGAATGAGATCTATCGCATAAAAAGGTGTACAAACTCTGTGAAATAAGGTATAATTATATTATGTTGTTGGAGGTTGTATGTCGTTTTACACATCTGTAGTTCGCTACAGTAATTATATGTTTTACCGTGGCTATGATAAGAATGGCCAGCGTGTAATTAGAAAAGATCATTTTTCGCCTACATTCTACGTTCCGTCGAAAAAAGACACGGGCTGGTCTGGTTTAGATGAGGCGCAGATCGGCCCGGTCAGTTTTGAAAACATGCGGGAATCTCGAGCTTGGCTCGATCAATATAAAGACGTGTCTGGATTTAAGATCTATGGCACTACTAATTACATCCATCAGTATATCACAGAAAAGTTTCCACGAGAAATTGAATTTGATCGTGACATGATCAATGTATCTACAATTGATATTGAAACAGAATATGGTGATGGATTTCCAGAGCCTTCTTTAGCAAATCAAAAAATCACTGCTATTACTCTTAAGAATAATATTGATAATATTTACTGGGTTTGGAGTTATGGTGATTATGATGAAAAATCTGCTTTAATCAAACCTGTAAGATATACTAAGTGTGAAGATGAAGAACATCTCTTACTTCATTTTCTAGACTTTTTCTCATCACAAGAAAAATGTCCCGATGTTATCACTGGCTGGAACGTAAGATTTTTTGATATTCCTTATCTAGTAAATCGTGTGTCTAAACTTTTAGGTTTAGAGCAAGTAAAAAAGTTTTCGCCTTGGGGTCTAATTGAGCATAGAAAAGTCGTGCGTCGAGGTAAAGAGGATGAAACATATGACTTGCGTGGTATTCAAACTTTAGATTATATGGAGCTATTCCAAAAGCTTGGTTATTCGTATGGTCCTCAAGAATCATACTCTCTTAATCATATTTCGTCTGTAGTTCTTGGCGAAAAGAAATTATCCTTTGAAGAAGCAGGTTCTCTTAAAAATCTGTATAAAGAAGATTTTCAAAAATACATTGACTATAACATGAAAGATGTACAGTTAGTTGATCGCCTTGAAGATAAAATGGGTCTTATCACTTTAGCTATGACTATGGCGTACAAAGGTGGTGTCAATTATATGGACACCTTTGGCACAACTGCTATATGGGAATCGATTATATATCGAAAGCTTTTATCTCAAAAAACTGTTCCACCAGTCAATGCAAATCCTAGTATTAAAAAACCATTTGCAGGTGGATATGTTAAAGAGCCTCAAGTTGGTATGCATGACTGGGTTGCGTCCTTTGATTTGAATTCGCTGTATCCTAATATTATTGTTCAGTGGAACATGTCACCTGAAACTATTGTATCGCAATCAGAAGAAGAAGGTGTACATCATTATCTTAACTCAAAAGAACCAGTTAAATCACCTTATGCTGTTGCAGCTAATGGTTCTACATATAGAAAAGATAAAGATGGTGTTATTCCTAATATCATTATTGATTATTATGATGAACGGCGCTCTATCAAAAATATGATGCTTGCATGTAAATCTGAATATCAGAAGAATAAAACAGTTGAACTTGAAAAAGAAATCAATAGATATGAAAACCAGCAAATGGCCATTAAGATTCTTATGAATTCTCTTTATGGCGCACTAGGTAATCAATACTTTCGATATTTTGATATAAGAATTGCTGAGGCAGTAACTCTTACCGGTCAACTTGCTATTCAGTGGGCAGAACGAGCATTAAATAAATCTGTAAATGAGATAATGAAAACAGATAAAGACTATGTCATTGCTATTGATACCGATTCTTTGTACGTTAGCTTTGGTAGCATGATAGAAAAGCTAAAGCCAAAACAGCCGGCTCAATTTCTAGATAAAATTTGCAAAGAACACTTTGAACCTCTCTTTGCAAAATCTTACGATAATCTTTTTACTCATATGAATTGTCATAAATCTCGTATGGAAATGGGCCGTGAAGTAATTGCAGATCGTGGCATTTGGACTGCAAAGAAAAGGTATATCTTGAATGTGCACAATAACGAAGGTGTACAGTATGCTGAACCTCAGCTTAAGATTATGGGTATTGAAGCAATCAAATCATCTACACCCGAAGTATGTCGTTCTAAGTTTAAAGAAATATTTAAAGTGATTATTTCAGGAAGTGAAGCTGATACTCAAAAATTTATAGAAGATTTCAAAAAAGAATTTTGTTCGTTACCTGCAGAAAAAATTGCCTTTCCTCGCTCTGTTACTAACATTCGTGATTGGAGTGATAGAAAACTTATTTACAAGAAAGGTACCCCAATTCACGTCAGAGGATCGCTTCTATATAATAAGAAGCTTAAAGAATTAAGCTTAACTAAAAAATATGAATTGATTGCAAATGGCAATAAGATAAAATTTATGTATCTTAAACTTCCTAATCCTATTAAAGAAAATGTTGTAGCATTTCCAGATTATTTTCCAAAAGAGTTTCAGCTTGAAAAATATATAGATTATGATCTACAATTTGATAAAACTTTTGTAGATCCTCTTCGTCTTATTCTTGATGCAGTCGGATGGCATACAGAACAACAAGTTACACTGGAAGATTTTTTTGCATAATATGTTAAATAATGGTTTACATTCTAAGAACAATGGAGTATAATAATACTATGAGTAAAGATTGGGTAAAAGATATAAATGATATGCATCGTAAGTTTAGCGTACACTCGTGGACGTCAGAACAGCTCGTTGCGGGCGATAAGCAAAAGCTACAAAAGTTTCTTGACTTTAGAATTAAATTCTTGCAAGAAGAATTAAATGAAACTGCAAAAGCCGTTAATGAAAAAGATCCTGAAGAAATCGTTGATGGTTTGATTGATTTGTGTGTTGTAGCTATTGGCACTCTTGATGCATTTGGAATTGATGCATATAAAGCATGGGATGAAGTACATAATGCAAACATGTCTAAAGAACCAGGAATCAAAGAATCACGTCCTAACCCGCTCGGGTTACCAGACCTTATCAAGCCTGAAGGCTGGAAAGGTCCAGAACATCGAGGAAATCATGGGTATTTCACTAACAGTTTTTAATTCAATATTTGATAATAAAACTGACAAATGCATGGATCTAGAAAATTTTGATGCATTTGAAAAATTTCTATATAAACTTTCAGAAGAACCTAAGCAGTCTAAGAAAGCGGCTGTGCTAATATCTCCTGCAACGTACCAGCCGGATACTACTCGAGCAAATGCAAATGTTGTTGAGTGGGCCGGCTGGTGTTGTGTAGATGTTGACGAATACAAACCAAACGGAGATTTGCAAGATGACTTATGTAATCGCTTTTCTAGCTATCGCTTCATTTGTTACAGCACTGCTAGCAGTACATTGGATTCGCCTAAGTTCAGAATGGTGTTCCCTTTGCGAGAACGAATTGGAAGTGACAAAATCAGACATTTCTGGCATTCTCTTAACACAGAACTCGGAGAACTTGGTGACGTCCAAACTAAAGACTTATCACGCATGTACTATATCCCTGCGCAATATGCTGGTGCTTTCAACTTTATTTTCAGTCATGATGGCGACGCACTTGATCCTACAAGTCTTATGAGGAAACATCCTTATGCCGAAAAAGCAAACCTTAACAGCTTCTTTGACAGACTCCCAGAAAAAATCCAAAATCAAATCATCGAACACAGAAAAGGAAGAATGGATAACACTAATGTGGTGTGGTCGTCCTATCGCGATTGTCCCTTCTTTCCACGTAAACTCGAAGCAGAATACAGACTCATCAGTAATACCGGATGGTATCACAAAATGTATCAAATAATGGTTGCTATTGCTGGTAATGCAATCAAGCAGCAGTATCCTATCACTGCATCTGAGATTGCTAAGATGTGTCAAGAACTTGATCTAGAAACTGGCAATTGGTATAAGAATCGTCCACTTGATAAAGAAGCAGATCGTGCTCTTGAATACGTTTATAAAAATATATAGGTGAAATATGGATTATGAAGCATTTGTATATCGATACACAAATAAGATAAATGAAAAAAAATACTTAGGTTATCATAAAGGTAGTATCCATGATGGATATGACACTTCTTCTACATCTAAAGAAATGAATGATGCCTTTGGTCGTGGTGAACTAGTACGTGAAATTATTGATACTGGTTCTGTTAAAGATATGATTGCGTTGGAGAGAAAAATGCTACTTGAAGTGGATGCACGAAATAACGATGAATACTATAATAAATCAAATGGTGGTGGATCAGAATTAAAAAACTTTATTAAACCTTCGCTTGATACACTTCAAGAAAATATCATCTACAAACAATATCCTGTTGAGATGGTGCAGAAAGAAGTAGTGGCAGCTTATAAGAAATTTCAAGTTCGTTTTAACGAGATTGATTCTCAGCATGCAAAAACTTTGCGTGATAAGATTGATGATTTGAACGGTGATACCAGCGATTTCGAACCAGTACATGTTCTTTTAGACTATTTTGGTAAAGACGAACATCTTCTTCTAGATGGTAACCACAGAGTAATCGCGACAATGAATTCTAAGCGCGCTCAATTTATTCCAGTGCAATACATACCTAAGAATGCTTGGTCTCCGTTCAATAAGCTAGAGCTAAAAACTTTAGCAAATAGACTTAATCCTTTACCAGATAAACCTGCGCTTTCGGCGAATAAAGATGATGCAGTAAAATTTTTGATTGAGAGATACGAAGATGGTGAAGGTGTAGATGTAAAGTCTGACCAGAATGCAGAAGAATTATTAAAATGGGGTTTTACTAAAAAACAAATCAGTGCATATATGAAGATTGCTCAGAAAGAGATCGATAATTTTACTACAATTCCTAATGGTGCGGTGTGGATTAATTGGCCGGTAACTCGAAATAAAGAATTAAAGAGTAGAGTTGAACAAAATAGAGATAAAAATACTATGGCAATCTCTGCATCTTCTGGCGGTTTTCGTTTAGATACGTTGCTAAAAGAATCCACCTACCACTTGACAAAAACAAGAGCAGTAGTTGTAATGTATCATCCAAATGCTTCTGCTCAGATACAGTGGTTCAAAGAATACTTACCTCAATATGAAAAAATCTTGAAACACCGCTTAAAGGATTTTAACGTGAGCTTTCAATATTGTGAAACTATTGCATATGCTGGTTTACAAGACTCAGCAAATGTGGTATAATATATCTACAATGGAGAAATCAATGAAATCAGTTAAAGAACGTGAATCCGTAAAGGTTCTCGAAGAATGTATTGAACTACAAAAACGTAAAGGTGAAGACTATCAGTCTGCTAAATCTAACGTAGTACAAGCAATGCATTATCGTCGTGGTGTAGATACAATCTATGATATTATGCATGGTAAAATGATGCGTGCTGCATCCTTACTTGAATCTGGTCAAGAGCCTAATCACGAATCACTCGAAGATACATTTAAAGATCTAATTAACTATGCTTCATTTGCTGTATCATATATGCGTGGTACAATGGATGGACAAGATCCTGAAAACGACATGTTTAATAGGCCAAAGAAATGAAGATAGGTTTAACTGCTAGTACTTTTGATTTACTTCATGCTGGTCATGTTGCAATGCTAAGAGAAGCAAAATCTCAATGTGACTACTTAATTTGTGCCTTACAAGTAGATCCAACACTTGACCGTGCCACAAAGAATGCACCGGTGCAAAGCATCGTTGAAAGACAGGCACAATTAGCAGCAATTAAATATGTTGATGAAGTATTAATTTATTGTACAGAAGCCGATTTACTTGATATAATAAACATGTACCCAATTAATGTACGAATACTCGGAGAAGAGTATAGACAGAAAGATTTTACTGGTAAAGATGAATGCCGTAATCGAGGTATAGAATTATATTTTAACAAACGAGATCACAGATTCTCGTCTAGTGACTTAAGGGAGAGAGTACGTGCAGCTAACAACCGTAAGTGATATTAGAAACTATTTTATTGGAGAACTAAATGACGGAGCCTTCACAACTGACAAAACCGGTCAAAATACGATCGAATTACTTGGCGCTTCATTTATCGCAGACGAACCCTCAATCTTTGGAAGTCCAAACCAGGAATACATTGATCGAGAGATTGATTGGTATTGTAGTGGTAGCACTAATATTAATGATATTTATGCTGGGGAGCGTGCTGCTCCTGAAGCATGGAAATATGCTGCCAACAAGCATGGAGAAATCAATTCAAACTATGGTAGACTGATCTTCGATGATATATATTATAGGCAGTATGAAAACGTCCTAGAAGAATTAGCAGATTCAAATGATACTACAAGACGTGCTACAATGGTTTACAACCGACCAAGCATCTGGGCAGAATACCAGGATGCTGGTAAAAACGATTTTATCTGTACTAATGCTGTCACTTATTACATTCGCAATGATGAACTCCAAGCTGTCGTACAAATGCGATCTAACGATGTCGTGTTTGGATATAAGAATGATTATGCTTGGCAGCGTTATGTGATGGGACTTATCTGCCAAGACCTCGGTGGAGGTAGAAACACACTAAAGCCAGGTCAATTGATCTGGCAAGTCCAAAACTTACATGTCTATGAAAGGCATTCTCATTTTGTCAAGTAAATGGGACATCAGATATTTGCAATTGGCCGAGGAGGTAGCTTCTTGGTCGAAAGATCCTTCAACCAAAATTGGAGCAGTTGCAGTAGGATCCAAGGGTCAGGTATTGGCTCAAGGTTTCAATGGCTTTCCACGAGGTATGGAGGATAAATTACAGTATTATGAAGATCGCGAAACTAAGTACAAGTATGTCGTTCATGCAGAAATGAATGTCATATATAATGCTACATATAATGGAGTATCTCTAGATGGTGCTACATTATATGTTACAGGGTTGCCAGTTTGTTCTGACTGTGCAAAAGGTATAATTCAAGTGGGCATTAAACGAGTCGTTATGAAAGAACAAAACGTACCGTCCAAATGGATTGAGTCGTGGAAGACGACGGTTGGAATGCTCGATCAAACAAAAATAAATTGGGAGTTTATAAATGTCTCAGATTCAAGAACGTCATGAAGATTACATGAAGCGGCGTCTACGTGAAGAAAATATTGGTGTTAATATAGAATACACTAACATGAGACTTACAAAAGAAATTGAAGAACTTAAAGATAGAATTAAAACGCTTGAAACTGATATGGCATATACCGCATATGCTACTAGCCCGGAAGAACAACGAATTTACGACCTAAGGAAAACGGATTAGACATGAAAGTCCTTGTTATAGGACATAGCCCTTCCTCTCGCGAATATTGCCCGAGGAAGGGCAACCCTTCTATCAATCGCCTGAATAGGTGGCTAGATGAATGTGGTGTGGAAATATACAGCTTCAGTAATGCGTGTGCACACCACGCCGTTTCCTTAAAAAAAGACAATATTGATAGAACATTTATCTATGAAATATCAAATACGTATAATAAAATTCTAGGATTAGGGAATGAGGTAAATAATATTCTAAAGAAAATGGATATAGAACACTTCTCTCTTCCACATCCTTCACCGCTTAATCGTAACCTTAACGATAAAGCATACGAAAAAAAAATCATAAATAACTTAAAATCTTATTTACAAATAGACTAGAATTTGGTATAATATTCTAGTAAGGAGTTAAATAAATGAATGTAGTAATCTTGCTCGGTCGAGGTACCGAGGGTTGTGGTGTTACGCAATGTGCAATTCAAATGCAAAAAGTACTCAACGCAACAATTCTTTCTGCTAATGATAAAAAGTGGGGTAGAGCTAAAGGCTTAAAAATAGAACAGACAGAAATGAATGTCGGTGAACGTTGGGAGGACATGTCACATGTTGTTAATGCTTTTGATTTATGCATTGTTTATTCCGTACCATCTAAATCTCATCCACAAGACTGTCAAGATAATTTCCTAAAGCTTCTAGATAATATTAAAATACGTAAAGCGTTTATCAATGTAGACCATAAGGCTGCATCGATTGCACGTAATGCTAATCTTGTTGAAGTATGTAAGAAGATGGACGTGATTATGACTCATAGTCTTGAGAATGATTTCTCACGATTTATGAAGAAGAATAAGATTACGGTACCTCTCAAGAAAATGTCTCTTGGCTTTGACTATGATGGCCACCGAGCTAAATACTGGAAACCAATTGAAGAAACATATGAAGAATATGTACGTTGGATTGGCCGCACTGCAATGTGGAAAGGTCCAGCTCTCATGATTGACTACCACCAAGATGCGATTATGGAAGCTGGATTTATTACAGTCCTTGAAGGATTGGAAGCTTCTATTCAATATCCCTTGGTACTCTATCGTGATAATAAGAATGAGAATCCTACAGATCGCCGTAAGGTTGTAAATTACTTTCGGCCTGAAAAACAGCATGGCGAAACAGAAAAGTTTAGAGAAGATATGTATGGTACAGAAGAAGCTGGCCAAGGTTCATATCTTTATCCACAGTATAATAACCATGACTGCATGCAACGTTTAGCTAAGTCAGGTTTTGGTGCAGACTTGTATCACCTTAAAGCAGAAACATATGGAAACAATATTGAGAATTGCCATGCAGAAATTATTGCATGTGGTTCTATTCCTATTTTTCATAAACACTTCTGTGATAATGTCATACATAAAGTACAGGACAAACCAGTGAGCCTATGTAAAGACACTGGTACAATTGGTCTCGACTACACTAACTTTCAAGAGTGTCGAGATCTTATGATCAATCTACGATCTTCACCATCGATGAGAGATGATTGGAGGGAAATGGCGTTTGAATTTTGGAAGCAGCATTCTGACGGAAAAGAAGTTGTTAATGAAATTGTCGAACTAGCCACAACCGATGAACACCAACCACAAGGACTCGAGGAGTTTTTCTAATGAAGACAATTTTTATTACCGGCATGGCCGGCATGATTGGCTTTCACTCAGCCAAGAAGTTCAATGAACTAGGGTGGAACGTAACAGGTCTTGACAATTTCAATGACTATTACGACGTTAAACTAAAGCATGCTCGTGAAGCTATACTCAATGGTATAGACATTGATGTAGTACATGCTGACATTCAAGATCCAGACAAATATGACGAATTAATTAAGAATGCAGATGTGGTTCTACACCTTGCAGCATATGCTAATCCTCGTCATTCGTTTGAAGAGCCACAGCATTATATTGATACTAATATCACTGGTACACAAAGAATCCTAGAAGTTGCTGAGAAGTACGACACACCAGTAGTATATGCTTCAAGCTCATGTGTAATGCATGGACAGCCACTTCCGTGGAATGAGCATGATCGACCTGCTCACCAGAACAATGCATATGGCTGGTCAAAGCGATCTAATGAATGTCAGTTTATGCATTCTAAACTTGCAAGATCTACTGGTCTTCGTTTCTTTACTGTCTATGGTCCATACGGCCGGCCAGACATGGCGCTGTTTAAATTTACAGATGCTATTCTCGAAGATAATGCTCTTACAATCTATAACTTTGGAGATATGAAACGTGACTTTACTTACGTTGATGATATTGTACAAGGTATTGTAATTGTCACAGATGATATTCTCAAGCCATCAGGCACAAGTGATGGAGTACGTCATGAAATCTATAACATAGGTTATGGCGAACAAGTCCAGCTTATGGATTTTGTAAATGAGATTGAAAAGAATCTTGATCGTAAAGGCAGGTATGACATGGTACCTGCTCACCCAGCTGACACGCCAGAAACCTGGGCGGATACCACAAAGCTTCAAGCTTTAGGATATAAGCCAACAACACCTGTTTCTGAAGGTGTAAAACAATTTGTTTCTTGGTACAAGGAGTACTATAATGTCAATTAACATTGCAATTATTGGTCATGGATATGTAGGTAAAGCTGTTGATCATGGTTTTTCTACATCACAGGTTGAAAAGTTTATTGTAGATCCAATTTACAACACATCAATTGATGATATTCGTGGAAAGAAAAGATTAGACGCAGCGTTTGTTTGTGTACCTACTCCGTTTGGATCCAATGGAGAAATAGATGCAAGCATTGTAAAAGATGTGGTACGTCAGCTCGAGTTTTTTCGTTGTCCTATTATTATTAAGTCAACAGTTACACCTGAAATTGTTGATGAACTTTTCAATGGTAACCGAGATGTAATTTACAATCCTGAGTTTCTTACTGAAAAGAATCACCTTGATGATTTTATAAATCCACCTATGCATATCTTTGGTGGAAACGCAATGGTGACGCGTAAAGTACAAGAATTGTATGAGAAATATAGTCAGTGTAAACCATGCCCTGTTACTCATATGACAGCTATGGAAGCATCATTTGTGAAGTATGGTATCAATTGCTTTCTCGCTACAAAGGTTCTATGGTTTAATCAGTTTAAAGACATTGTAGATAATCATGGTGCAAAATATAATGTGATCGTAAATGCTATTGGCAGCGATCCACGTATTGGACATTCTCATACTCAAGTTCCGGGTCCTGATGGACGAAAAGGATTTGGCGGAGCGTGTTTCCCTAAAGATACAAATGCCTTTAACACTTTTTCAAAAGGTGAGTTCTCAGTACTTACAAAGGTTATTGCTGAGAATAATACATATAGAAAAGAATATGAACTTGATGAACGTGAAAAAGAACAGAAGGTAAAGTATGCCTAGTTATGCTAGTATTGTTCCATTGATTGGTGGAGAGACCATCGCGATGGAACGAGTTTTTAAAAAAAAGCCGGAGTATTTGTTAAGCTATGAACCGTTTAAAGATAATGATACTCACCTCGTTGAGTACTATGAACGAAAAGTTCCCTACCACGTGTTGGGAGATAACAGGATGGACAACCTACATCCTGTCGATGTTATTAATACCGTATGTCCTTGTGCTGGGCTTAGTAGCCTTAGTACTACAGCATCTACTAATTCTGCTACTAACGATTGGATGCCTACCACAGCTCGTTATGTTTTGGGTACACTCTCACCTCGAGTATTCTGGGGCGAAAACGCACCAAGACTCGCTTCTCAAATGGGACAACCTATTGTTGAAAATCTCAGACAAATCGGTAAAGAGTTTGGATACACTTTCAGCATTTTTAAAACGAAGTCTATCCTTCATGGATTAGGCCAAGTCAGAGACAGGACCTTTTATTTTTTCTGGAAAGGAAACAAGGTTCCTGTCTTTGAATATATAAAAAGGGAACATGAAAAAATAGAAGATACTATTCGTGGAGTGCCTAGGAATTCTAGTGATCCTATGAGTATTGTAACGAATAAAAATGTTCCATCACAAGATCCTTACTATAGGTATGTCCTTGAAGAAATTGAAGGAGGTACCTCGCATTCTGCTTTTCAGGATAAAATTGAAAAAAGCTGTGATGTAAAACAATATATTGAAAACAGTGGCATTACTTATGATAAAGTTGCAGAATGGATGGTAGCCAATGGATTTGAAAAGCAAGCACAACGTTGCACCGCTATGTATGAAAAACTAAAAGCTGGTGGAAACATAATGCGAAGAGGTGTTAACATACCGAAAGATTATATCGGCGCTTTTGTTGGTGCTTATCCTACCATGCTAGCACATCCAGATGAAGATAGATTCTTAACAATCAGAGAATGTATGTCTATTATGAAATTGCCAGAAGATTTTATCTTACAAGGCGGACTTAAAAATATTAATCATATATGCCAGAATGTACCAGTAACGACTGCACAAGATATGGCAGATCATGTTTTAAAATTTGTTGAAGGTAGACTTGACAACCAAATGATTGAGACTGATTATCTAGTGCAAGATAATAAATCACAAACACTTGACTATAAAAAAGAAGGTGTACAATTAGATGCATTTATGGTATAATATACTTAATGTTATCAGGAGAAATAGATGAGTATTATGGATAAACTTAAAAAGAATAGTAAAGTTAAAGAAACTTCTATTCTTGCTGAGTCTAAATTTTTTAATGAAAAGGATATGGTAGCTACTGATGTTCCTATGATCAATGTAGCACTATCCGGTTCCGTGGATGGCGGACTTTCGCCAGGACTTACAGTATTAGCTGGCCCATCCAAACACTTCAAAACCTCATTTGCTTTGATTATGGCAAGTGCATATCTGAAAAAACATAAAGATGCAGTGCTTCTTTTTTATGATTCAGAGTTTGGTTCACCGCAATCTTACTTCGAGCAATTTAATATTGATACAGAACGTGTTCTTCATACTCCTATTACAAATGTTGAAGAACTCAAGTTTGATTTGATCGGACAGCTTGAAGGTCTTGATCGTAATGACAAAGTAGTAGTCGTTATCGATTCTGTAGGCAACCTCGCATCGAAAAAAGAATTAGAAGATGCTATTAACGAAAAGTCAGTTGCTGATATGTCAAGAGCAAAAGCGCTCAAAGGCTTATTTAGAATGTGTACTCCTTACTTAAACATGAAAAATATTCCTTTGATTGCGGTGAATCATACGTACATGGAAATTGGATTATTTCCAAAGGCTGTTGTTTCTGGTGGTACAGGCATTTATTATTCGGCAGATAATATTTGGATTCTTGGTCGTCAACAAGACAAGCAAGGTACTGAGATAAAAGGTTACCACTTTGTTATCAATGTGGAGAAATCAAGATATGTCAAAGAGAAGTCTAAAATTCCTATTAGCGTCAGTTGGGATGGCGGTGTTCAGTCTTATAGCGGCTTACTCGACGTCGCTTTGGCAGGCAATTACGTTGCTAAGCCTAGTAACGGTTGGTACTGTCGTGTTGATAGAGATACTGGAGAACTCGTCGATCCAAAGTGTAGAGAAAAAGATACATTGGAAGCCGGATTCTGGGAACCAATCTTCGCCGACACAGATTTCAAAGACCATATCAAGAAATCTTATGCAATCGGAGCTTCAAGAGATTATGGAGAATCGATTGAAACATGATGAAAATGTAACATATCAGCTAGTGCCTGGAGATCAAGGAGATCAACACTGGCTGGTACGTTTTTTAGAAGGACCATTTCCGGAAACTGTGATTCAGTATGGAGCTATTAGTTTTAACGAAGCTGCTGAAAATATGATGTCATTCAATTTCTTTATTGAATCGAGTCCAGATCCAGATCTTTCAATAGACAACGTTGAATTGCAAGAATTCGCTGGTGATGTTTTACAAGAAATTATTAGAAAAGGCATTGAAGATAATTCAGTGGTAATGGAGGATAAATGAAGATTTTAATTTGTGGATTGCCTGGTAGTGGCAAGACCACACTCGCAGAACCACTCGCAGAATTACTTGGTGCAGTATGGATTAATGCTGATCAAGTAAGAACAAAATACAATGATTGGGATTTTACACCTGAAGGTCGTATCCGTCAAGCACAACGTATGAGGTATCTTTCAGACGGTGCTGTGATGGCAGGCAAAGTTGCTGTAACCGACTTCGTAGCGCCAACAGAAAAAGCACGTGAAGCTTTTGATGCTGACTATGTAATTTGGATGGATACTGTAAATAAAAGCAAATCTGTAAATGGACCAGCAGCTGAAGGCAGTACATTCGAACAAACTGATAAGATGTTTGAGAAGCCAGAAAAATGTGATTACCATGTTGCAGATTGGTTTGAAGATACTCATGCTCAGCTATTACCAATTATTAAAAGCTATATGGAAAGGAATAAGTAATGGAACTTTTACTTTTACTTGCAGCTGGAGCTGCAGCTCATCAATATCTAAAAGAACCGGATATTGTAATCCCACCGTCAGAGCATAAAGTGATGGTGCAAAATGAACAGGTATTTGTTCCTAATGATACCACTCTCGCTATGATTGATTGGTCAAAAGCAGGTAACTTTAGACAAACTTCTAGCACAAATAATGTGGAATGGGTGATTATCAGTGAGTAAATTTGATCCACTAAATCCTACCGTACAAATGCTTGGTAGGTGGCAACCTTGGCACGATGGCCATACTGAACTTTTTCGTCGGTGTCATGCTATGACAGGCCAAGTTGCTATTATGATTCGTCAAGTACCAGAGAAACGTGAAGCAAATTCTCGTGTACCTGGCCAAGATGACAATCCATTTGATATTGAAACGGTCAAACAAAATATTATTGATGGATTGGCACAAAAAGGGTTTACATTTGATGAAGACTTTGTTATAATGGTAGTACCAAACATTGTTGACATTAGTTATGGTCGCGGTGTTGGTTATACATTTACAGAGCATGATCTTGGTAAAGAAGTTCATAGTATTTCAGCCACTCAAATTCGTGCAAAGATGAGAGAAGAAGGTAAACTTGCAGACAAATCTTGAACAAACGATTCTTCGTAATCTCCTGACTGACGAAAGGTATATGCGTAAAGTATTACCTTTCGTCAAGCCAGATTACTTTGAAGGCGTTTATCGTATATTATTTAAAGAAGCTGGTAAGTATGTCGGTAAGTACAATAGACTTCCGACTGCTGAATCATTTAAGATTGAGCTTGATCAAACTGACCGACTTTCTGGTGAACAGTATACAATGGCCGTTGATATTCTTCCGCAGTTGTTTTCGAAAGAAGCAATTGACGATCAATGGCTATTGGATACTACCGAAAAGTGGTGTCAAGATAGAGCCATCTATAATGCCATTATGGAATCAATTTCTATTATTGATGGTAAACATGAAACAATGACTAAGGGTGCTTTACCTGATTTGCTCAGTAAAGCACTTGGTGTTGCATTTGATACAAACGTAGGTCACGATTATGTTGAAAATTATGAAGAACGTTTTGATTTCTATCACACTGAAGAAGATCGTATCCCGTTTGATCTTGAATATTTTAACAAGATTACAAAAGGTGGTGTACCAAGTAAGACACTTAACATTGCCCTTGCAGGTACTGGCGTTGGCAAGTCTCTATTTATGTGTCATGTTGCTGCTGGTGCTCTGGTAGAAGGTCGAAATGTTTTATACATAACTATGGAAATGGCAGAAGAACGTATTGCAGAACGTATCGATGC
>VMHT01220007.1_pt1 | contig 22374 bp, 36 predicted proteins | sample 4693611 | NCBI WGS metagenome assembly VMHT01 (sample SAMN12280063, study PRJNA550983) | marine metagenome | isolation source: seawater sampled from same location over 5 years 0.02-0.2 micron viral filtrate | place: USA: collected off the coast of southern California halfway between the port... ...
GATTTAAGATACAAAATTGCTCCTAAATTTGATTTAGGCCAAACTGATGCATCTTTAACAAATGGATTATTAGAGATTTTTATACCTTTAGCTGAAGAAGCTAAACCAAAATCAATTAAAATTAAATAAAAGTTTCGCAAAAAAAACGTGTCCTAGCAATGTTTTTTTCGTATATTGATGTATAAATCAATTTAAAAACTATATATGGCAAGGAAACTTAAATCACATACTCTTATTGAGGACCCAGCGATGGAACCTTATTTTATAACAAAAGATGAACATTGTTATACTGTGAATCAGCGTATACAATCAAATGCTGATCATTTTAGATCAACGGGAAAAAGTAAAGAATATACTAAGGCATTAACATTCCATGCCAATTTTGGACAAGCACTAAATAGAATAACTCAAGATCAACTTCATGATAAAAAGAGTCATTCATCATTAGAAGGATTTCTACAACAATTTAGACAAATAGAGGAAAATATTAAAAATTACATAAATAATAATAAAAATGAGCAATAAATTAGAAGCATTATTTGATGCGGTTATCGTTAAACCAATCGAACACGAAGAGCAACTATATGGGAATATCATTGTTCCTGATATGGGTAAAGAAAAAAACGAATTTGGAGAAGTTATAGCAATTGGAGAAGGTAGATATACAGCAACTGGTAAATTAATTCCTATGGTCGTTAAAATAGGAGATATGGTTGTTTTACCTACTCAAGGTTTTACTAAATTACCATTTGATGGTGAAGAATATTATGTTGGACCTGAAAACCAACTTCTATGTAGAGTATCTACAGAAGAGCAAATAGAACAAGCTCTAAAAGATACTGAAGCAAAATTAACTAAACAAGATATTAACGATTTAACAGATATTTAAAATGGAAAAAAATATAAATTTTGGTAAATCCGCCAGAACAGGATTAATGAATGGGATCAATAAATTAGCTGATGCAGTAGTATCAACTTTAGGTCCAAACGGTAGAAATGTTGTTTTATTTAGAGGTGTAGGAGAATTTCCTCAATCAACTAAAGATGGTGTAACAGTAGCTAAAAGTGTTGTACTATCAGACCCACAAGAAGAATTGGGTGTTGAACTAATTAAACAAGCAGCAGTTACAACAGCAAATAAAGCTGGTGATGGAACTACAACTTCAACACTACTAGCTAGAGAAATGATTAATGGAGGCCTTACAGCTTTAGATAATAAAGAAAATGCTGTTAAAATTAAAAGAGATATTGATGCTACAGTTAAAAAAGTAATATCAAATCTTAGAAAGAATATAGCTGAAGACATATCAGGTGAAGAGCAATTAGAACAAATTGCATCTATTTCTGCTAATAACGACCCTGATACTGGAAAGTTAATTGCAACAGCAATTGATAAAGTAGGTTTAGAGGGTGTAGTACATATTGAAGAATCAAAAACAGGAGATACTTATCTTGAAACTGTAGAAGGTATGCAGTTTGATAGAGGATATAAGTCACCTTATTTTGTTACTAACAATAATACAATGTCATCTGTTTTAACAGAACCAGCTATTCTAATTTTAGATCAAAAACTTAATTCAGTAAAAGAATTACTTCCAATATTAGAAGCAGTATCAAGTAATGGTAAATCTTTACTTATTATAGCTGAAGATATTGATAATGAAGCACTAGCTACGTTAATTGTAAATAAAATGAGAGGTACAGTTAATGTGTGTGCTGTTAAATCTCCTGAATTTGGTGAACGTAGAAAATTAGTATTAGAAGATATAGCCATAACAACTGGTGGTCAAGTATTCAGTAAAGATAAAGGAATGAAACTTGATAAATTTAGTTGGGACTGGTTTGGTGAAGCAAGAACAATTACAGTAACAAAAGATCAAACAACAATTGTAGATGGAAAAGGAACAGTGGAGAAAATTGAAGCACGTGTTGAAGAATTACAACAGCAAATCGAAAAAGCAAAGACGCCATACGAAACGGAACAGTTACAAAACAGGCTCGCAAAATTCGTCGGAGGAGTAGCTATTATTCATGTTGGTGGTAATACTGAAACAGAAATGTTAGAAAAGAAAGATAGAGTTGATGATGCATTACATGCTACAAAAGCTGCTATTGAAGAAGGTATTGTACCAGGAGGTGGAGCAGCATTATTATATGCTTCTAATGGTTTAAAAGCTGATACAACAGGAGCTAGAATTGTAATTGAAGCTTGTGCTAAACCATTTAATCAAATTTTAGTTAATGCTGGTTATGATGATGTTAAAGGACAAATATTAGCAGATCAATTATGTAATTCAGGTAATGATCATTGGGCAGGATATAATATTGAAAAAGAAGAAGTAACTAATATGAAAGAAGCAGGTATTATTGATCCAACTAAAGTAACTAGATTAGCACTTGAAAATGCAGCATCAGTTGCTGGAACTGTATTATTAACTGAATGTACTATTACACAAGATAAAGATGGAGATGGTACTAATGCAGCTAATAGACCAGGTGGAACTGGAGGACTAGAAAACCAAAACATGGCTGGGATGATGTAATAATTTTTATTATATTGATAATATGGAAAATAAAACAAAAACTGTAGAAAATAAAACATTAATCGCTAGGAGAGTACCTCCTGGCGATAAATGGAGATTAGCTGATGAACCAAATGGTAAAGTACATCCAACTTTAACTGATGCTTTAGAAGCTTATATGATTAAAACAGGTTTCAAAGGTGATTATAGATTAGAACCATTAAATAGTTCTTTATATGCTATAACAACTGAAGAACAAATAATCGAACCACCAAAACAAAAATTATATTCATTGTATGGCGAATACGGACAATAGTTTATTAAATGAGAAGTACAGACCAGTTAAGCTGGATGATTATGTAGGTAATAAAAACCTAAAGTCATCAGTAGCTAAACAATTAGAACAAAATGATATTCAAAATTATTTATTCTATGGACCAGCTGGTACAGGTAAGACTACGTTAGCTAAATTAATAGTAAAAAATTTAGATTGTGATTCTCTTTATATTAATGCTTCTGATGAAAGAGGTATTGAAACAATTAGAGACAAAGTATCGGGTTTTGCTAGTGTAGCTTCATTTCATCCTATAAAAGTAGTAATTTTAGATGAAGCAGATTTTCTTACTATTCAAGCACAAGCTTCTCTTCGTAATATTATTGAAACATTTTCACGTACAACTAGATTTATATTGACTTGTAATTTTGTAGAGCGTATTATAGATCCTCTACAATCTAGATGTCAAACAATAAAAGTTATACCTCCTACCAAGAAAGAGGTAGCAGTGCATTTAGCTAGTATCTGTGATAAGGAAAGCATCAGTTATAAACCAACTGCCATTGGTAAAATTGTAAATAAGTTCTATCCGGACTTAAGAAAGATGCTGAATACTATCCAAGCAAGTAGTAATAAGGGTCAATTAGCGCTTGATGATTCTTTACTTGTAGGTACTAGTTATTTGTCTGCTGTTTTAGATGAATTAAAAAAAGATAAACCCAAATTTAATACTATTAGACAAATTATCGCGGATTCAAATGTTGATGATTTTGAAGAAGTGTTTAGATTTTTATATGATAATGCTGACGAATATCTTCCTGGTAAAGCAGGTACAGCGGCTTTTCTAATTAATGAGCATCAGTATAAAGCTAATTTTAGAATAGATAAAGAGATAAATGTAATGAGTTTAATTAATAATTTAATAAATAATAAGTAAATGGAACAACCGAACCCACAACAAAGAGGTCTTAATGTAGACCTAAAAACCACTGAAGGTCTTAAAAATTCTGATGGTGGAAGTATTTTTAAATCAGGAGTTATTTTAAGAAAAATCTCTAAATTTGTAGCAGGAACAGATAATGATGCTATTATGCCAATACCTGTTTTTTACGATCCATCAACTAATAAAATATTAGGTGAAGGTATCCCAGTTGAATTAAGAGAGGAACTTAAAGACGAGTTAGTATAATGAAAAACATTTGGGATTGGCTTAAGCAGATAAATTCAATTAAAGCTGATCCTGACTCTTTTTCTGATGAAGATTGGGAGTTATGGAATAGTTATATGGTGCACCGATTTATGTCTATGAATTCAGATTATTTAGATTTAGTTAATGAGGCACAACGAATTTCACCTCAAAATAAAAAACAAATATATTCGATTTATAGAGAATTTATTCCTAAGAATAATAAATGGAATAAATACATTAAATCAACGTTAAAAAAACGTAACAAACAGTTAGTAGAACATTTAAGTCAATACTGGGAATGTTCACAAACTGAAGTAAGAGATTACTTAAAATTGTTGGATAACGACGAAGTAAGTCGTATATTGGTCAGTATTGGTTTAAATAAAAAAGAAATAAAACCCCTATTAAAATGAATATAGAAGTATACAATTTTTTAAAAGCAGAAGCTGAAGCAGATAAAGCTAAAGCATTAGCAAGCATTAAATTACTAACAGCACACCCAGCAGGTATAGGTGATCATTCAACCAAAGATTATTGGGATAATTGTACTGAATCACTTAAATTACTTTCATCAGCACATGAAAGATTAGAAATGCTAGAAAAGTATTTTAACAAAACAGAAATATTATAATTGAGTGATTACGACCCACGTAGTTGGTGGGATCACTTTTGCAAACCACAATTAAATAAAAAAGTTATGAGCGACTCAGTAAAGAAGCACTTCGAAATAATTTCCGAAGAGGAAATGGACAAGTTAGAAGGAACAACTGTATCAGATGCAGTTGAAGTATTTGAAACAGAATACCCAGAATTATCAGCTGAATATAAAAAGATAGGAAATGAAATGTATGAAATGTTTGCTCGCAAGCACATGGATTATGGTTTAAATAATATCGCTTTAGGAGGTGATATCCTAAATAATGAAGCAGATAAAAAATTCTCACTAACAGGATTAGCAATTAGATTAACTGATAAAATAAGTAGATTAAAAAATTTATTAGTTAATGGTAAAAACTTTGTTAAAGGTGAAGGTATGGAAGATACCTTTATCGATATAGCAAATTATGGTATAATTGGTCTTTTAGTAGGCCGTGATAAATGGAAAAAATAAATGATATATTGGTTCACAGGTCAACCTAACTCAGGTAAAACCGTTTTAGCGAATGCGCTTAAGGAAAAATGGCTACCCCATGCTTTTAGAATAGATGGGGATGAAATGAGATATTTATTCACTAATAAAGATTACTCTATAAAAGGTAGAATAACAAATGTAGATGCAGCTCAAAAAATAGCTCATTATTTACATAATCAAGGTAAGGATGTAATTGTATCATTAGTTTCACCTTATTTAGATCAACGTGAAGAATTTAAAGCACTACTTAGTTGGCAATTAAAAGAAATCTACGTACATTATGACCCAACAAATGGTAAAAGAGGTAGAGAAAAATGGTGGGTAGATCAATTTCAAGCACCAACATCTAATTTTTTAGATATTGACACCACAATAGACGACCCAGAAGATTCATTAATTAAAATAACAAATTACGTACATGGAGAAATTTAATACATACTTTTGTGATATAGATGGAACGATATTTAATTATCGTAAATTTGAAACATATAAAACAAGCGAACCTGAAGTTATTCCATCAACTTTAGAATTTTTAAATGTAGTAAAAGAACAAGGTCATATGATTATTTTAACAACAGCTAGACCTGAAGATCTTAGAGAACATACAATTAAAGAGTTAACCAACAGTAAAGTACCTTATGATAGATTGCTTATGGGTATTGAAAGGGGACCTAGATATCTAATTAATGATATGGATCCTAAAAAACCTGGTAAAAGAGCAATCGCGATGAATTTAATTAGAAACGAAGGAATTTAATATGAAATATTCAATGTTTATAGGTAGATGGCAACCTTGGCACAAAGGTCATCGATGGTTAATAGACCAGCGTTTAAATGAAGGTAAAAACGTATTAATCTGCATTAGAGATGTAGAACCAAATGAAAATCAACCATTTACTCCAACTCAAGTCTACAGAAATGTTAGTACTGAACTTCATCATTTAATTGAAGAAGGTAGAGTTAAAGTTATGGTAATTCCTGATATTGAATCAATTAATTATGGAAGAGGAGTAGGATATGATGTTATAGAGCATGTTCCACCTACAGATATTAAAGAAGTATCTGCTACAAAAATCAGAGAGCAAATGAGAAAGGATGGTAAGTTATAAAAGACACATTGCAAAAACAGTTTCATGGAGAATAGTAGGTACAATAGACACAATAGTAATTTCAGGATTAGTAACGGGTTCTTGGGTAGCAGGTTTGGCTATAGGGGGTATCGAAGTTATTTCCAAAATGGTGCTTTACTTTCTACACGAAAGAGCTTGGTATAAGTTTAGCAAGTTTGGAATTAAAGAAAAATAATGGCTAAAAAAATACCAAAAATAGTAAAGGATATTATACGTAATAGACCTGAGATTAATTATGCTTTTAAAAAGCATGTTTCATTCTCACAATTACAAATTTATAGTGGTTGTCAACATAGATGGAAATTACAATATAAGGATAAAATTAAGAAATTTAATTCATCTATTCATACTGTTTTTGGTACTGCAATGCATGAGGTAATGCAAAAATATTTAGATGTGTTTTATAGTAAAAGTAAAGCAGCAGCTAATAGATTAGATTTAGACGACTTATTTCAAGAATATTATATAGAAGAATATCAAAAACAATATAAATCAAATAATAAATCACATTTCTCAGATGCAGTAGAAATGAGGGAATTTTTTAACGATGGAGTTGAGATATTAAAAGAATTTAAAAAAAGAATAGGTGGATTTTTTAGTAAAAGAGGTACGTATTTAGTGGGTTGTGAAGTACCTCTTGATCTACCACCAATTAAAACATTAAGTGCAGTTCATTATACTGGTTATTTAGACGTTGTTTTATATCATGAACGTAGTGATACTTTTACAATTATTGATATTAAAACTAGTACTAGAGGATGGAATGATAAAGCTAAGAAAGATACTATGAAAAAGTATCAATTAGTATTATATAAAAAATATTTTGCTGAACAATACAATATACCAATTGATAAAATTGATGTTAAGTTTTTAATATTAAAAAGAAAAATATACGAAAACACAGAATATATAATGAGAAGAATGACTGAATTTACACCTGCAAGTGGTAAAAATACTATAAATGCAGCTAGTCGTACTATGAATAATTTTATTGAAGAAGTGTTTAATCAAGATGGTAGTATAAAAGATAATAAATACCCTAAAAGCGTAAGTAAATGGAATTGTACCTTTTGTCCTTACGCTGAAGATAATAATTTATGTGGTCAGGGGGTGCATTTTTCATAAATCCACATATATGTATAGATGAATATAATGTTATAAAAAATAAAAATTATGAGCGTTAAAAAACCAATGACACTAACCAGTGTCAAAGTAAAAACTGATTTATTTAATGATTTTAAAGTGGAATGTGTTAGACGAAAATTCTCGTTCCAAAAGCTTGCTGACCGTAGTCTCTTTTTGTATCTTACAGACGATGATTTTAGAAAGAAGATTACTAATCAAACTAATTTAGAAAAATAAAAATAAATAATCTTATGAATAAAAGTTTTAAACACCTTCCTCAAGACAAAAGGAAGAAGATATTATTAATATGCGATGATATAAGAGTTCATTCAGGTGTTGCTACTGTAGGTAAAGAAATTGTAATTGCTACAGCTCAACATTTCAACTGGATACAAATGGGAGGTGCTATTAAACACCCAGATCAAGGTAAATTATTCGATATTAGTACTAGTGTAAATGAAGAAGCTGGTATTAATGATTCTAGTGTTAGAATATTTTGTACAGATCAATATGGTAATGAACAAATTCTTAGATCAGTACTAAAAGCTGAAAAACCAGATGCTGTAATGTTAATTACAGATCCTAGATATTTTAGTTATATTTGGGCAATGGAGAATGAAATTAGAAAACAATGCCCTATTGCTTACTTAAACATTTGGGATGATTACCCAGCTCCAATGTATAATCAACCATATTATAGAGCATGTGATTTATTAATGGGTATTTCTAAACAAACAGTTAATATCAATAAATTAGTATTAAAAGATTGTGATAATAGTAAGAGAGTATTTAAATATGTACCTCATGGTTTAAAACATGATGGTAAAGATTCTTACATTCCATTAGATGAAAATGATGAAGGAATGTTATCATTTAGAAAAAAATTCTTTAAAATTAATAATAATAAAGATGTTGATTTTGTTTTATTCTTTAATTCAAGAAACATTCGTAGAAAACAAATTCCTGATGCTATGATGGCATATAGAAGTTTCTTAGACAGTTTACCTAAAGAAAAAGCAGATAAAACTAGATTTATATTACATACAGAAGGATCTACTGATGCTGGTACTGATTTATATGCTGTAAAAGAATATCTATTTGATGAGCATTACGAAAAAAATATAGTATTTTCTCATGAAAAACTAACAAGAGAACAATTAAATTATCTATATAATATAGCTGATGTTCAAATTCTTCTAACTTCAAATGAAGGATGGGGATTAACAATTACAGAAGCAGTATTAGCAGGAACACCTACAATAGCAAATGTAACAGGTGGAATGCAAGATCAAATGAGATTTGTAGATGAAAATGGAGAATGGTTCACCCCAAGTGCTGATGTACCTTCTAATCATAGAGGCACATATAAAGAACATGGTGAATGGACATTTCCAGTTTATCCAACAAGTAGATCAATTCAAGGATCACCTCCAACACCTTATATCTATGATGATAGATGTAAATGGGAAGATGCTGAAGCTAGAATTAAAGAATGTTATGAATTAGGTAGAGCTGAATTAAAACGTAGAGGTAAAGTAGGTAGAGAATGGTTCTTAGGTGATGAAGCTGGATTTACAGCTGACCATCAAGGAGCTAGAGTTGTAGAAGCGTTTACTGAATTATTTAAAATTTGGGAACCTAGAAATGATTTCGATATAGTAAATGCCACTGAGTATAAAGGTAAGTTTTTAAACCATAAAATAAATTATTAATGAATAAACCAGAATTTGTAATAAGCGCACCATTTGACACTTATAGTGGTTATGGAGCAAGATCAAGAGATTTAATTAAATCAATTATCGATTTAGATAAGTATGACGTTAAATTACTTCCGCAAATGTGGGGTAATACAGCTTGGGGATTCTGTGATGACCATGAAGAATGGGCATATTTAAGAGATCACCAAATAGAAGGTGTTAAGCAAGGTGAAAAGCCAAATATTTGGATGCAAGTAACAATACCAAGTGAATTTACACCTATAGGAGAATATAATATTGGAGCAACAGCTGGTATTGAAAGTACCCAATGTGATCCTAGTTGGATTGATGGTTTAAATAGAATGGATATGAATTGGGTTTCATCAAAACATGCTAAACAAGTATTTGCATCTATGAAATTCGAACAACGTAATAAACAAAATAATATCCTAGTTAAAACTATACAATTAGAAAAACCAATTCATGTTGTATTTGAAGGTGCTGACATTAACACTTACAAACATTTACCTAAAGTAGATCTTGATTTATCATCAGTTAAAGAATCATTTAATTATCTATTTGTAGGTCATTGGATGCAAGGTGATTTAGGACATGATAGAAAGAATGTTGGTTTAATGGTTAAAGAATTTTTTGAAACATGGAAAGGTAAAAAACAAAGACCTGGATTGATTCTAAAAACAACTATGGGTAAAGATAGTTATTTAAGTGAAGATATAATCTTAAAGAAAATTAAACAAATAAAAGATTCAATAGGAGGTGATTTACCAAATGTTTATGTAATGACAGGTGAATTAAGTAATTCACAATTAAATGAGTTATATAATCATCCTAAAGTAAAAGCAATGATTTGCTATACTAAAGGTGAAGGGTTTGGTAGACCATTAATGGAATTTGGATTTAGTAAAAAACCAATTATATGCTCAGGATGGTCTGGTCATTTAGATTTTTTAAATCCAACATTTACTTATTTACTGCCTGGTGAACTTGAGAATGTTCATAAAAGTGCTGCTAATAATTGGTTAAAAGAAGAAGCACAATGGTTTAAACCTAGTTTAAGTCATGGTAGAAAAGCAATGAAAGAAGTATTTCAAAATTATAAAAAATGGGTTGTTAAAGGTAAACAACAAGGACATTATCTTAAAACTAATTTTACATTAGAAAAAATGGGTGAATTAGTAGATAATATTTTGAAACATAATTTACCTGAGTTTAAACCTAAAGCTCAACAAGTAGAACTAAATATGCCTACTAATATTAATACTGGGGGCGTTAGTTTACCAACTATAAAATAAATAATATGGCACAATATGATGAAATTATAAATTGCCCTAAATCAGGAGGTGATTTATGTTATAAAGTTGAAATTAATAATAACGTTACTAATTACATGAGTATATCTTGTGGTTTTTGGACTAACAGTTTAATGAAAGAAGGTGAAGAATTCTTTGAGTTACAAATGAGTGAATTACCTGAATTATATAAAGATTTAGCTTGGAAAGACCCAAAAACAGAATTAGTTTGGCTACCAAATACTATAAATACAGATGCTGGGATGGTATTTGCTGATGGTAAAAATTCTGATAGTTGGAATTGGGCAGCTGTTAAATCAACTCGACAATATAAAATGCCTGAAGGAGCAACTGTTGTGGATATGGAACAACCAGAATTCAAACCAGATATGACTACATTAAAGCATTTTAAAGAACGTGATTATATGGAAGCTTTAGATTATTTAGGAATATTAACAACTCCAAAACCAGTAGTTAATAATGAAGATTAGTTATGCAATAACAGTTTGTAATGAATTAGATGAGATAACTCGTTTATTAAATTTTCTTATAAAGAAAAAACGTAAGCAAGATGAAATAATTATTTTATTTGATAAAAAGAATGGTACACCTGAGGTTTGGAATCGTTTAAGTGAATTAAAAGGTGATGATTGTTGTGAATATCATGCTAAAACGTTTAAACACCATTTTGCTGATTGGAAAAATCAATTAACAGATTTATGTAGTGGTGATTATATATTTCAAATTGATGCTGATGAAATACCTCATGATATTTTAATTGAACAATTACCTACTATATTAGAAGGTAATCCTGATAATGAAGTTTATTTAACACCAAGAGTTAACACAGTAAAAGGTTTAACTAAAGAATATATCGATAAATGGAGATGGAATGTTGACTCAGAAGATAGAGTTAATTGGCCTGATTATCAATGGCGTATTTGGAAAAATAAACCAGAAATTAGATGGGTAAATAAAGTACATGAAAAACTAGAAGGATTTAAAACCTATGCTCCATTACCTGCTTTACCTGAGTTAGCTTTATATCACCCTAAAACAATACAAAAACAAATTAAACAAAATAATTATTACGATACATTATGAATATAAATCAAGAAGGAGTATTACTAGAAGAATTAAGATCAAAACATTCATTTGACTTAAATATTGTTGATCAATTAGATAAAGAATTTGGTGATGATTATTATGATTTAGTAGAAGAATATAATAATTTTTGGGACAATGGTTATTTCGAACAAGTAAAAACCCAATCATCAGGTGGAGCGGGTCATATTGCAGGAGCAGGCCCAATTGATTATAATGAAGGTAAAATAATTTATTTATTCATTAGAACTAAACAACCTAAAAACGTAATGGAAATTGGTTTTGCAAGTGGTTGTTCATCAGCTGTAATTGCTAAGGCATTAGAAATGAATGGTGAAGGTAAATTATATACTGTAGATCTTAAAGAAAACCCTGGTATGTCAGCAAACCCTGATAATGATCAAGAAAAAGTTTGGAGAATAGATTATTTTAATGAATATGTTGATAAAGGAATTATTATACCAACATATCCTAAAGATGCAATTGATTATTTAAATGAATTTGATACAAATATTCCTATTGATTTAGTATTTACTGATGGTGGTCACGAACCAGAATTTTGCTATCCAGTAGCTACTAAATTAAAAGAATTATATCCACAAGCATTACATTTATATCATGAATGGTCATTTTCACCTTTAACATTAAATAAAGCTAAAAGTTATATTTCAATAGGTGCAAATTTAAATCACCAAAAGTTTGCTGAAAGAGAAGCATTTGAAAGAATATTTAGCTATAAAAATTATGAACATTATGGTTTTTATGGTAGTTGTGGTTTAGGTGTAGTTAAACCTCGTAAACAACCAAATTCAGGTGCTATAAAAGTATATTATAGATTATCAAATTTTGAAGCTGGTATGTCTAAAAAGAAAATACCTAATGCTACTAAACAACATTGTTTAGAAAATTGTATTAATGTTTTTGGTAAAGATAATATAACAATTATAGGTGATACTTTAAATGAAGAAACTAAGAAATTTGTTATTAAAAAAGAACTAAAATTAGTTGAAGTAGAAAATGGAACAGGATCAGGTACATTTAGAGATGCTTTAGATTTAGCCATTCAAGAAAATAATAGTGGTGAAATGGTTTATTTATTAGAAGATGATTTCTTACATTTACCTCACTCAGATAAATTATTAGAAGAAGGTATAACTAGAGCACCATTATACACTACATTATATGACCACCCAGATAAGTACATCAATAAAGATCAAGGTGGTAATCCTCAAATAGAACAAAGGGGTGAAGTTACTAGGTTAATTAAAACAGATTCCGTACATTGGAAGTTAACAAATAGTACCGTTATGAGTTTTGCTTGTAGAGTTGAACGTTTAATTGAAGATCATGATTTACTAATGAAATATTCTAGTAATAATATAACAGATTCATACGGTTTATTTACTGAATTAAGTCAAACAAAACAAATAGGTGTATTAAGCTCAGTACCTGGTTACTCAACACATTGTGAAGCAGCTTGGTTAACACCATTAACAAATTGGAACGTAATATGATAAGTTTAATTATACCATCTTACAGAAATGCTGATTATTTAGATATATGTTTACAATCAGCTATTGAACAACAAGAAAATAAGAATGAAATTATAGTTGCTATAGATGGTTTTATAGAAGAAAGTCAATACGTCTTAGACAAATATAAAGATGATATTAAAGTACTTGATTTAGGTGAAAATCAAGGTATGCAAACAGCTTTAAATCTAGCTGTTATGAATGCTAATAATGAAAAAATATTTATTATAAATGATGATAATGTACTTTGTAGTGGATGGGATACAGCTATTGAATATAGCTTAAATGAAAATAGTGTATTAACATTAAATCAAATTGAACCAACAGGACCAGGTATATTTCAATTTCCAGTTAAAGATTTTGGACGTAATCCTAAAGAATTTGATTATGAAGCATTTATTAAATATGAAAAAACAATTAAACGAGATAGTTTAACTCTAGATGGTGGCATTTTCCCATTTGCAATGTATAAGAAAGATTATATGATTGTAGGTGGTTTTGACACTATGTATAAGTCTCCCTTTATATGTGATTGGGATTTCTTTCTAAAATTAGATCTAAATGGTATCGGCTTTACCAGAACACATCAAGCGCACCTATATCATTTTGGTAGCACAGCTACTAAGAATGGAAAAGAAGGTGAAAAGTTTAGAGCTACAGAAGGACCTGCCGCCCAAGTATTTATGTACAAATGGGGAATACCGCCTCAAATATTTGATAATCTATCTCATAACCCAAAAGATAATAAAGTAATAAAAGGAATAAAATATGGAGCATAATATAAATGTAATCGATAAGTTTTTAGGTACATTAGAATACGCAGACAGACCAGATTCAAAATCAGAATTATTAGTAGAATCTTATTTATCAATTAAAAATATAATCGAAAAAACAAACCCTAGAGCAATATTAGAATTAGGATTTAATAGAGGATGTAGTGCAGCAATGTTTGCTTATGCAGCACCAACTAGAGAAATTGTTAGTATAGATCATTATTCAAATAATCAAATTAAAAGAAATGCTAAAAGAATACAAACATTACATAAGCATTTTCATTTTATTCGTTTAAATCATAATGGTATAATTCCTGAATATGGTAAATCATGGAAAGGTAAATTTGATTTAATTTATATAAATGGAGATAAAGACCAAAAATCCATTAAAAGAGATATATTGGCTGCAATAGAATTAAATACTAAAACAATTGTATTAGACCAGTATAACCATGAGGATATTAAACCTATTTATGACAAATATATTAGTTTATTTAAACTAACTAAAGTAAAAACATATAATACAAGTAACGGATTAATTTTATTAAGAAACTCACAATATGCAGGATAAAAATGTATTAATAACAGGTGTAGCAGGCTTATTAGGTAGTAGATTAGCTGATTGGATTATAGAAAACACAGATTATAATGTAATTGGTATTGATGATTTAAGTGGTGGCTATTTAGAAAATGTTCATAGTGATGTTAAATTGTATAATAATGATTTAGCAACAGAGGATATAGAACATATATTTGATTTTCATAATATTGAGTATGTATTTCATTTTGCTGCTTATGCTGCTGAAGGATTATCGCCTTTTATACGTACATTTAATTATGATAATAACTTAAAAGCAACAGCCCGCATAGTTAATGAATGTATAAAGGCTAATGTTAAAAGATTGGTATTTACGTCTACATTAGCTGTTTATGGTCATGGTGAAGGAGGTATATTTGATGAAAATCAACAACAAGCACCAATTGATCCTTATGGAGTAGCAAAATATGCTTGTGAAATGGATATTCAAATTGCTAATGAACAACATGGATTAGATTATTGCATAATCAGACCTCATAACGTTTATGGTGTTAAACAAAATATTTGGGATAAATATAGAAATGTGCTTGGTATTTGGATGTATCAATACTTAAAACATAAACCATTAACCATATTTGGTGATGGTGAACAAACAAGAGCGTTTAGTTTTATAGATGATTCATTAGAACCATTATGGAATGCAGCTATTAAAGATGAAGCATCATGCCAAATAATTAATTTAGGCGGTGTTAAAGAATATTCTATAACTGAAGCAGCTGAAACATTAGTTGATGTAATACAGGAAGAAGAAGGTATGGATAATTTTGAAATACCAATTGAATATTTAGAAGGTAGACATGAAGTAAAACATGCTATTCCTACATGGCAAAAATCAATTGACATATTAGGATTTGAACATAAAACGGATTTAAAAGAAGGTTTAAGACAAATGTGGAAATGGGTTAGAACACAACCTATGAGAGACCAATTTGTATGGCCTAGTTATGAATTAGATAACGGTATTTATAGCTTTTGGAAATGAAAAAAATAAAAATAGATAAAGAATTAGGTAGACCAATTATGGATTGGATTAATGATAATAGTGATAATTTAGAAACACTACTACCAGAAAGACCCCCTCATGATGGTTATATTATAGGTGCTCAACATTTAAATATTAAAGATGATGCTTTAATTGATAGTGGATTTCCTTATTATACATTAAAGGAATTAAATAAACATATATTAAAAGAATATGGGTTAAGCACAAAAACACCTCATGACCCAGCTAATGGAATATTTTTATCTTATTCAACTAAAGGACATTCGGTTTATATCCATAAAGATAAAAACGCGGATGAAAATCATACTCATGTTAGGTTTAATTATATGTTAAATAAATCTGTAGGAGGTGATCCAGTTATATCAGATAAAAAAACCATGATTAAAGAAGGTGAAGTATGGGTTTGTGTAGCGGGAAAATACTTTCATGGCACTACTGAGGTTACAGGTAAAAAACCAAGAGTAATGATTAGTTTTGGTCATAAAATAAAAAATAAAGTTTTACAAAAATTAGAATCAGAATGAATATAGGAATTATAGGACAAGGTTTTGTTGGTAATGCAATTTACCAAAAGTTTAAAAATTATTATAATGTTTACACATATGATTTACAAGCTAAATTATGTAATAGTACATTAGAAATAATTAATGAAGAATGTAATATTATTTTTGTATGTTTACCTACTCCAATGGATAAGAATGGAAGATGTCATATTGGTATAGTTGAGGAAGCATTAAATGATTTAGAAATATTAACATCAATAGACCAATCAGAAAAAATAGTAATAGTAAAATCAACAATACCCCCAGGTACTACTAAAAAATGGAATAAAGAGTTTACATTTTTAGATATAGTATTTAGTCCTGAATTTTTAACTGAAGCAAATGCTGTTAGTGATTTTGATAATCAAAAGAGAATTATATTAGGAGGTAGTAAAATTCCTACAACAAAATTAAAACCTATATTTGCTAAGGCATTTCCAAAAGCAACTATAATCAAAACAGATTCAACATATGCTGAAATGGTTAAGTATGTTACTAATTCATTTCTAGCAACTAAAGTATCATTTGCAAATGAAATGTATGAAATATGTAAAGGTTTAAATGTTGATTATGATAAGGTAATTGAATATGCTTGTTATGATGAACGTTTAGGTAAATCACATTGGGCAGTTCCAGGTCCAGATGGTAATTTTGGTTATGGAGGTCATTGTTTTCCTAAAGATATTCAAGCATTAATCAATGTAGCTAAAGATTTAAATGTTAATCCCCGTATGTTAGAAGCAACAAATGAAAAAAACTTTGATACTAGAGTTGATAGAGATTGGGAAAGCATGACAGGTAGAGCAGTTATTTAAAGACTCCCGCATAAAAATTAGGTTACCCCAAATAGAGGTCGTATATTCACCAGGAACTTAAAAAAATAATATATGACTAAAGAAATAGACGGGATGATTTATGATAGTGAAATTGATAAATGGGTAACTATCGAAGAATACAACAAAGAATACGATAAAATTGAATGCTCAGCCGACCAAGATTGGGAATGGCATTATGCAAGTGAGTAAAGATTCCCGTGGAAAAATTTGGTTACCCGGGGGAAGGGTCGTATATTTACAGAGTAAATAATAAAAATAATAAAGGTTATGTCAAGTCAAATAAAATTAAGAAATAAGAGAAAACAAGTTGGATCAGTTGGTCAATTAAGATGGAAACCAACAACAATGAAAATGGATGATTTTAAATTCAATCCAGATTTATTTGTTCCAATGAAAACTAACAAGAAAATTGATAACATTCTTTCCAGTGAAGGTGGATTAATGAAAGGTACTAATGTTGCTTTCGTAGGTGATCCTGGAGTTGGTAAAACAACTGTATTACTAGATATTTTAGCAGATCTTCAAAATAATGGTCATAAAACACTTTTTATTAGTGGTGAGATGACACAAATTGATATGGTAGGAATGGTTAAAAGATTTCCTAAGTTTGGTAAGTTACCTATTTTATTTATGGGTGATTGGATTGAAAAAGATCCATTAGTAATATTAAAATCTATCCTTAGTGAAGGATGGGATTCAGTATTAGTAGATTCATTTGCTGAATTAGCAGTTGCTGTTTGTGATTTTCATGGTGGTACTATGAAAAATGCTGAAACTAAATTATTAAATTTGTTTGAAAAACATAATAAAGGAGAAAATATAAATAAAGTAAATACTTGTTTTATGATTATTCAACAGGTTACTAAAGGTGGAGAATTTGCTGGTAGTAACAGATTTAAACACATGATTACTGCAATGGCTCATATGAAATTTACCCCTGAAGGTAGTAGAGCTATTTGGTTTAGTAAAAATAGACGTGGAGGTGAAATGAATAAATTACACTTTAGTTTAGATCAGAATAATCATGTTGGATGGTTATTTACTGAGCCAATGAATATGGGAATTTAATAAAATTAATATGATAGAATTACAAGAATTTATAGATAAGATGCGTGCCACAAGTAGTGGTACGCAAAAAGTAGAAATAATTAAGGACGCGAGTCCGTTTATCCATAGGTGTTTAGAATATACCTATAATCCTTTTAAGCAGTTTTATGTGACTAGTAAAACTTGTATCAAGAATAAGGACAAAGGCATAACCACCAATTCAAGCGGTATGTTCGACACCTTGGATAAATTAATTGATAGAGAATTCACTGGACATGATGCTATTAAATTAGTAAATGGTCACCATGAATTAATTTATAAAATAATTGATAAAGATTTAGGTATTAGAGCTGGAGATAAAATTATAAATAAAGCAGTACCTGGATTAATACCAACATTTTCAGTTGCATTAGCTAAAGAATATGATGATAAATGTGATTGGCAAAATGATAATTGGTATGCTTCAAGAAAATTAGATGGTGTTAGATGTTTAGCTGTAGTTAACTATGAAGGTGAATGTACACTTTATTCTAGAATGGGTAAAGAATTAACTACACTAAATAAAGTTAAAGAAGCAATTGAAGCAACAGGTATTATTAATACTGTATTTGATGGTGAGATTTGTTTAATTGATGAAAATGGAAATGAAGATTTTCAAGGTGTAATGAAACAATTAAGACGTAAAGATCACCAAATCGAAAATCCAGCTTATATGATATTTGATATGATCCATAAGCCTAATTTTGATAATCAAAAAGGCGGTCCTATTTTAAGTCAAAGATTAGGTGCATTAAGAGGATTTTTAACAGGTAGATATATTACAAATAATATTTTACGTTATACAGAACAATTTGTTATAACAGATGGTAGACATTTTGATATGTGGGGTCAAATGGCAACTGAAAAAAATTGGGAAGGATTTATGTTACGTAAAGATGTTACTTATGAAGGTAAACGTACTAAAAATTTACTTAAAGTAAAAAAATTCTATGATGCTGAATATAAAGTAATTGATTTTGATATTGATGATCATGAAGTAGTAAGAGATGGCAAATCAGAAACAATTAAAATGTTATCACAAGTATGGATTGAACATAAAGGCCACAAAGTAAAAGTTGGTAGTGGTTGGAGTCAAGAACAACGTTTACAATATATGGATGGATCAATTGTAGGTAAAATTATTACAGTACAATATTTTGAAGAAACTAAAAATGATAAAGGTGGAATCAGTTTAAGATTCCCAACAGTAAAACATATACATGGAAGCAAACGAGAATTATAAATTTAAAAAGACAGTATTCTGGGAAGAAAAGTTCTTAACAGAAGAAGGTGGTGGGTCAGTTAGCAAAGCTGTTAAACTAAACTCACCAGGATTAGTTAATTTCTTCAAAGAAATGGAGAATAATAACGATGAAATTTTGGGAATAAGATTCAACGAGGAAGATATCCTTGAAGTATTAATTAGACCAAAACAGTAAAATTATATATTTATGTTACAGACTATTAAAAAACGAACTATGAATTTAAAAATGATACCGTGTAATTGTTGTGGTGAACCAATGCCTGAATTAAGATTAACTAAATATGGCTACAATTTTTGTGTTAAGTGTTCAGAAGCAGGATTAGGCGAAGGTAGAAAACAAGGTGTTCCTATCTTAATGGGTGAAGGTGATCATACTTGGGTTGAAACAGTTATTATGACTGATGAACAATTTAGACAATATGAACGTCAACAGGAAGCTGAACTTAGTTTAGACAAAAATAATAAAGCAGAGATTATCAATATGGATAAAGAAGATAAAAATCTTATTGGCCCTATGACAATCAAAAACCCAGATGGCAAATAAGAAAAAATTTCTTAGTAAGGAACAAATAGTTGCAGCTCAAGGTAAAACATTATCAAATATGGCTGCAGCTAGGTACTTGCATGTTTCATACCAGCATTATAAGAAATACGCTAAAATGTATAACTTATTTGAGCAACATAAGAATCAAGCTGGTAAAGGTATACCTAAGTACTTAAAAGGTCCTAAAAAGATGCCTCACATGAAGGAAATAATTGAAGGTAGAATAGCAGCATCTTCATTTAATCCTAATAAACTTAAGTATGCTCTTATAGAGCAGGGATATTTATTAGAGGAATGTTCTGTTTGTAAATTTAATGAACGTAGAGTACTTGACTATAAAGTACCATTACTGTTGCACTTTAAAGATAATAATTCCAATAATTACAGCTTAGATAACGTTGAGTTACTATGCTATAACCATTATTTTTTAACAGTTGGGGACATTTTTAATTCTAAAGATATTAAGCAGATTGAAAGTAAGCAAGAGCATTATGGAACATCTGAAAAAGTGGAGTGGGAGGTAGACGAATATCATTTACAACGTTTAAAAGAATTAGGTTTAGATGATGAAGATGAAGATGACCCTAACCAATATATTTCTAAAATATGAAGAAAGTAAGATCAATAAATAAAAAACACCATAAAATAACTCGTGATTATGGTAAACAAAAAAGTAAGCATTTAGAAAAACTAACAGATAAAATGCTTAAAAACGATGAGAAAGCCCAGCAACTAAAATCTAAACAAATGAAGGGCGATTTTTTAAATAACTTTTAATATATGAGACACTTAATATCAATTATTATGTTGATGATTACACCAACATTGGTAGCTCCTACTGCATACGAGCAACCAGAACCAATTAAAATTGAACCAAAAGTAGAAATAATAAATGAAATGGATTTATTTTTAAATGATTTAGGACATAGAGAATCAGGAAATAGATACGATATTGTTAATAAATTTGGATACATGGGTAAGTATCAATTTGGTAAAGCAACATTAAGAACATTAAAAATTAAAGTAACTAAAGAAGCATTTTTAAATAGTCCTGATTTACAGGAATATGCTATGCAACAAAATTTACTTTACAATAAAAAGAAATTACAAAAATATATAGACAAGTTTGAGGGGCAAGAAATAAATGGTATATTGATAACTGAGTCTGGTATTTTAGCTGCAGCACATTTAGGTGGTCCTGGTAGTGTTAAGAAATTTTTCCGATCAGGTAAAATAATGCAAGATGGAAACGGAGTAAAAATCACTTCTTATCTGAAACGATTTGGAGGTTATAAATTAAATATATGAGAAATAATATAATTACAATAGAAAATTTTTATGATAACCCATTAGAGACTAGAGAATGGGTATTAGAACAAGACTTTGCTGTTAGAGGTAATTACCCAGGTCAAAGAACAGTATCACATGCTACTCAACAGATGAAAGATATAATTGAATCAGCTGTTAAACCATTAGCAGGTCCAATTACTAGTTTTCCTATAGGCGAAAGAGAAGATGGTGAACCAAATTATAATGGAGCTTATCAATATACTACTTGTCATGATAAAACTTGGATTCATAGTGATAGTGGTACTTCATGGGCTGCTGTTGTTTATCTAACACCTAATGCACCTTTAAGCGGTGGTACTGGTTTATATAGACACAAAAGCACTGGTTTACATGAGTGGGTTGATGATGAAAAAGTAATGGATTTAATATGGAGTGAATGTAATGATTATACTAAATGGGATTTATGTGATACAATTGGAAATGTATTTAATAGAATGATTCTATATAGAGGAACTATGTTCCATGCTTCATTAGATTACTTTGGTCAAGACATAAATGATGGTAGATTATTTCAAACATTCTTCTTTGATACAGAATATTAATGGATAACGGATATTTACATTTAAAACAAGTTATACCATCTGATGTAGTAGTTGAAGTTAGATATAGGTTAATTGATTTAAAAAACAAATATTTAAATAGAGTTGGTCAACCAAGACATAATGGTTCAGGTACATTTTGGGAGGGTTTAGAATTAGCAAGTACATTTGATCCTAATTTATGGAAATATTATACTGCTGATTTTATGTTTGATATAGTTAAATCAATTATACCAACACCTTATTTATTTAACGATCAAGCTGTAGTTAAATTACCTAAATCAGATTTAAAATTTGAAGCACATTATGATAATCAATTTGGTCCTGATCCTGAAGGTGCATTAAGAGGTGATTTTAAAACAATTAATTGTAGTTGGATATTAACTAATATGAATGAATCAAATGGTTGTTTGTATATAGATGATAAACCAATTATAGCAAATGCAGGTGATATAGTTATAATAGATGGAAATAAAACCCATTATTCAGGTATTAATAAAACAAACGGAGTAAGAGTATTATATGCTTGCTGTTATTCAAGTAAACCAATTGGTAATTTTCAATCTGGATTTTATAATGAAGAATTTAAAAGAAATACAAGTAACATTACAGGAAATTTGGGCGGCTACTAGACCTAATGTATTTAAAAATAAAAAGAAATACACTAGACGTAAAAAACATCCGCGTAAAGGCTTGGATACCTGAGATATCTTTCGTATATTTACAGGGTAAATAAAAAAATAAAGGTTATGCCCATAGTAGAATTTTCAAATTTAAACAAATACGGAAATGTAAGAACCCGTAGATTCTGGAGAGAAAGCTCC
>VMHT01150730.1_pt1 | contig 22358 bp, 49 predicted proteins | sample 4693611 | NCBI WGS metagenome assembly VMHT01 (sample SAMN12280063, study PRJNA550983) | marine metagenome | isolation source: seawater sampled from same location over 5 years 0.02-0.2 micron viral filtrate | place: USA: collected off the coast of southern California halfway between the port... ...
GATGAGCAAGGTAACTTAACACATACAGTATGGAGTAAACCATGAGTTTAATTAAAGTAAAAGGAAGTTCTATTTCTGGAGCTTTACCAGCTATATCAGGAGCAAATCTAACTGGGATTAGTACTGGAGTTGCTGGAATTACAACTGCTTCTTCTAGTGGAACTGCTATTTCTATTGACAGTAGTAACAGAGTAACAATATCTGTACCAGCTTTTAGAGCAACATCAACTTCTGGTTGGCACAATGTAACTGCTGGAAACGTAATAAATTTTAACGTAACAACTTCTGGTGGTAATAACATTCAAACAAACCATGACGCTTTACTAAATTACGATAACACAAATAAAAGATTTACTGCTCCGATTGCTGGAACTTATTTATTTTATGCTCAATTATACACGCATGAAGATGGCAATTTACAAACATTTAGTTTTTATAAAAATGGAAGTTACATGGCAGTATATGATACTAATTCACAATTTTTATTAGCTCAAGATGGTAGTGCAACAGATAAAACTTATCATATGCAAGCAACTTTTGAATTACAAGCAAATGATTATATTGATTGTAGGTCAACTAACAATGCTACAGATGTCTATGGGTTATATAGTTTATTTGGTGGTTTCATGATTGGAAAGAGTAGAACTTAAAAAAAGATAAGGAGAAAATATGGTAGATTATACTATTAATGTAAGTGATGTTAATGACAAAGTGTTAGGCTATGTTGCTAACAGTCAACAAGAATGGATTGAGAATTGCGTTAGTGCAAGATTAATCGGAGCTAAAGCAGAAATAATAAATATTTTAATTACACATTGTAACGAAAATAATATTACTTTAGCTACTGGCGAAGATGCACAAATCAATCAAGCATTTGATTTAGGTCTTGTTAAACTTGCCAAAGATAGAGTACCAGCAGATGTACCAGCTTAATCCTAAATGTGATTGCGGAAAAGACGAGTGCGATTGTCAGTAGATGCCATCTGTATCAGATAAAACTGAAATAGGTTTACCTCTTAAAAATTTAATTGGTTTACTCGGAGCTGTAGCTACAGCTGTATGGGCATATTTCGGTATAATAGAAAGATTAAATAATATAGAAACTAGAGCTACACTATTTGAAGCTGATCTACTTAAAGCTGCTGATCAAAAACCTATTGACCAGGAGCAATATATGCTGCTTGAATTTTCTGCAAAGCAATTAGAAAAAGTAACTACTGAAATGGAATCTATGATGAACAATAGAGTCAATATAGATTTTTTAAAAACACAAGTAGATAAGCTACAGAAAGATGTAGAAGAATTAAAAGATAAGGTAAGAAAAAATGGCAATTATTGAAACAGTATTTGCTTTATGTATGTTTGTTAATGGATCTCTTGATGGTCATATGATGACACCAGGTTTATCAAAATGTTTGAAAGCTAAACGTGAAGCTGAAAGAAACCTTAGTGATAATAGAGAAAATGTTATACAATATAGATGTGGTCAAGTTGTTGCTGAACTTAGACCAGATAGTGAGGGTAACATGAAGATCTATAAAATTATAGAGGATAAATACTAATGAAAGTTTGGCTTTTAGTATTGTTTTTACATACACCAGAAATGCCAAGCATAAAATATTCTGCTGAGTTATATGCAAATGACTTTGATTGCATAGAAAGACAAGCTGCAGCTCTCAATGCTTTTGAACAAAGATCTGAAGAGTATAAAGATGTAACAAAGTTTGATGCACACTGCATAGAATTTGATTCATTTCCTATTCCATATTTGTTAGGTACATAATGTCTGAGTGGGAGGTACAAGTGAAACAAATACAAAATTCTTTAGATGAAATTAAAAGAGAAATTAAAGAGAATAAAAAAGAAATTGTTGAACTAAAAGAAGAAATGGCAACTGGCAAAGGAGCTATAAAAGCTGTTGCTTTCGTTGGTCTTATATTAACAATAGTGTGGACAACATTTAAGATGCTAACTTATAAGTAGCTATGTATGAAGTTTCAAGGAAACAAAGTTTTAGTTATAGGAGATATTCACGATTCTCCAAAACTATCTAAAGACAGACTTACCTGGATAGGTAGATATGCAAGAAAATCTAAACCAGATTATATAATTCAAATCGGAGACTTCGGCAGCTTTGATTCATTATCTAGTTTCCAAAAAAATGATACACAACAAGGTAAGTTAAAAGATGCTTTTATGGTTGATATACTTTCTCTTAGAAATGCGATTGATACTTTTAATAAAGCATTAAAGAATGATTCTATTCCTAGACATTGTACTATTGGTAATCATGAAATGAGAGTACATAAGTTTGAAGAAAAGATTCCAGAAATACAAGGTCTAATGAAAAAAGCATTATATGATTCTTTCCATGATAGAGGTTGGACAACTACAGAATATGGAGAGTTTAAATTTATAGGTGGTGTAGGTTTTGTCCATGCTCCTTTGAACATTATGGGTAAAGAATATGGAGGTAAAAATGGGGAAGTACAAGTAGCAAATGATACCTTACATGATGTCGTTTTTGGTCATACACATAAGCATAGGGATTGGAAAGCTCCCAAAATTGGCGATTCACAATGGGTAAGAATAGTCAATGTTGGTTGTAGTTTGCCGCAAGATCATGTAGAAGAATACGCAAAACTCAATATGACAGGGTGGTCCTGGGGTATTGTCGAACTTGATATATGGGCAAACCATATACAGGATAGTAAATTTATCTCTATGAGTAGATTGGAGAAAGAATATGGTTAGTAATTTATGGGCGAAAGCCAAAGACAGCTGGAGTGGTTTAAACAAAAGAGGTAAAATTCTTTTTGGTGCTATTACAGTAATTATACTTCTGATTATCTGGAACTGGATAATCTAATGCCTTTACCTTTATTATCAACAGTTGGACCTCTAGCTAAGATGATAGGAGGTATTGTTGACAAAGCAATACCAGATAAAGACATGAAAGAAAAACTTAAGCATGAACTTAACACACAACTTATAAATGGAGAGCATGAAGAACTTATCGCAAAGTCTAGTATCATTAAAGCCGAAGCTGAATCTAAGCATTGGCTTACTGCTACTTGGCGCCCAGCTCTTATGTGGATTTGTATTATTGTTATCGCTAACAATTATATTATTGGTCCTTTCGCTAATGCTATATTCGGTACAAGTATTTCGCTAAGTATACCAGATCCAATGTGGAATCTTCTAACTATTGGTGTTGGTGGATACATAGCTGGAAGAAGTGGCGAAAAAATAGCTCAGAAATGGAAAGAGAATGGGTAATTCGGTTAGATTTGACTAGTCATACCGAAGAAACATAAAAACTCGCTGACAAGCAAAAAAAAGGGGATTACACGCATTTACGCATAATCCCCTAAAGAAGCGATGAAAAAGTCAACTATACAGATCAAACCCACACACATTAATATTATTAACTAATATTTCTATATATTGTTCAATTCTTTTATAGTTTAACCTTTCCTTTCGGCACTTAAGATGTCAGTAAAAAAAGCAGCCAAAACTCTTTTCCTACTCCTTTCTGCAACCACGCAGAAACCAGGAGGGTTAATGGATTTGTACGAGAGCGTTTCCACCACCAACCCTTAACTTGCGTTGTTAGATTTAAATTACAAAGACTAACACACCATACAAGTGTTCTTAAAATGGTATATCGTCTACACTATCAGTTGAACTTGCAGCTGCTGGTTTAGTACCACTTGCTTTATCTCCAACCATTCTGATTACACCACTAAACTTTGGTACAAGTATTTCTGTTGTAGTCTTTTGATTGCCCTCAGAATCAGCATACTTTGAATACTCAATCTCGCCCTCAACATACAACATAGTACCTTTGTGTACATACTTTTCAATAGTCTCAGCTAGTCTTGGATCAAACACTTTGATCATATGCCACTGTGTTTTCTCCTGATTAGTCTGACCTACCTTATATCTTTTGTTGGTAGCCAAAGATAACTTCGCAAACTTTTCATCTTTTGTCGTTACTTTGATTTCTGGCTCTGAGCCAACTCTACCAATCAACATTACTTTATTAATCATTAGTTTCTCCTATCTGTAAATTAGTTACTAAATCTGAATCCATAATAGCTTCTTGCATCTTAGTAGCAATATCAACTGTCTTAAACATTTTCTCGTCAGTATTACCCCATTGTTGCCAACTACCAAGCTCAGTATCCAAACTAAATTTTACTCTAGAATGAATATTATCATCTAACTCTATAGTTCCAGAAACATATATTCTAGTCATCTTTCTTTAGCTCCTTTGCTTTTGATTCATACTCAGCTGTAGCTTTCTGTACATACTTACTATTGTCAAACAATCCTAAGAATACATCAGCTGACATACCTAGATAACTCAAACCTTTTGTTAGAGCATCTGTCATAGCTTTCTTACTAGCTTCATCATCAAAACGATTTGTTTTACCTACAGCTAGTTTTTGCATAGATGATATTGGACCATACTTGTACCAGATATCATCATCATCTTTCCAAACTATCTTAACTTCAGCAGCTACATAAGTATCTGTGTAAGCATAACTAACATCAAAACTCCAGCCCTTACCACAAGGACCAAAAGTTTCTGTCATCTTACCGATCTGCCACATAGGATCTATCGAAGTAATATCTCCAAATCCTTTGTTAATCTTTTTTGTAAACTTAGGATCTGTAACTTTTAGTTTATCCCAAACAACCTTGTTTGCATTAACCATTCCTTTCATTGTACCTCCATACGATTATATTTTTGTTAAACTGATTCTTTCTTGTAACTCCAGAATCAATTATATCCTTACTGATTTTTAACTCAGTAAATCTTGGTCTTACTGATAATATTGTAATATTCAATAAGTCTGAAACTTCTTCTGGTGTAGCTCCATACTTACCTTTATTTTTTATTATCTGTAATACTCTAGTTCTTAAATATGGCAGCTTTTTGTTTATCTCAGTAGCTGCATCTTTGCTAGTGTTCTGTTTCTTGTAACCAGCTGCTATTGGGTAATTCAAACTCATACGCTTGTTCTCCATTCAAATAAATTCTTGTTAAATTATTCTCAACAATCTTACCATCTCCTTTGAATTGATCAAAAGCAACAAAGTCTGGTGGCTGTACATTTGTCATAACAAAATTCCAAAACATACACTCAGCATAAAACATTTGTTTGATGAACTCATCATCTCTTTCAATCTCATAGATCTTGTGTTGAGAATTACCAATCAATACAGATAGATACGCTTTGTTAAATCTTGTAACCATTAGATAATGTTGTATCTGAGGATAGTATCTATGTGTAACATCTTTGAATGAAAATGGACTTACATGCTTTGCTTCAAATATGCAGCCATCATCTGTAATACCATCTACACTTGCATATAAAAAATCTACAAGTTTAGATTGTAAGATTCCTGGTTTAAGTACTTGAATTTGTGTATCTTTTGTAAACCATTCTCGATTAAAATCTTCGGTTACAATACCAAGTTGTACTGGTAAAACATCTGATAAATCTTTAGATTCTTTCTTACCTGTTTTGATCTCCCATAGATCTTTCCAGTTACCATTTACAATCTCTTTAGCATCTGTACCTCCAAGACCTTTCATATCTTTACGTTCCATATTCTCATGGATAATAAAAGATACATTCATCTTCTTCTTCTTTGCCATAGTTCCCTTTCTTGTTTGTATTTACTTAATAAAAGTCTTACCACATTTGAGACTTTTTTGTTATCTTTAACATACTTACTATTATATAATTGATCAAACTCAGCAGCTTGTTCCATTGTAAAATATTTGTAAGCAAGTTTAGTAACAAATCTTCTTTTCCTCCTTATCAATACGATAGGATCTTCAATCTTCTTTCTTTTTACTATCCCTAATCGATTCAAGATTTGCTTCAAGTGTTGTACCATAATTGTTCTCCAATAACTTATTTAAGTACCAAGCAGCTTTCATTAAATCTTCTTCTCCATTCTTCTTGGTATGTCTTTTAACATACTTTACAATGTTAGCTTCCAAAAAATTTAGATCCCAATCAAGTATAACATCTGTCAGATGATATCTATTTTCGGTATAGTAATCTGGATTTGTATTATGTCTGGTCATAAACTTTCCTCATATACATTCTATGTCCTTTCATTTTATTTCTTTTAAAATGATTATTGATAGTATTAGTTAGATTCTCAATTTTCTTTTTAATCCAATCTGCTCCAACTGGTATTTCTGGAGCTTCATATTCTAATACATACTTAATCTTAAGTGGATGTTCTTGCGATATCCTCATCTTGATTATCTCCTTTCATATTCATGTGTTCGGTACAAAACCATGTACGCATATAGTCATTACTGTAAATTCCTATCTTACCACAATGACATTTTTGATGTACCTGTTTTTCTTCTGGTGTTTTATTCCAAAACCACCAACCAGGTATTTTTATTTTTCTATCTTTTTTAGCCAAAGTTCACACTCAAGAGCTTCTGCCCAGCAACAGAACAAGTAACCAGATGGTTTTCGGATTCCTACTTCCCACTTAGATACAAGTCCTATTGCAACATTCATCTTTCTATCCAAAGCATTTTGTGTCAATCCCAGCTCCTTTCGTTTCTCAACAAACTGAGAAATTAGCTGTTTCTGGAACTTTTCTGTAAGTGCATAAGCCATACAAAAAAATACCTTGATTTTCGTCAAATGTAAAGCTACGAATAGTTTTCAATTCCTTCTGAGAAACTAGGGTAGTTATCCTTTCGGCTGCCCTAGAATTTCTACTGGCTCAATAGCATCTTGCATAGCTCCAAAAGTATCTTCTTCATATTTATTTATTTCTTCAGTTACTTCTTGCAGCTGTCTTTCCAAAATCTTTTTAACTTCTCCAAGACTTACAAGAATATCTTTCAGTTTTTTTTCACGATCATGTAGATAATCTACTCTATCGTTTTCTTGTTCTTGATTGTCAAGAAATGCTCTACCCATTAGACTCATTGTTATCCCTTTCGTTTTCTTTAATTATAGTTTCATACTTTGCAACCAAACTCTCAATCTGATCTAAAGTATCTTGATATTTAGAAACTTTATAATATTTCATAATACCTTTTAGCTCATCAATAAATGTTTGTACTTCAACCATACTACCACTCACTTGCTTTCATTATAGTCAATACTCTTATAGTCTGACTAGGATCAGATGCATCTGGACTATGATACATCATAGCATTATCTTTATAGTCTATCTTCCAGAAAATCTTTTCTTTCTGATACATAAAGTTTCCAAAATCTCTTTCTCCATATGGATTGTTGTCCTCTGTAAAATTTCTATACAAAGCAACATTATTTAAAAATTGCATTTTATTTTTATCATTTACAAATATACTAGCTCCTCTAGTAATAAATGCTTTGTCTTTACTATTAGCTTTGAATAACTCTCCACTAATTAGTTTCTTACGAAGCTCGTCATTAAGAAGTGCAATCTTTGCAATCTTTGGTAACTTCTTATCGTTTAGAATTTTTTGATCTACCATCTAACCACTCCTTTTCATCTTTAGATAAGTTATCTTGATTCTCCTCAAGATTATTTAATCTAACTTTGATATCTTTAATCTCTTTGTTGATCTTCTCAACCAAAGCTAGATTCAGTCTTTGATCCAGGCTCGTTATCTGGCTCTCCAAATTCTCCATAGTTCTGTTCCTTTCGTTTGTAATCTCTATCAACATCACGCACAACCTTGTGTCGTTTGTAATATCTTGTAATTATGTATGAGAAATCCTCATCAAGAAGTATTCGGTAGTACCAAATACCTCTACGCTTGACATAACCGTATGCTGCACTTGTTGCTACACCTCTAAGTACTCGGTAACCAAACCTTGTCGCTGTTCTGAATATCATTTTCATTCCTTTCTGTTAAAAAACTATAACTAGAACTATTACTTTCCACACAGTAATAGCACAAATCATCTTCAATATACTGATGTCCATTACACTTTGGACACACTTCTGGTGTCTCCATCTCCCTTTCTCCTTTCAACTTGCTCTTTACAAGCAATAAATACTGTAGTTATACTACTATTTTGGCAATAATTAGGCAATCTTTTCCATCTAGGATCTTTGATCATCTTATCTGCTACATAGAAATACAATCTCATATTGTTTTCTACAATATCACTATTCTTCAACATATATTCTGACTTCATCTTTCTCTCCCTCTTCTGTAAATCTTACAGCTATCTGCTTTATAGTTCTAAATTCTCCTTGAAGATCCTTACCATCTTCATCTGAATTAAAATCAAAATTTTTACTGACATATTTTGTACCACATATCACGACTTTACAATCTGATGATATTCGGTTTACTTTGCAAATTATGTCTTTTAGTTGTTCCATAGTTGGTTTCATATTATCCTTTCTTAAAGGGGGTATATTGCAACCCCCAATATTAGTTACTGATCAAACAATGATACTGTATCTCCAATCTTTAGAACTGGATCTACCTTGTGTCCATTCTTTGACCAAAAGTCTTTTACAACCTTGTTAGCTTCTTGTTTCTTCTCGAAACTGATAGGCTTTGATCTGTATGGTACATAGTCTTTACCAATAACTGACTTGAAGAAGTCCTTGGTAGCTTTGATTTGTATATCAAGTAAATCTACGCCATATTGTAGATTGTTCATACCGATTGACAACTGCTGTAACTTGTTACCAGTTACTTCTTGATTGTTCTGATATGCTTCTTGTGTACCAATATAACTACCATTATCTTCTGATACCATTCTTAGCTTGACTTGTAATCTGTCTACAGCTTTCTGAGCTGAATCCTTTCTTTTCTCAAGTCTTGCAATATTTGAATTGAGATCATACTCAATAGATCTCAGATCATCTTCAGCTATCTCAGCTGCGTATAAAATACCCAAACCATTTGTAGTATTGTCGTATTTATCATGTAATATAACTTCGTGTTGCATAATCGCTCCTTTCGAAATCTCATCTAAAGTAAGCTCATCTTACTCAAGATTGAATGACTTGATTGTGCAAATGGAAAATCATCTCTAGTCAAGCTTGTTCTCGTACAGCGCGATCCTACGCACTTGAGGATCGTGCAGCATGAAGCGGAACATAGCTTTACTTGGGATTTTTTATTTGCTAAAATCATACATCTTGATATGATAGGGGTGTACCTCCTACCACATCTTGTTATCACTAATTAACTCTTGACACCTCAGAATACTCAAGTATCCTTACGACAGGCATGAACGAATTATCAAACAAGAATGATGAACTAACCGACAAACAAAAGAAGTTAGTTGATACTATCGTAACCACAGGGTGTAGTATAACCGAAGCAGCAGAAATTGCTGGATACTCAACGAAAAAGAGTAAAGATACAGCCAGGGTAATAGCATCTCGTACATTACGAATCCCAAAGGTACAGCAATACATGATGAAACAAGTATCTAGTCAGATAGGACTAGGAGCTGTAACCGCTAGTAATAAACTCATCAAGTTAGCAGAATCAGCTAAGTCAGAGTATGTACAACTAGAAGCCAGTAAGGATATACTGGACAGGGTGGGATTACGCACAGCCGAGAAGATAAAGCACGATGTAACAGGAGACATAAAGGTCAGTATAGACTTAAGCTAACTTGACGAGTAGGGGGTTAGAAAAGTACAACGCTGACAGAGTGATAGGTCCTACTCTAACAATAAAGCTTAAAAAAGCTCTATGTTAATGTGCATAGAAAAAATATCATAAACTGATAAGGTTAGATTGACACTAATGTGGTACATATTGTACAAACTATACTGGTTAAGTAGAAGTGTCGGTGGTCGACCACTTTAACTAAAACAAAGGAGTATAGAATGATGTATGGTAGTGCCATGAAAGGTAAAAAGAAAACAAAGAAAGCTAAGAAACAAGCAGCTACTGCAGTTGCTATGAAAAAAGCTGGTAAGAAGCCAAAGAAGAAAATGACTTACTAATGGCTAAGAAGTCTACAGTAAATAAATCTGGTAACTATACTAAGCCTACAATGAGAAAAAGAATGTTTAACTCAATAAAAGCTAGTGCAGTACAAGGTACAGCTGCTGGTAAATGGAGTGCCAGAAAAGCACAACTCTTAGCTAAAAGATATAAAGCTGCTGGAGGAGGATATAGATGAAACATACTAAACCTAAAAAGAAAACTAAATTTCCAGATCTTAATAAAGATGGAAAGATTACTAGAGCCGATATTCTTATGGGTAGAGGCGCACTTAAAAAGAAAAAAAAGAAGAAGTGAGTAAATCTCGTAGACAGCAATCCTTGTCAGCATGGGGTAAACAAAAGTGGCGTACTAAGTCTGGTAAAAAATCAAGTAAAACAGGAGAAAGATATTTACCTAGTGCTGCTATAAAAGCCTTATCTGCACAAGAATATGCTGCTACTACGAGAGAAAAAAGAAAAGCAAAGAAAAAAGGTAAACAATTTTCTAAACAACCTAGAGCTATAGCTGCAAAGGTTAAAAAATATAGGAGCTTCTAATGGTAGTAGAACTAACAAAAAAACAAAAAGAACTAATGAAGAAACATAAAGTACACCATACTGCAAAGCATATGTCCTTTATGACAAAAGAAATGAAAAAAGGAAAATCATTTACAGCATCACATAAACTTGCCCAAAAGAAAATTGGAAAATAATGGTTGCTAAAAAATATCAGAATCCAAAAGGTGGACTTAATGCTGCTGGTAGAGCTTACTTCAAAAGAAAAGAGGGAAGTAATTTAAAAAGACCACAAAAAAAAGGTACTGATAGTCGTAGAGTTTCTTTCGCTGCCAGATTTGCTGGTATGAAAGGAGCTATGAAAGATGAAAAAGGTAGACCAACGAGAAAGGCACTAGCACTTAAGGCATGGGGATTTGGCTCAGTTGAAGCTGCCAGGAACTTTGCAAATAGACATAAAAAAAAGTGAATTGATTTTTTAGATAGCTTGATTATAAAGCTATAATGACAGAAACTCAACTCCAAGAATTACAGGAACTAAAAGAAACAAACAAGTTTTTACTTGATAGATTAGAAAAAGCATATATTGAAAGTGGTAAGTTAAGACAAAAATTAATGAAGAGGGGAGAAAGAAAATTTCCAGTCAAAAGCGAAAAGGTACAAGGGTCGAAAACGAAATAGTTAAGCTATTTCAAAAAGAGGGATATAATGCCAAACGACAACCATTGTCTGGAGCTTTGCAAGATTTTCCACATGATGTCAAAGTAAATGATTTATATGGTGGTACTACCATAGAAGTAAAAGCTAGAAAATCTGGAGAGGGATTTACACAGCTTGACAAATGGAAAGGATCAGCAGATTTATTAATTTTAAAGAGAGATTTTCAAAAACCTATGGTATACTTATCATGGGATTTTTTTAAGGAGTTTCTAAATGACGAAAGACAGAACAGACGACGTAACGAATCTGGAGAACAGACAGATATTTCAAATCAGTTACCAGGAGAGACAACGATTGAGAAAGATAGTGAAAAGAGTACATCTAAAATTCCTTCCAGAAAATTCTATAACGGACAGGGAAGCAGACAAATTGATAGAAAGTCTTGGTCCAAAGGTAAGAGAAAAATTGTTAATAGAATACATAAACAAAGTAAAATAGATGGGAAATCTCAGCTACAAACCAGATGGGAATACCTTAAAACAATTTCTAAAAAGTAATGATTTTTTTAGAGGAGTAAGAGGTCCAGTAGGATCTGGTAAATCAGTAGCTTGTTGTATTGAAGTTCTTAAAAGAGCATTAGAACAAAAACCAAATCAAAATAATATACGAAAATCAAGATGGGCAGTAATACGAAACACTAACCCACAACTTAAAACAACCACAATAAAGACTTGGCTAGATTGGTTTCCAGAAAATGAATGGGGAGCTTTTAGATGGTCTATACCTTATACTCATCATATTCAAAAAGGAAACATAGATCTAGAAGTTATATTCTTAGCTTTAGATAGACCAGAAGATGTTAAAAAATTATTATCATTAGAGCTTACAGGTGTATGGGTTAATGAAGCAAGAGAGCTGCCAAAGTCAATTATAGATGCTTGTACTATGAGGGTAGGTAGATATCCAAGTATGAGAGATGGTGGAGCTTCCTGGTATGGAGTTATTGCCGATACAAATGCTCCAGAAGAAGATCATTGGTGGTCAATAATGAGTGGAGAAGTACCAGTACCAGATCATATATCAAGAGATGAAGCTATTATGTTAGTTAAACCAGATAACTGGTCTTTCTTTATACAACCATCAGCTATGAAAGAAAAAAAAGAAAAAGATGGTACTCTTATTGGTTATGATAAAAACATTTCATGTGAAAATAAAAAAAATTTAACGAAAGATTACTACAACAATGTTATCAAAGGTAAAACAAAAGGTTGGATAGATGTTTATGTAATGAATAAACTTGGTAGCATAGAAGAGGGTAAACCTGTTTATCCAAGTTGGAATAGTGAAATACATTTATCAAAAGAAGATATAGAGCCAGCTCCTACTACTGTATTTGTTGGAATAGATTTTGGATTAACACCAGCTGCTGTCTTTGGTCAAAGACTACCAAATGGTAGATGGTTAATATTACAAGAATTAGTTTGTTTTGATATGGGTGTATCTAGGTTTAGTGAACTACTAAGATTTGAAATAGCAAAAAATTATTCTGGATTAGATACAGAAATCTATGGAGATCCAGCTGGAGATTTTAGAGCTCAAACAGATGAAACTACACCATTTCAAATACTACGACAAAATGGAATAAAAGGTAAACCAGCTCCATCAAATGATGTAGCACTACGAATAGAAGCTGTAGAAACAGCTTTAAATAGATTAATTGATAAAAAATCAGCATTTTTAGTAGATAATAGGTGTATAAATCTTAAAAAAGGCTTCAATGGTGGCTATTATTATAGAAGATTACAAACTTCTGGAGATAGATATGATGAAAAACCTATGAAAAATAGATATTCTCATGTTCATGATGCTTTACAGTATCTATTAATGGGAGCTGGAGAGGGTAAAACCCTAATATCTGGTAGAGCTACAAGACCAACTGTAGTAAAAACTAGAGGTTGGGATATATTTAGTGGACAAAGAAAGTCAGTATGGCGAAACAAAATGAATGGCTAGTATTCTTCTATGAAAACAAAGACTTTCATAGATCTCATAAGTTTTTTAAAAAAGGATTTAAACATTGTGGAGTTATGTCTTATGATCCACATAAAAAAATATGGTTATTAGTAGAATATAATTTTGGTCATTTGTTTGTAGAAACACTAGATGAAGAAGAAGTAGATAAAATATTTAGAATGATTAGTCAAAAAAATGGAAAGATACTAAAAGTACCAGTAAAATATAATTTACCTAGGTTTCCAGTAATAATGAGATCCTGGATTAAAGAACATAGTTGTGTTAGTTATGTTCAAAGATTAATAGGAATGTCAAAGTTTTGGATATTCACACCATATCAGTTATATTGTGAGTTGAAAAAAAAAGGTTTTTCTGAAATAAAGCTATAAGTATGGGTGCTTTTCGTAGACCAAAAATGCAAGAATCAGAAGCTGATAAACAGCTTCGTCTAGATATTCAAAGAAGAAAAGAAGAAGAACAAGCAGAAAAAGAAAGATTAGATAAAGAAAAAAAGAAACAAAAAGGTAGAAGAAAAAAAGGAATGGTAGGTCAAAGAAGTTTATTTACTAAAGGTACAAAGGGTATGACAGATCCAGAGGGTAAAAAATATGAGTAGTAATAAAGGAAGTTCTCAAGCATCAAAAGATTCTAGTAATACTTATCAAAGTAATGATCCAGGAGCTAATCAAGGTAGATTTGATTCAAATGTAGAAAAAGCAAGAAAAGAAGTTAAAAAAAATTTAGGACTAAAAACAAATCAAACTGGAGGAAGTAAAACACAAAACAAAACAATAAGAGCATATAATCTTTCTGGTAAAGATATGGATTTTTATGGATCTGAAGCGTCACAACTTGCAAAAGAAGAAGCAGTAAAAAGAGGTCAAGGTAAAGTTGGAAGTTATTTTGTTCAACAAGGTGGAGAATTTATAAGAATAAATGAAAAAGAATATAATCAGTTAAAAGAACAAGGAGCAAAAGTTTCATTTAGTTTAGTAGGAGATAAAAAAACACAAGAATTTATGTATGGCAAATCTAATACTCCTATGGGATCTGGAGATCCAAGTGGTGTATTAAGTTCAATAGCAATATCTCAAAAAATGTTTGAAAGACAGCAAAAAATAAAAGGAGCAATAGCTCTTGGTTTTGCCGCAGCTGGTATACCTGGTATACCAAGTGCTATGTTATATGATTCAATGAGAACAGATTACGAGGGTTATTTAGATAGATTTAATAAAAACATGACAAGTACATCTATAGCTGCATCTTCTAATAGAAATACAGAAACAAATAATAATACAGGAACAACTACAAATAACGCAACAATAACAAATCAAAATCAAGATGCTGCATTAGAAAAAGAATTAAGAGCTAATAGATATGCTTCCCTTACAGGAACTGGTGGAACAGATGCAGAAAGAAGATCTTTATTAGCAACTAGTACAAGAACAATAACAGGAGCTATGGTTTAATGGCATATATAGAATTAGCAGATACAGAAATAGATACAGGAGTTACAGATAATAGAGTAGCTTCTTTTTTAAAAAAATATAAAGATTCAGAAAAAATATATGATCATTGGAAAGATAAATATGAAGAAGCATATGAATATACCTTGCCTCAAAGAGAATCTTTTTATGAAGAAACTGTAGGAGAAAGAAGAACAGATAAAATATTTGATGAAACAGCAGTAGTAGGTATACAAGAATTTGCTAGTAGATTACAAGCTGGTCTTGTTCCTACATATGGAAGATGGGCAAACTTTGAAGCTGGATCAGAAGTACCAGACGAACAAAAACCAGCTGTTAATGAACAACTAGATGCAATAACAAAATATGTATTTGAAATAATTGCTGGATCTAATTTTAACCAAGAAATACATGAAGCATTTATGGATTGTGCTATTGGTACTGGTGTACTTTTAGTAGAAGAGGGAGATAGTTTAAATCCTATAAACTTCCAAGCTATTCCATTACCAAGAGTAATGTTAAATAATGGACCAAATAATAAAGTAGATACTGTATTTAGAAAAAGAAGTATTGCTTATAATAGGTTAATGATTGCTTATCCAAAAGCAGAAATGTCTCCAGAAATGTTAAAAATTATAGAAAAGAAACAAGGAGAAAAAGCAAATGTAGTTGAGGGTGTTTTTAAAATATATGATCAACCCAATGAAGAAAAATATAAATATTGTGTTGTTTGTATGAATGAAAAAGAAATGATATTTGAACAAGAGTTATCTGGTATTGGTAGTAATCCTTATGTTGTATTTAGATGGAATAAAGCATCTGGAGAAGTATTTGGTCGTGGTCCAGTATTTAATGGAATGGCTGCAATAAAAACTACTAATCTTACAGTAGAACTAATATTACAAAATGCACAGATGAATATTAGTGGTATATATACTTATGAAGATGATGGAGTAATTAATCCAGATAATATTAATTTAGTACCTGGTAGTTTAATTCCTGTAGCTCCAAACAGTAGAGGTCTTACTCCTTTATCTGGAGTAGGTAGATTTGATGTAGCACAACTTATACTTGGAGATATGCGTCAAAATATTAGAAAAGCATTATACATGGAAACACTTGGTAGACCAGAGGGTACACCAATGTCAGCTACTGAAGTATCAGAAAGAATGGCAGATTTATCAAGACAAATTGGATCTGCATTTGGTAGATTGCAATCAGAATTAATACAACCACTTCTTAGAAGAATAATTAGAATACTTACAAAAAGAGGATTAATAGAAATACCTAGAATAGATAATAGAGAGGTAACAATTATATCTCAATCTCCTTTAGCTCAAGCTCAACATCAACAAGATATAGCTGTAGTTAATAATTTTAATGCTATTTTAGCTCAAACATTTGGTCCACAAATACTTAATATGATTGTAAAACAAGATGAAGTAGCAAGATATATGGCTGAAAAATTAGGATTACCACAAAAATTAATTAGAGATCCTCAAGAACAACAAGCTCTAGTAAATGAGTTGCAAAATATGGCACAACAAGGTAATGTACCTGGAAATGTCATGGGAAACCCTACGCAACAAGAATAATAAAGAAGCAGCTACTGATGATGATAGGACTTTTGCTAGCGTATTTAATGGAAGACAAGGCAAAGCAGCAATCGAATACCTCGAAAAAATAACAAATAATTCTTTGGCAAATCCAAACTCTAGTAGTAATGTGTTGTGGCATTTAGAGGGGCAAAGATATTTACTAAGTGTAATAAAACAAAAAATTAAAAGAGGACAAAAAAATGGCTGACGAAGAACAAAAAACTAATGGCGAATTAAAAGCACAAAGACCAGAATATGTATCAGAAAAATTCTGGAACTCAGATACAAGTGAAGTAAATCTTGAGGATCTTGCTAGTAGTTATAACTCTTTAGAAAAAAAACTAGGATCAAGAACAGAAGAATTATCAAAACAAATAAGAGAAGATTTAGAACAAGAAAGAATAGCTAGTACTCCTAAAGAATATGAATTATTCCAACCAGAAGTACCAGAGGGTGTATCTATTGAAGTAAATAAAGATATACCATTACTTCAATGGTGGGAAGAAACAGCTAGAAAAAAAGGATTATCACAAGAAGAATACAATGATGGTATACAAAAATTTGTAGCTAATCAAGTAGATGCATTACCTATAATTGAAGAAGAAAAAAAATTATTAGGAGATAATGCTACACAAAGAATAGAAGCAGCTGATTTGTGGGCAAAGAAAAACTTATCTTCTGATGCTTACACAGCAGCATCTAGTTTAGCAAATACTGCATCTGGTGTAAAAGTTATTGAAGAACTAATGAAACTAACTAAAGATGCTCCAATGCCTACAACAGAAACTGCCATAGAAGCTGCTCCAAGTTTAGATGATTTAAGATCTATGATGAAAGATCCTAGATATTGGAAAGATGGAGCAAGAGATCCAGCTTACATAAACAAAGTCGCAGCTTTATTTGAAAAATACTATGGTAAAGACGAAAGCGAAAAAGGTTAGAGTTACCTGGAGAGATGCTGTATCTCATTCAGAATGGTTAGATCCTAATACTGCTAAGACATATAAACCATATATAAATGTAACTGAGGGTTTTCTCTTAGAAAAAAATAAAGATGCTACAATAATCTATATGTCTTACAATGATACAGACATAGGAGATACTTGCGTAATACCAAGTGAAAATATTGTTGAGCTTTGTGAGTTGAAAAAGTAATAAAAATATGTCAGTTGATTAACTAATAGACCTCTATGGCGTAGAATATGCCTTGTAAAAGATAACATATAAAGCTCCTGTGAGATAATCTAGGTAACAATAGCAACATAAAGGAGAATAAAATGAGTGCTACTATTAATAACGCTTTTATTACTCAGTTCGAATCTGAAGTACATATGGCGTATCAAAGAATGGGTAGTAAGTTCAAAAATCTAGTGCGTGTTGTAAACGGAGTATCTGGAGAATCAGTTAAGTTCCAAAAAGTAGGCACAGGCGAGGCAACAACTAAGGCTCGTCATGCTGAAGTAGTAGCTATGAACATTAGTCATACTAATGTAACTGCTACACTTTCTGATTTCTATGCTTCAGATTACGTAGACAAGCTAGACGAACTTAAGACCAACATTGACGAAAGATCAGTAATTGCAAACAATGCAGCATATGCTTTAGGTAGAAAAACTGACAGCATTATTACTGATGCTATGGCATCTGCTACAACTGTAGCAAACAATGCTGGAGCAAACGGAGCATCATCTTTAGCAACAGACATGAATGTAGCTAAATTTAAAGATATGCAAGCATTATTCGGTACAAATTCTGTGCCAGATGATGACCAAAGATATTGGGCAATCGGTCCAAAACAATGGTCTGACTTGCTAGATGATGATCAATGGTCAAGAATGGAATACATTGGAAACAACGAGCTTCCTTTTGCTGGTATGAACTACACAGCTAAAAGATTCTTAAGTTTCTTAACTTTTGTATTCTCAGGACTAGACACTTCTGGATCAACTGATAGACATACTGTTGCATGGCATAAGTCATCAATGGGTCTAGGTGTTGGATCAGAAGTTAGAACAGAAGTAAACTATATACCAGAAAAAGTGGCTCACTTAATGACCTCTTACTTATCAATGGGATCAACCTTAATTGATGATAATGGTATTAGAGTACAGAAAGCTGCGGAATAGGAGGTATATATGGCATACGCAACTTCAAATCCCGTAAAAAAAATCTCTCAAATGGGAGACACTAACTCCATGTGGTATTATACTGATGGAGATGCAATAGGTACTATTGATGACAATGAGTACTTTTTAGCTTCTCAAGCTGATTTAACAGCTGGAGATGTTATTATTGTAAATAGTGGTGGCTCAAATGGTGTAGTAGATATGTTAATTGTAACAACTTCTTCTACAACTCAAGTGAGAACAGCTTTATTAGCATAACATTAACGAGGGGGAGCAATCCCCCTCCTAAAAAAATATGGCAGTAACAAAAATAGACATAGCTTCAAGAGCATTAATAATGATCGGATCTAATCCGATTTCGTCATTTACAGACGATACTACGGAAGCATTAGTAACAAATAATATTTATGAAGAAATTATAGAATCTACTTTATGTAGAGCAAGATGGAGATTTGCTACAGAACAACAACAACTATCTTTATTAGCAAATGCTCCTACTGGTAAGTATGAATATGCTTATCAAATACCAACAAGTCCACAATGTTTACAAATAACGTCAATTACTGATAATGATGTAAATATACAATATGCAAGATATGGAGATAAAATATTTGTAGATGGTCATGGTAGTCAAAGTAAATTAATTATGGATTATGTTTTTAGACAAGATGAAAGTGAGTTTCCTCCTTATTTTAGATTAGCAGTAGAATATAAACTTGCAAGTGTATTTGCTGGAGCTATTGCAAGAGATGCAGCTATGGTTAGAGAGTTTGATAACCAGGCAGAAAGACAGATACTTATAGCAAGAAATACTGAATCAGCAGAAACAACAACAAAAAGACTATCAACTGATAGATTTATTAACGAAAGAAGAAGTAGTCGTAGTGGATTAGTGGTAGGATAATGCCTAGAAAGGTTAGACAAGTCTTTACTAACTTTTCTTCTGGAGAGTTAAACAATCTACTAAATGCTCGTACAGATGCTAAAGCATACTTTGAGGGAGCAAAACAATGTCGTAATTGGTATTTATTAGATGAGGGTGGTCTTATGCGTAGACCAGCTACAGAATATAAAGCTACATTACCAGCACAATCAAGACTAATACCTTTTATATTTTCTAATGATGAAACTGCTTTATTTGCATTTAGTAATAATAGATTAGATGTATACAGCTCTACTGGATCTGTCTTACAATCTAATATAACTTCTAATTGTAACTGGAGTACATCTCAATTATTTGAATTAAACTTTGCACAATTTGGAGATACAGTATTTATTACACATAGAAATAATCCTATAAGAAAAATAGTTAGAGCTTCTTCATCTTCATTTTCTGTTTCTGCTTTTGAGTTTGAACTAGATGATACAGTTACAACAAATGGTGTAAGTAAAACTACAGCTCCTTTTCATAGATATGCAGATTCTGGTCTTACAATTACTCCAGGAGCTACAAGTGGTAATAGTGTTACTCTTACAGCTTCTGCTAATTTATTTACAGCAAATCATGTTGGTGTATATTTTCAAATAGGAACTACACCTAAACAAGTTAAGATTACAGGTTTTACAAATCCAACAACTGCAACTTGTCAAATTATAGAAACACTTCCTAATACAGATGCAGAATCAGATCATACAGAAGAACTTATATCTGCTGAAAGAGGATTCCCACAAGCTGTATCATTTCACGATAATAGACTATGGTTTGGTGGTGTAAGAGATAAACCATCAGCTGTTGTTGCAAGTCAAATAGCTGGATACTTTAATTTTGATTTAGGAACTGGTTTAGCAAACGAAGCAATCAATGTTGCTATTACAGGCGATAGAGTAAATGAGATTAGACATTTTGTATCTTCAAGAAACTTACAAATATTTACAGATGGATCTGAATATTTTATTCCAGTATCATCTCAATCTGCTGCTATAACTCCTAGCAGTATAGCTTTTCTAAGACAAACACCATATGGTTGTAATAGAGCTAGTCCTGTACCTTTTGATGGAGCAACTTTATTTACACAAAAAAATGGTAAAGCAATTAGAGAATATATATTTTCTGATGTTGAACAAGCATATAGATCTACAGCTGTTTCTGTATTAGCTTCTCATCTTATTGATACACCAAAACAACACGCTATGATTACAGGTAATGCAGAAAAACCAGAACAGTTTGCATTTTTCTTAAATAGTGGATCTACACATGAGGGCAAACTTGCAGTATTTCATAGTGTAAGAAATGAAAAGATTGCTGGTTGGACAATGTATGAAACACAAACAGGAGATAAGTTTGATAGCATAACTGCTATAAATGAAAACTTATATGTATCTGTAAAAAGAACTGTACCATCTGGAACAATATATACATTAGAAAAATTTGCTGATACTGATGCAATAACACTTGATTGTTCTGCTACTACAACTGTATTTCAAAAAGGTACACCATTAGTAAATGGAGCTAGTCAAACAGGAAGTACAATAAATGTAGATGGATTTTCTACAGCTCCACAAGTACAAGAATCATTTACTATTGCTGGTATTACTGGAACATATACAATTACAGCTGTTACTAATACAGCTTCTGGACAGCTTCTTACATTAGATACAGCTCTAGCATCATCTCCATCAGATAATGCTGCACTAACTATTGTAAATGGATTCTTACATACAGTTAATTCAGTTTTTGAAAATACAGAAAATGTATTTGCAGTATTTGGTAATGGATCACTAGGAGAGTTTACAGTAGATTCTAATAACAGAATTACACTTACATCAGCTCCTTTTCCTACTGGAGTTCGTGTAGGATTTAATTTTATACCTATATTAGAAACTATGCCAATAGATAAAGAAATAGATACTGGTCCATTAACTGGTCAACCAAAAAGAGTAAACAAAGCTATTGTAGATATATCTTCTGGATTAGATGTTACACTAAAAGCTCAAGATTTATCTGCAAAAGAATTAGTTATACAACAAGTAAACTTTACAGCTGGTACAGATATTACACCAGTAACTGATAAAAAAGAATTTAATTTCTTGGGATATAGTAAAAGTCCTACTATAACTATTTCTCAAAATGATCCCTTACCACTTAAGGTATTGGGTGTAGCTATGGAGATACAATTCGCATAATGGGTTTAAGTGCATCAACATTATTTCTAATGAGTACAGCTGCCACTACTATTGGTACAATTTCTAGTGTAAGAGCGCAACGAGCTGCTATTGCTAGAGAAAATTATAGAATGGAAACTGAAAGACAGTTAGCAGAAGTACAAGCATTAGAAGAAGAAAACGCAAGAACAGAAGTAGGATTACAAGAATTAGCTAATAACTTAGCATATCAATCTACTGCTGGATATTTAGATAATAGCATGAGCTTTATAAATATAAACAGACAAGTAAGAAAAAATACAGAAAAAGATATAGCAAATATTAGACTTATGGGTAAATCAACACAAAATAAATTTAGACAACAATTATTTGAAAATGAATATAAATCTCAACAATTATTATTTGGAGGATATACAAGTGCTGCAGCATCATTAACAAGTGGTTTTGCAAGAAGTAAATATTATAAAGGATCAGAAATAACATAATGGCATTAACACCTGGCAAAAAAAGAGTAAGTACAACTGGTAGCTCAGTATCACAACTATCTGGAAGAATGGGTGTTGTTAGAGCTACAACAGCTGATTGGGTAGCTACGGCTTCTGAAGCATTAGGAGATAGTCTTAATGAAATGGGTAAGATGGCTGCTATGCAAGAAGAACAAAAATATAAATCTAAATTTACAATAGATGCAATAAACTTTTTTAATAAAGCTAAAAATGACAATATGAGAAGCACTGAAGGTTTCTATAATGTTGTAGATACTTACATTGATACTACTGTAAAAAATGCTCCTTATAGATTTAAATCATATGCAGAACAATATTTATCAAGTTTAGCTGCAAGTAAAGGACAAGAAATACATAATAATGTCAAAGCAATAAATGAAAATGAAAGCATACTATCATGGACACAATCAAGTGATA
>VMHT01041736.1_pt1 | contig 22357 bp, 23 predicted proteins | sample 4693611 | NCBI WGS metagenome assembly VMHT01 (sample SAMN12280063, study PRJNA550983) | marine metagenome | isolation source: seawater sampled from same location over 5 years 0.02-0.2 micron viral filtrate | place: USA: collected off the coast of southern California halfway between the port... ...
CTACAAAATTTACAGCAAAGCTTAGGGACTTTAAAACAGATAATAATCTATTACTTTTAAAGACTGAAATGGATGCAGGTCATGGTGGTAAATCAGGTCGAGATGGTGCTATTGAGGAAATTGCACTTGACTACGCTTTCGTGCTAAAAATTTCAAAAAAAATTTAAATTTTTAACCTTGAAAAAATTTCATTAATTCCCACATAAGTTTGTCAGTCGCCTAATGGGGCTTACAAAAATAAACTTGCTTAACTATAAGGAGGATATTATGACAAGTAAGGATCTATCTATATTTAACTCTCTAAGACCGTTTTCGATTGGTTTTGACGATATGTTTGATCAATTTGAAAATATGTTGGGAAATGGCGGTTTGACTATGCAGTCAAATTATCCACCCTACAATATCCGTAGAACTGGGAAAGACAATTATGCAATAGAAGTTGCTTTGGCCGGTTTTAATAAAAAAGATGTTGAAGTAGAGTTCGAAGATAATTTACTAACTGTAAGAACAAAGCAGTTTGATAAATCTGATAATAAAAGTGTTGATGGAGAGATAATTCATAAAGGAATTTCTCAAAGACAATTTGCTAGATCATTTACTATTGCTGATGATGTAAAAGTAAATGGTGCTGAACTTAAAGACGGTCTTTTAACAATTTCTTGTGAAAAAATTATCCCTGAACATAAAAAGAAAAAACTTATTGAAATTAAATAAGTTTAACCTTGCTTGCGGAGATTGGTTCTCCGCAGGTAATCTAAAAACATCCATTTGATACAAATCCAACAACAATCGAATTTGAATTAATTTCAAATCTTCTTTCGCAAGGAATTCCATATTTTTTTATATTGTAAACAAAAACGATATTTCCTTTTTCATTTTTAAAATCTTCATTGGGTTTTCCTAAACCTATTTGTAAATCACTTGAAGTTTTACCAATAAACTTACTTAATTTTTGATTTTCTTTTTCAACGATTGCATCAGTTTTTTGCTTAATCGTCTCACAACCTGTTAACAAAATTATAAAAATTAAATTTATTAAAAAATATTTTAACTTGAACATAATTTAATAATAACAGTCTAATTATGGCATAAATATAAACTTCTGAGTTGAAATATGTGAATAAAGACCAGTTTTAAAAGGTAATTGTAAAAAGAATCAAATATTTATCAATTATTAGGAGGATAAATGCTTGATAATTATTTCAATTATAAAAAACATAAAACAGATTTCAAAACTGAAGTAATAGCCGGAACGACTACATTTTTAACAATGGCTTACATAATGTTTTTAAATCCATTTATATTGTCAGGAGAATTCGCCGGACCTGACAAGGGTTTCTTTGATTTCGGTGCAGTGTATACAGCAACAATTTTAGCCACAGCTCTCGCTTGTTTCATAATGGCATTTTACGGAAAAACTTGGCCAATTGGACTTGCTCCAGGAATGGGCATTAATGCTTTTGTAGCATTCGGAGTTTGTGCAGGAATGGGGTATACGCCTCAAGAGGCCCTTGGAGCCGTATTAGTTGCAGGTGTATTATTTTTAATAATTTCTCTAACACCTATTAGAGCTTGGTTAATTAATTCAATTCCAAAAAGTTTAAAATTAGGTATTGGAGCTGGTATAGGTTTGTTTTTAGCTATCATTGGTTTACAAATAATGGAAGTTGTTGTTGATAATCCTGTAACTTTAGTTCAACTTGGAAACTTGGGAGATCCATTAGTATTATTGGGTTGTGCTACTTTTATTGCAATTATTGTTTTAGACAAAATGAATATTAAGGGCAATATTATTATTGGTATTTTAGTATTCAGTATAATTGCTTGGGCTACAGGTCTTGCAAAGTTTAATGGTATCGCAAGCTCACCGCCGCCGATGACATATCTGTTTGAATTTGATTTGTCTGCTGCGATGACCGCTGGAATGTCTACAGTAATATTTACTTTATTATTTATTGACTTCTTTGATACTGCTGGAACTTTGACTTCAGTTGCAAATGTTGCTGGTAAAGTTGGCAAAGATGGAAAAGTTCAAGATATCAATAAAGCTATGTTATCCGACAGTGTTAGTACTGTTGCTGGAGCAATGATGGGAACTACGACAGTGACAAGCTATGTGGAGTCTGGTGCAGGAGTAAAGGCTGGTGGTAAAACTGGAATGACCTCTTTAGTAATTGGATTGTTATTTCTAGCATGTATATTTTTTGCACCTTTAGCAACAAGTTTACCAAAACAAATTGACGGAGCTGCTTTGCTTTTTGTGTCTGTTCTATTTATTAGAAACATCACAGATATAGAATGGAATGATATATCTGAGTCTGCCCCTGCAATTCTTGCAATGATTTCGATGCCTTTGACATATAGTATTAGCAATGGAATAGCGTTAGCATTTGTGTCTTATGCTTTAATAAAAATATTTACTGGTAAATTTTCAAGTACTTCACCAGCAATATGGGTCATCGCAATACTAAGTGTTGTTAGCTTTGCTGTTGCTTAGATTTTAAAATTAAATAATAGGGCTAGTTTTTACTAGCCCTATTTGTTCTTTTCGATAATTTCCTCTATAGACAATTCTTCATAATGTTCAGTTGGCTGAACAATCCATGGATCTGAATCTAATCTGACTGGACAAAAATCTGGCTCAAATTTTGATGACTTTTTTTTCCATAAACAGGCTGTTTTAACCTCTTTTATAAAATCCTTAGTTGGTCCATAATTTCTTAACCATTCAATACTTTTATTTAATGTCAATCCTGTATCAGATAAATCATCAATTAATAAAACTTTATTAAAATCTTTTTCATTTGCTAAAGAGCTTATCTCTCGAGCAAACATTAGTTGCCCCTGTTTATCCTCCATGCCTTTGCCTGTATAACTTTGAATAACAATATAGGCTATTGGTAGCTTTAAAATTCTTGATAAAATATCTATTATTGGAGCCGCTCCTCTCATAATACCTACAAGAACTGTAGGTTTATAGTTATTATGAATTTGTATTGCTAACTTTTCAACAATTTGAGTATACTCTTTAAAATTGATAATTAATTTTTCTGCCATGGAGTTTTTTATCACATTGAAATAATTAAAAAAGATTAAAAATAATTATGAAGATATTCGATTGTTTTATGTATTTTGATGAAGATTTAATTCTCGATTTAAGATTAAATTGTTTAAATAAATTTGTTGACCAATTTGTTATTGTAGAGTCGATTTACAATCATAATGGGGGGGAAAGAAAACCATTATTCGATATTAAAAAATTTGAAAAATTTAAGGATAAAATAAAATATATTCTTGTAGAAGATGAACCATCAAATTTAAAGGAGATACATGAATTTGATAAACCTTTAAAAAAAGCGAATAAACAAATAATGAATGCTTTAAAAAGAGAAAATTATCAAAGAAACTTTATAATGAACGGTTTAAAAAATGCAGACGACGGAGATTGGATAATTGTATCTGATTTGGATGAAATACCAAATTTAGAATTAAATTGTTTAAAAGACTCTAAAAGCAATTTTGTATTTTTTAAACAATTAATGATTTATTATAAACTTAATTTATCCCTTAAAGATTTTCCATGGATAGGATCTAAAGCTTGTAAAAAAAAATATCTAAAATCAGCACAATGGTTAAGAAATATTAAAGACAGAAATTATCCTTGGTGGCGAATTGATACAATGTTTTCTGATACGAAATATTCAGATATTAAAATAATTAATGAAGGAGGTTGGCATTTTTCATATATTAAAAGTCCCGAAAATATTGAAAAAAAATTGAGATCTTATTTACACCATTTAGAGTATGAACAAAATCCTTTAGGTGCCACAAAAATTCAGGAATTAATTAATAAAAAACAAACAATATATAATCTTAAAGTGGACGCAAGATCTAACAAATTTGCTGAAGGCAATAAACTAGAAAAATTAGACATAAATTTTTTACCCAAATATGTAAAAAATAATTTAGAAAAATTCAGCACTTGGATTGAAAAATGAAAAAAGGTTATATTGTATGTGTCTATGAAGATATAAGAGATGACACCAGTTTAAAAGAATATGCAGTCAAAGCTGAAGAAGCTGTTGAAAAATATAATGGTAAATTTTTAGTAAGAGGTGGAAAAAAAATTAATACGGAAGGACGTGATTTTGTAAGGACAGCAGTTTTAGAGTTTTCTAGCTTTGATATTGCAGAAAAATTTTTTTATTCATCTGAATACCAAGCTGCACATAAATTGCTGAGGGATACTGTTATCAGAAATCATCAAATAATAGAGGGTGCTTAATATTGTATTGGTTCTGGATCAATACTTCTCCATAAGTACCAAGTTGCAACTGAACAATATGGAGAGAATCTTTTTTGTAAAATTTTTACAAACTTTTCAGGTGGTAAATAACTTTTTTTATAATTTTTGGATATTGCTCTTAAAAGACCAATATCCTGTACGGGCCAAATATTTGCCCTATTATAAGTAAAAAGTAAAATCATTTCAGCAGACCATCTTCCAATTTGTCTTAGGTTAGAAAGATATATAATAGCTTCCTCGTCACTCATCTTTGGAATTAAATTTGGTTTAAAGGATTTATTCTTCATTTGTTTAGCTAAACTTTTGATGCCTAAAACTTTCTGTCGACTCAAACCACATAGTTTGAGTTGAGTAAAAGTTAATTTTAGAACAATTCTAGGATTTATTTTATTATTACATTTTTTTTTAAACTTCAAAAAAACAGAATTGGCAGCAGCAACACTTATTTGCTGCCCAATAATACTTTTACATAATGAAAAAAAAATATCTTTTCTTGAGGTAAGAATTATTTCTGATGGACTTTTATAGTTTTTAATAAGTTTTGAAATAATTTTATCTTTTTTCGATAGATATCTTTTAGCAGTATTCCAATATTTTGGAACTTTAGTCATTAATTGTTTTAGAGGTAATAACTTTTTTTTTATAAATTTCTCTTCTAAAAATTATTAATGTTGAAATTATTACTAAAAAAGCCCCTGCCAATGTTTTAATTGTTGGTATTTCATCCCAAATAAAATAGCCAAATATTATTGCAAAAACTAATGCTAAGTATTTGAGAGGAGTTACAAGAGAAACTTCTGAATACTTATAAGATTGGCTTAACCATAAATTTGCTACTCCACCAAAAATTCCTATTAAAGTTAATAAACCTAAATGATTTAAGCTTGGCATCACCCACCCTTGTGGAATAGTCAAGAAACTCAATAACGTTATAGATAAAGAAAAATAAAAAGAAATCAGCCAAACTGGTTCCGTGGTAGATAATTGTCTAATTGTTATTGCAACGTAAGAAAGTCCTAAACAAAATATAATTGGAAAAATATAATAAATGTTTAATTCACTTATTCCAGGTTCGGTTATAATTAAAATACCAATAAAGCCTATAACAACTGCCATCCACCTAAAAATACCAACCTTTTCACTTAATAAAAAAATTGAAAAAATAGTTGTGAATATAGGTGCTGCAAAAGAAATACTAACAACAGTTGCTAGGGGCAACTTCCTAAGTGCTATAAATATCGCTACTAGAGCGATCAAGCCAGACATACACCTTAGTAAATGTAGACCAGCTCTTTTAGTTATATAAAAATTATGAAGTCTATCTCTAGGAATTATTAATAAGTAAAAAATGATACCAAAAAATCCTCTAAAAAATAAAACTTGCCCAATAGGATAATCAACAGACCATTTAACTAGAACATCCATTAGAGAAAAAGCGCAAATTGACATAAACATGTACAAAAAGCCTAATTGATTTTTACTTAACATATGAATAATTTGTAAATTAATTTAAATCATAATCAATGGAAATAGCAGTTTTAGCACTTGGATGTTTTTGGGGCCCTGAAATTAAATTTAGTAAAATTAAAGGTATTATTAAAACAGAAGTTGGATATTGTGGCGGTAACAGTCCTACTACAACCTACAAAGAAGTATGCACTGGCAAAACAAATCATGCAGAAGTTGTTAAACTTGATTTTGACGAAAAAATTATAACTTACGAAAAAATCTTAAAAACTTTTTTTAAAATGCATGATCCTACAACATTAAATTCTCAAGGACCAGATTTTGGCACACAATACAGGAGTGAAATATTTTACCTAAGTAACACACAAAAAGATATAGCTGATAAAGTATTAGGAGATGTAAATGAAAGGCTTTCAGGAAAAGTTGTTACTAAAATATCTTTATTAAAAAATTATTGTCCTGCAGAAGAATATCACCAAAAATATTTAGAAAAAAGATAGATGTCATTAGTAGAAACTGATTGGTTAGAAAAAAATCTTAAAAATGTTAAAATTTTAGATTGTACATGGCATATGCCTCAAACAAAAAGAAATGGTTTTGAAGAATATAAACAATGTCATATTTCTAAAGCTATTTTTTTTGATTTGGATGATAATTCAAACAAAAATACTAGTCTTCCGCACATGTTGGTTGAAAAAAATGATTGGGAAAAAATAGTTGGAAGAATGGGTATAAAAAAAAATGATAAGATTGTTATTTATGATAACTCAGATGTAATCAGTTCTTGTCGGTGTTGGTTTAATTTTATCTATTTTGGACATGATCCAAAACTAATTCATGTTTTAAATGGAGGACTTAATAAGTGGATTAAAGAAAAAAGAGAAGTTACAAAAGATTTACCTACCATCAAACAATCTCATTACGAATGTTTTGAAATAAAAGAACTTGTTAAAAATAAAATTTTTATTGATGAAAATATTAATGATCAAAAGTTTAAAGTTATTGACGCGAGAAGTAAAGAACGATTTGAAGGAAAAATTCCTGAGCCAAGAGAAAATTTAAGAAGTGGAAATATCAAAAAGTCTTTTTGTATTCCATTTAAACTTTGTCTTAACGAGGACAAAACATTTAAAAATATAGAGAATTTAAAAAATGTTTTTAAGACTTGCTTAGAGAATATAGAAGAAAAAAATATAGTTTTTTCATGTGGTTCTGGTGTTACCGCTTGTGTTTTGGCACTAGCTTATTCTCTAATTAATGATAAATATCACCCTTATATTTATGACGGCTCGTGGGCCGAATATGGCATAGTTAAATAAAATATGAAAAGATCAACAAAAACAATTTCAATAATATTGGTATTTTTTCTAATCATAGCAGTTGTGATAATTGGAAGAAATATGATTGGAAATCATTTTAAAAAAAAATTTAGTAAAATACCACCCCCAGGGATAATGGTTACAGAAGTAGTTGAAAAAAAATTTTCAGAAAAAATAGAAACTTTTGGTACTGCAATTTCAAAAAAGTCTAAAACTTTTAAGATCAAAAAAGATGAACTTTTCGGAGACTTAAAATTAAAAAATTTTGTCAAAGAAGGTGAGATTTTGATAAAATTAAAAAGTGGAAATATATTAGCTCCATTTAGTGGAATATTGGGATATACAGGCCTAACTGAAGACATTCTTGTATCAAATAATATAATCATTATTACACTTGATGACAATTCTACTATTTATTCTGATATCAAAATTCCTGAAAATTATTCTGCATATATGAAAAAGGGACTTCCCGTAGAAGTTAAAATAGCTAGCTACAAAGATAAATTGTTTGAAGGCGAAGTTGACTTCGTTTCGAGTAGAATAAACGCTGATACAAGAAGTTTGTTGTCTAGAATTAAAATTGATAATAAAAACTTAGAATTAATTTCTGGATCATTGTTGGAGGTTGCAGTAAAATTTAATCAAAGAAATTCGTTGGGTGTGCCCGACACAAGTGTAATGGTTGAAGGAGACAAATCTTATGTTTATAAAATAGATAATGAGGATATTGCCAATAAAACCGAAGTAAAAACAGGTCTAAGAAGTGATAAAAATATAGAAATAATCTCTGGTTTGAATAAAGGAGATATTATTGTAGCTGAAGGATTAAAAAAAGTTAGACCTAGTGGAAAAATAAAACCTATCAATAAATAAATGTTTATTACTGAATTAAGTATTAAAAGACCAACAGTATCATGGGTCATGTCTCTTATTTTGATTGTTTTTGGGCTGTTCGTTTTTTGGAAATTACCAGTAAGAGAATTACCAAATGGTATACAGCCACCTGTTGTTCAGATCCAAATAGATTATAAATCTGCAGCAGCTTCAATAGTTGATCAAGAAGTAACACAAGTTGTTGAGGATGTTGTTGGTGGAGCTGAAGGTATAAGAAATATTGATTCTAAATCTGAAAATGGAAGAAGCACTATAAATGTAGAATTTGATACTAATATAAACTTAGATAATGCTGCTAACGATATAAGAGAAAGAGTTGCTAGAATTGTTAATAATTTACCTGCAGAGTCTGATCCTCCACAAATACTTAAAAGAGCAGCTGGTTTTACTACAACTATGTGGTTATCTTTATCCTCGTCCACCTGGAGTGATCTTGAGTTAGGAGATTATGCAGAAAGATTTTTAGTTGATCAATTTTCAAGTGTAAAAAATGTTGGAAGAATAAGAGTTGGTGGGCTAAGAGAATTAAGTATAAGAGTTTGGGTAGATCCTATTAGACTCGCAGCCAATGATTTAACAATTAAAGAGGTTGAAAATGCCATGCGTGGAGAAAATATAAGTCTACCGGCTGGTACTCTAGAAGCAGACAACATTGATTTAACACTTAATTTAGATAAATCATATAATGATATAAATTCTATAAAGCAGCTACCAATAAAAAAAGCGGTTAATAAAGTTATTTTATTATCTGATGTTGCTGACATAGAATTTGGTCCAGTTTCTGAAAAAACTCTCTTTAAAGCCCAAACTAAAGACCAAATAAATTTAAAAACTGTTGGAATTGGAATTTATGCAAGAAGTGGTGCCTCAACGGTTGAGCTTTCAAATGATATTAAGAAAAAAATTGTTCAAGTTAAAAAATCTTTACCAAAGGAATTAGATTTGAGAGTTTCATTTAACAGAGCAAACTATGTAGAAGCTGCCATTGAAGAGGTGTATAAAACTTTATTAATTGCATTTATTTTAGTTGTATTAATAATTTATTTATTTTTAGGAAATTTAAAAGCTGTCATCGTTCCTGCTATAGCACTTCCAGTAAGTTTAATAGCATCTTTTTTGGGCTTATATATATTTGGTCTATCGATAAATATTTTTGTCCTTTTAAGTTTTATTTTAGCAATAGGAATAATCACAGATGATTCTGTCATAATGACAGACGCTATATACAGAAGGATAGAAAATGGTGAAACACCATTAGTTGCAGCTTACAAAGGTTCTAAGCAAATCTCTTTTGCAATAATTGCTACCACATTAATTTTGGTAGCAGTTTTTTTACCATTAATATTTATTGAAGGAATTTCCGGAACTCTTTTTAGAGAAACAGCAATTGCACTATCTTTTTCAATCATTGTATCTTCTTTTGTAGCATTAACATTATCTCCCATGCTTGCTAGTAAATTTTTATATAGAAATTCATCAAAAAAAGTTTTTATACAAAAGTTTGAAAAAATTTTTCTTAACTTTTCAAATTTTTACAAAGAAACTTTAGATGTAATTATTATTAAAACAAAAGCTGTAAGTTTCTTTATTATTTTTATAGTGATTGCATCTGTATTATTATTTAGTTTTTCAAAAAAAGAACTGTTACCTAAGGAAGATCGTGGAGCGTACTTAATTATTGGTGCAACTGATGAAGGAAGCTCTTTTGAGTATACTCAAAAACAAGCACAGAAAGTTGAGGCAAAACTGATTCCTTTATTACAAGCTGAGGATAGTCCATATTCAAGATTCATAATGAGGGTTCCTGGATTTGGAAATTCAGCTAATTCATTCAATAGTTTTATTATAATTGCATTATTAGATGATTGGAAAAATCGAAAAAAAGGACAAGAAGTTGTTTTAAGAGAAGCGATTGGAAAAATAGTAACTTTACCTCAAGCAATAGCTTTTCCTATTTCTCCTCAATCAATAAGAGTATCTAATTACAATAAACCTGTCCAAATGGTTGTTTATGGAAATACTTACGAGGAGCTTGAAGAAATTCAAAAAAAAATAATTCAAAAATTAAGATCAAACAAAAACCTGTCAAGAATTGGATCTGATTACAACCGTAACAAACCTGAAGTAAAATTATTGATCAATAAAAATAAAGCTAAAGATTTAGGAGTTTCTACAAAATCTATTGGAGAAACACTTGAAACTCTTTATGGAGGAAAAAAAATTACTACTTTCAATAAATTAGGTAAAGAATATCCAATAATTGTCCAACAGTATTTGTCAGATAGAAGAAATAAAGAAGGTGTTTCAAAAATATTTGTACGTTCAGAGACAAATGGAAAATTAATTTCTTTGGCAAATTTAGTTAGTTTTAAGGAAGAAGGATCAGCAAAAGAACTTGCAAGATATAATAGACAGAGAGCAATAACAATATCTGCAAATATTAATGAAGGTTATACTTTAACTAAGGCCATAAGTTTTTTTGAAGAAGTAATGGCTGATTTAGCTCCTGAAAGGCAAATTACCTGGAAGGGAAAATCTGAGGAAATCAAAGAGACAAGTAATGAATTATTCATAATTTTTGCTTTAGCTTTGATTACTGCTTATTTAGTTATGGCAGCAACATTTAATTCTTTTATTCATCCCTTTATAATTATTTTAACTGTTCCTTTAGCTATTTTTGGTGGTTTGATATTCATTTTATTCCTTAATAGTTCTGTAAATATTTTTTCTCAAATAGCCTTGATTATATTAATTGGTATATCAACCAAAAATAGTATTTTAATTGTGGATTATTCAAATCGAATTAGAACTACTGGGAAAAATATACAGGCAGCTGTTAAAGAGGCTTGTGCAGCAAGATTCAGGCCTATCATTATGACTTCACTAAGCACAATGATTGCGATGATACCCCTTGTAATTGGTAATATTGGTCCTGGTGCTGGAGAGGGGTCAAGGTTAGCTGTAGGCTCAACTATTTTAGGTGGAATGATAATTTCAACATTTTTTACTTTATATGTTACTCCTTCAATGTATTTGGCATTAGCGAAAAATACAAAAAGAATAGATGTGGTCGATTTGGAATTAAAAAAAGAACTTACTAAAAAATAATATATTTATTTTTATTAAGTGAATTTCTACAATTAAATAACTGTTGCTTGTAGATATTAGATTGTTTCTCTACTTTCCTTGCCAGTTTGATTACTTTTTTATTTTTTTTATAGTATTTAAAATTTCCCCAGCCCTCATGATAAGCAATATATTGTTTAAAAGCATTTTTTTTAGAAATTTTAAGAATTGTTTCTGTCTTATTTGTATACCACCCAATAAAATCAACACTGTCTTTAAATCTTGCTCTAGTAGCTAATTTATTACCTGTTTCTTTTTTATATTGTTCCCATGTGCCCTTAACTGCTTGCGAATAACCAAAAGAACTTGATGGTCTTTTAAAAGGAATTACTTTGAAAATTTTTTGTCTTGGTGGCTTGGCCAACCAATCAAAATCTGACTCCAGTTTTATTATAGCTAATTGGATATAAATAGGAGTACCCCATTTTTGTTCAACTTTTTTTGTATGTTTGTACCAAAGGTATCTTTCATTAAAAATTAAACAACTATTCGCTGTATTCGTGGGTATTGAGGAACATCCAGTCAATAAAAATAAAAATATGATAATTAATTTATTTTTGAAAAACTCCATATTTATTTATAAGTTTCTTAATTAAAATTACAACTATCACCCCTACTAAATTTCCAAATAAATCTGACCATTGAAAAGTTCTGTGGGGTATTAATAATTGTAAAAACTCCAGCACTATTGATAGTAAAATCAAGTATATTATTAGATATTTTATTTGGTCGTGTTTTTTAAAAGTTAAGAAGCTAATTAAAGAAAATAAAATAAATGTATAGAAATGGTTGGATGATATTACAAAATCAGGTGTGATTTGAGGTTGTATTTCTTTACTGCCGTAAAGAACTTGTACAATTAAACTTCCTGGAAATAGATATAAAAAGATCAAAGAAAAGTTAATAAAATAAAAAATAATCTTATATTTGGAAAAAAATTTTATCATTTAATTATATGGTTTTATTTATAAATATATTTTAGAAATAACAATATGAGTTTTTTAATATTAGTGCGACATGGTCAAAGTATTTGGAATTTAGAGAATAAATTTACTGGTTGGGTTGACGTTGACCTCACTAAAAAAGGAGAATCTGAGGCTGAAAAAGCTGGTATATTAATAAAGAGGAAAAATATTCAAATTAATTTTTATTATTCTTCTCTTCAATTAAGAGCAAATAATACACTTAAAATTATACAAACTGTTTTAAATGATAAGAAAGATTTTGTTCGTGCATGGCAACTTAATGAGAGACATTATGGTGCTCTGACTGGATTAAATAAGATTGAAATGAGTAAAAAAATTGGAGAAGAAAAAGTATATGAATTTCGTAGGTCTTGGGATATCAAACCTGATGCTCTAGAAAAAGAAAGTCCATATCATCCAGAAAATATTGCAATATATAAAAATATTCCGAAAGAAATGATTCCAGATACTGAGTCTTTAAAAAACACCTATGAAAGAGTTACAAAATATTTTGAAAAAGAAATCCAAAAAAAATTAAATGATAAAAATGTGCTTATATCGGCACATGGAAATTCTATAAGGGCATTATGTAAAAAATTATTCTGTCTTGATAATAATCAAATATCTAGTCTAGAAATACCAACAGGAAACCCATTAATTATTGAATTAGATAAAAATTCTAAAATAACCAAATGTGAATATCTTGACAAAGAAAGAGCTAAAAATCTGCCAATTTTTTAAAGATTTCTAAATTTGTCAAATGTTTAAACTTACTGAAACTTTCAAAACCATTTAATTTATTTTCTTTTAATAACCGACTCCAAATTTTTGAGATTGGGAAATTATGTGTTTTAAATTTTCCAAATAAATTTCTGCTTAAAATTTGACAACCTATATAAATAAAATCATTATCAATTTTTTTTTCCAATACACTATTTGATAAACTAAAATCACCAGTGAGACTTTCATCAAAACTTAATTTTCTATTAGCCAATAAAAGAATATTATTTAATTTGTTATCAAAATAAAAATTTTGCATTTTCTTAATTTCGTCAATGTGATCTTTATGCCATAGTGTATCTGGGTTAAATATTATAAAATCATTATCTCTCGAATTCTTAATCATATTTAAAATTCCACCTCCGGTATTTAAAATTTCTTTGCCATCTTCTATAATTTGAATATCTATTGAAAATTTTTTATTTTCTATAAATTCAAAAATTTGATCACTTAAATGAAATGTATTCAAAAAAATTTTTTTGGCACCAAGTTTAATTATTAAATTAATACATCTTTCCAGCATAGTTATATGATTGACCTTTAAAAGTGGTTTGGGTGTTGTTAAAGTTAATGGATTCAGTCTCTTCCCGAGGCCTGCACATAATATTAATGCTGTATCAATTTTCATATAAATTTCTTTTAAAACTTTGATTTAATAAATTTTTTAAATCGTCGAATGATTCATTTTCATTCAGACGCAAACCAATTAATTTCCATGCATAAGGTATTAATTTTAAATAATTATTTTTATCATCTCTAATAGCAAGACGTGTGAATATTCCAATAATTTTCAAGTTTCTTAAAACTGATAATATTTCAAAGTCATTTTTAAGTTTATGCACATTTATTTTTTTATTTCTTTGAGCGTAAAAATTAAATATCTTTTTTTTAAATGACTTGGAAGTTTTGAATCTTACATCATCTATTATTGAGGCCAAATCATATGCACTATTCCCTATTAAAGCATCCTGACTGTCTATTATTCCTATTCGATTATTAACTAACATTAAATTAGAAACATGAAAATCCCTGTGTACAAAAATATTATTCTTTAATTTCAAGTTAGAAACTAAATTTTTAATAATTCGTTTGAATTGTTTTGAAAATTTATTTTTTTTTTTCGTTGAAAAATGAAGCTTAATATACCATTCGCAAAATAAATTAGCTTCTTTAATCAATATTTTTTGATCATACTTAGGGATTATATAATTTTTTTTTTTAAAATTTAAAATTTTTCTATTTTTAATTAATTGAATTTTATAAAGTAAATTTAGTGCCTTCTTAAAATAATATATTTTATTATTTTTATTTAATTTGTTAAAAATAGTATCATTTCCAAAATCTTGGATTTCTATGTAATTCTTTACATAATTTTCTTTATATAAGTTTGGTGCTAAAATTTTATTCTTATTGAAAATTTTATTAATTGCATCATAAACAAGTAAATTCTTAAATTTTTCTTTTTTAGCAAAAACCACTATTGAGGTGTAATTTTCATTTCTTTTTCTAAAAAATTTTCTAAATGAGGCATCACCTTTTATGCTAATTAAATTTTTCATTCAAAAATTACAAATTTAAACCTTTGATTTGTACAGATCTTTGTTGATGATCTTTCTCATATTCAAAATTTAACTCTATCAAATTTTTTGGTTTTTCCTTAATTATTTGTGGCCATTCAATAAGCGTAACTGAATTTAATGAATCTTCAAATAGATCTAAACTTTTAATTTCTTCAGGTGATTTTAATCTAAATAAATCATAGTGGTTTATTTTAATTTTGTTAATTTGATATTCATTAAGTAAATTAAAGGTTGGACTAGTGACTTCAGTCAATTCTAATTTATTTGCTTTTTGAAATCCATTGATAAGATATCTTACAAAAGTTGTCTTCCCAGCGCCCATTTCACCATATAAAAAAACTACATTCCCTGGTTTAAGTATTTTTAAAAATTTTCCTGCTAGTTCTTCTGTTTTTTTTTCTGAAGATAAATCAATTTTATCACTTCTAATAGCGGTATGCATTAGGCTTATATGGACCTTCAACACCTACGCTTATATAGTCCGCTTGTTCTTTAGAAAGTTTTGTTAATTTTGCTCCAACTTTTTTAAGATGAAGTGTTGCAACCTTTTCATCTAGGTGTTTTGGTAAAACATAGACTTTGTTTTCATAATTTTTATGATTATTCCAAAGTTCTATTTGAGCAATTACTTGATTTGTAAATGAAGCACTCATTACAAAGCTTGGATGACCTGTTGCACAACCTAAGTTTACCAATCTTCCTTCAGCAAGAAGGATGATTCTTTTTTTACTTGGCAGTTCTATTTCATGTACCTGGGGTTTAACCTCGGTCCACTTATAATTCTTTAATGCATCAACTTGAATTTCATTATCGAAATGACCAATGTTGCAAAGAATTGCTCTATCTTTCATATCTCTCATATGATCAGCTGTTACAATATCTTTATTTCCAGTAGCTGTTACAACAATATCAGCTTTACTTATTGCCTCATCCATTAAAACTACTTCGTATCCTTCCATTGCAGCCTGTAATGCACAAATAGGATCTGCTTCTGTTACAAGAACTCTTGCCCCACTTTGTCTTAAAGATGCAGCACTTCCTTTTCCTACATCGCCAAACCCAGCAACAATAGCTATTTTTCCTGACATCATTACATCTGTGGCTCTTCTAATTCCATCAACCAAACTTTCTCTACATCCATATAAATTATCAAATTTTGATTTTGTGACTGAGTCGTTCACATTAATTGCAGGAAGTAAAAGGGATTTATCTTTTTCCATTTTATTTAAAGCTTTAATTCCAGTTGTTGTTTCCTCTGAGACGCCTTTGACATCTTTTAATAAATCTTTGTACTCATTATGCATTATAGCAGTTAAATCACCTCCATCATCTAACAGCATATTTGGCTTCCAGTCTTTTTTGCCAACAATTGTTTGCTTGATGCACCAAAGATATTCCTCCTCAGTTTCACCTTTCCATGCATAAACGGGTATGCCCGCTTTAGCAATTGCAGCAGCTGCATGATCTTGTGTTGAAAAAATATTACAAGAGGACCATCTAACCTCGGCACCTAAGTCTACAAGGGTTTCAATCAATACTGCCGTTTGGATTGTCATGTGTAGGCAACCGATTATTTTTGCACCTTTCAAGGGTGAGTTACCAGAATATTCTTCCCTCAAAGCCATAAGTCCAGGCATTTCACTTTCTGCTATTGAAATTTCTTTTCGTCCAAATTCTGCTTGGGATATATCTTTTACTTTGAAATCATCCATGATGGGTCTTCTAACAATAAAGGATTAATTAATCAATAGCACTCTTTATGCTTTAGGGAATATAATCTCTATACAAGCACCTTTTTGATCTAACCTATTAGACGCTTTAATTGATGCATTATGTAAATCAACTAAATTTTTAACAATGTTTAAACCTAATCCAGAATGTTGACCAAATTTGTCTGGTCTATTACTGTAAAATCTCCTAAATATTTTATTTGTGTCTTTTTCCTTAAACCCTTCACCTTCATCTAATATATTTATTATTACTCTGTAATCACTTGATTTTGATACTTTCACCTTAACTTCTTTGTTATCCTGGCTAAATGAAACCGCATTATCTAAAAGGTTAGCTATTATTTGTTCAATTCTATTTTCTATTCCATTAACAAAATATTTATTTTTTTTATCATTTTCATAAGAAATTGTAACTCCTCTTTTTAATTTATAAATGTTATTAAAATCATCTACAACAGATATTATGATAGGTTCTATATCTAATTTTTTTATTTTTTCTTTACTTAAAGCTACCTCATCTTTTAATATTTGTGAATAATCTGTAATTAATCTTTCAATTCTTTGAACATCGTGACTTAGTATATCAATTAATTTAATTCTTTGATTTACATCGTTAGTGTCATGTAAAATTTCTGATGCACTTTTTAAAGATGCAAGTGGGTTTCTGATCTCGTGTACTAAATCAGTTGAAAAATTTTCTGCATGGGTAATTCTTTTTTGCAATTCTAAAGTCATATCATCTAAGGAATTTGACAATAATCCTAACTCATCATTTCTTAATTTTAACATATCGATATTAGTAGTTTTAGTATTTTTGTTTTTAATTGTTTTTGTGTAACTCACCAAATTTTTAATGGGTTTGAGAAAATATCTGTTTAGTACAAATGAAAAAATTAATATTACTAATCCCACAGCAATTGCTGTTCTAATTATAAAAGACTTTCTCTCGTCGATTGCGGCCTTAACATCATTTGCGTTTTCTGTAATAGCCAAATATCCGATATTTTTACCGTTTTGCATAACGTTTTTAATTGTTGTTAATTTAAATTTATTAAATTCTTCTTGAGTAAATGTGAATGGTATTCCAAAATTTTTTGAAGCAGCATAATTTAATAAGACATCGTTTAAAGAAACTGTGTTTTCATTCCCAATATCAATGTTCTTTTTTTCTGTGATTTCTTTAGTCTTTTTTTCATTTAATATTTCTAATTCTACAGTATCTAATCTTTTTGAAAATGATCTGGGATCAAGATCTAGTGTATCAGTATCACCAACTAAATTTAATTCATTATCAAAAAATATTACTCTATCTAAATTTTGAAAAAGAAATCTGGTTGAAAATAAAAAACTTCTTATGTCTTCCTCTACAAATTTTACATTTAATCTTGTTAGATTATCAATTGTATTATTAATTACTTCAATATGATTTGAAGATTTTTTTTTTATTAAATTTGGCTGAACATTATTAATATAAATAAACGTAAATAATCCAATAATCGTAAAAAAAATTGAATTTATAAATAAAAATTTTTTTAAAATTGATAAATTTTTAAGAATATTGTTGAACATCAGCTAACATTCCATCTATATCCACTTCCATACCTTGTTTCAATAGCTGAAAAATCAGGATCAACTTTTTTAAATTTTTTTCTTATTCTTTTAACGTGACTGTCAATTGTTCTATCTTCTATATCGGTATCTTCTCTATAAGCAATATCCATCAACTGAGCTCTTTCTTTAATTATGCCGGGCCTTTTTGCTAGCTCTTTAACTAATAAAAATTCTGTAGTTGTCAATTTATCTGGTAATTGTTTTCCATCCCATTCGCACTCTAACTGGGATGGATCTAACTTTAATTTTCCATGAGAAATAATACTTTTGTTTTCCTCAATGGTGTCCTTTGTATCTTTTTTTCGTAGTTGAACTCTTATTCTTTCAATCAAAACTTTTATAGAAAATCCTCCTGATTTTTTTACATAATCATCAGCGCCTAATTTCAAACCAAGTAATTCATCAATTTCATCATCTTTTGATGTTAAAAATATAACTGGCAAAGAAGTTTTTTTTCTCAATTTTTTTAACAACTCTTCCCCATCCATTTTAGGCATTTTAATATCTATAATAGCTAAATCAGGAGGAGTTCTTGTTAAGCCTATCAGAGCACTTTCCCCATCAATATAAGTTTGAACTTTAAATCCCTCTTTTTCTAAAGCTATACTGAGGCTTGTTAAAATATTTCTATCATCATCTATTAAAGCAATTGTTTGTTTATGCATATTTGATTATAAAAATACTAAATTGTTCTAATTTGGGCAATTAAATTAAAATTAGTGTAACGCACCCCAGTTATCACCTGTGTTTAAATCAACGGTCAGTGGTATAGAAAATGAGTGTTGATCGCTTTTGACAACACTGGACATTTCATCGATAATTACTTTGCTGATTCTTTTTACCTCTTCTATTGGGGTTTCAAATATAAGTTCATCATGAATTTGAAGTAACATTTTTGTCCTTTGATTTATTTGATCATCAAACCTCTTGTCCAATCTAATCATTGCTAGTCTCATTATTTCTGATGCTGACCCTTGAATGGGTGCATTAATTGCTGCACGTTCCTGAAAATTTCTTATATTGTAGTTTTTGTCATTAATACTTAAAAAATGAGATCTTCGTCCAAAAATATTACTTACAAAACCGCTCTTTCTACAAAACTTTATTGTTTGGTCCATATAATCCTTTATTTCCGGAAATTTAGCAAAATAAGAATTTAAGAATTCTTCAGCTTCATAATTGGAAACGTTAATTTGTTTAGCTAATCCATATTGTGAGATACCATAAATAATACCAAAATTAATTGCTTTGGCTTTTCTTCTTTGATCTTGATTAACTTTTTTAATATCAATATTAAATATTTGACTTGCTGTGAGTGAATGAATATCTTCATTGTTCTCAAAAGCTTTTTTCAATTCTTTAACATTTGCCAAGTCTGCTAAAATTCTCATTTCTATTTGATTATAATCCGCAGAAATTAAAACATGATCCTTTTTTGCTATGAACGCTCTTCTAATATCTTTGCCATCTTCAGATTTAATTGGAATATTTTGTAGATTTGGATCACTTGAAGCCAACCTTCCAGTAGTCGTAGCTGCAAGTAAAAATGATGTATGAATTCTATTGGTTAAAGGGTTGATATGTTCAGGTAAGGAGTCTGAATAAGTATTTTTTAGCTTTGAAACTTGTCTCCATTTCAAGACTAACTTAGGAAATTCATGTCCCTTAAAAGCTAGATCTTCTAAAACAGAAGCGCTAGTTGCAAAGCTCCCTTTTTTAGTTTTTTTAAGATCTGCTATTTTTAGATCATTATATAAAATTTCTCCTAGTTGTTTAGGAGAAGCAATATTAAATTCTTTTTTAGAAATTTTAAAAACGTTTTTTTGAATTTTTTCAATTTTTTTTTCAAATTTAGTCGATAAAAGTTTAAGAAATTTATTATCAATTTTAATACCCTCGATCTCCATAAAAGCTAAAATTTTTATCATTGGTTTTTCAAAAATCTCGTAAACATTCATCATTTTTTCTTCTTTTAAGCTCTTATGAAACTTTTTATATAATCTAAAAGTTATATCTGCATCTTCGGCTGCATAATTTTTTGCTATTTCTATATCTACATCTTTAAAATTTATTTCTTTTTTTCCTGATCCAACTACCTCTTTGAAAGTAATTGTTTTATGTCCTAAATGAATTTCTGATAGAATATCCATATTATGTCTATTTTTTCCAGCATCTAGCACATAAGACATGAGCATTGTATCTTCCATAGATTCAATTTTAATTCCATTTTTTAAAAATATTATAAAATCAAACTTTATATTTTGACCTATTTTTTTAATACTAGAATCTTCAAGCAAAGGTTTTAATTTCTTCAAAACAATATTTTTATCAATAGACTTTTTCGAATTATGTCCAATTGGTATGTAGCAGGCTTTACCGATTTTAGTGCTTAAAGATACTCCAATTAAATCTGCTTGATGAGGATCTAATGAACTTGTTTCAGTATCAACTGCTACTTCTCCTAATTCTTCTGCCTCTTTAATCCAATTATCAATTTTATTAGGATCTGTAATTAGTTGATAATCCTTTTTATGAATTTTTTTTTGATTTTCATCAATTGTTATATCAGACTTAACATTTTTTAAATTTGGTTCACCGTAAGCAGAAATTGCTGAGCTCAACAATCTATTAAATTCCATTTCTCTTAAAAATTTGTAAAGTTTATCTTTATCAATATCTTTTAATTTGAATTCATTTAAATCTCGGTCTACTGGAGAATCGTGTTTTAAAGTGACCAATTTTTTGCTGATTAATGCCTTTTCTTTATTATTTAAAAGCGTTTCTCGTCTTTTATTTTGTTTTATTTCATTTGCAGAACTTAAAAGTTTTTCTAAATTTCCATATTTTTTTATCAATTCTGCAGCAGTTTTTACACCTATTCCTGGTACGCCAGGAACATTGTCACTACTGTCGCCAGCCAATGATTGTACATCAATTACTTTTGATGAATCTACGCCAAATTTTTTTTCAATATCCTCTTCAGAAATAAATTTATTTTTCATAGGGTCAAAAATTCGAACGTTTTTTCTAAATAATTGCATTAGATCTTTATCAGAAGAAACAATTGTAACTTTTGCTCCTTTTTTTAAAATTTGATCTACATAAGTTGCTATAAGATCATCTGCTTCATAATTATTTAGCTCTACTGAAGGCAGATTAAATGCTAATACAGATTTTCTTATATATTCAAATTGTGGAACCAGATCATCTGGTGCCTCTGAGCGATTTGCTTTATAGTCGCTATAAATTTCATTCCTAAAAGTTTTTCTAGCTGAATCAAAAATAACTGCAAAATGTGTTGGTCGTTGTTTGTTTTTATCAGATTTAGAGTCTTCAAGTAATTTAAATAACATACTACAGAATCCACTAACAGCACCTGTTGGTAATCCATCGCTTTTACGTGTCAATGGTGGCAATGCATAATAAGCTCTAAAAATATAACCCGAGCCATCTATAAGATAAAAATGATCAGTTTTTTGAATTTTATTCATTATAAATAAATATAGATTATCAATAAAAATAAGAGTATTATTTTTTATGGAACTTATAAAGCAAAATACTCAATCACAAATAATTAAATCATTGATTGTTATTTTTCTAGGATCGATAATTCTTGCAATTTCTGCAAAAGTCAAAATTCCTTTCTATCCAGTGCCAATGACAATGCAAACATTTATAGTATTGTTTCTTGGTGTAAGCTTTGGATATAAAATTGCTATTACTACAGTAAGTTTATACTTATTGGAGGGGATTTTAGGTTTGCCTGTTTTTGCCAATTCTCCAGAAAAAGGAATTGGTTTAGTCTATTTCACTGGTCCTACTATGGGGTATCTTGTTGGTTTTCTTTCGGCTTGTTTCTTAGCTTCTTTAACAAAAGAAGACGATCATTATTTAATTATTTTTATAAAATTAATTTTGTCAGTATCAACAATTTATATTCTGGGTGTTTTATGGCTTGGTACTCTTATGGGTTGGGATAAGCCAATTTTTGAATTAGGTGTAATGCCCTTTTTATTACCAGAAATTTTTAAAATTGTATTACTTACAGTTTTAACAAAAAAAATAATTAAATTTAGAAAAATTATTTAGGTGATCTTTTAGAAAGAATTCTTTGTAGAGTTCTTCTATGCATCTTCAATCTTCTTGCAGTCTCTGAAACATTTCTATTACACAACTCAAATACTCTATGAATATGCTCCCATTTAACTCTGTCTGCCGACATAGGATTCTCTGGTGGTGCTGCTTTTTTTGCTGGATCAGCTAATAATGCTTTTTCTACATCGTCAGCATCAGCAGGTTTTGCAAGGTAATCTATTGCACCTTCTTTGATAGCTGCTACTGCTGTTGGAATATTTCCATAACCAGTAAGCATTATAATTCTGCTTTCAGAATTATTTGATTGAATTTGTTTTACAACTTCCAAACCATTTCCATCAGCTAATCTCAAATCAACCACTGCGAATCCAGGTTTTTTTGCCTTTACCGAATCTATACCTTTTTGCACACCTTCAGCTTGAATAACCTCGAAACCCTTTTTTTCCATGGCTCTTGCAAGTCTTTCTCTAAAAGGGTTGTCATC
>VMHT01027604.1_pt1 | contig 22355 bp, 14 predicted proteins | sample 4693611 | NCBI WGS metagenome assembly VMHT01 (sample SAMN12280063, study PRJNA550983) | marine metagenome | isolation source: seawater sampled from same location over 5 years 0.02-0.2 micron viral filtrate | place: USA: collected off the coast of southern California halfway between the port... ...
TACTCGATCAGTATAAAAACTTTCCTAAGAAATATAAATCAAAGATAATAGAATTTGATTTAACTATGGCACGATCAGATCTAATAGGTGACAAACCATTTTACCAGTACACTGAAGCAGATTATAGAGGCAGGTTATATTATACAACACCTTTCTTAAATTTCCAGGGTAATGATATAGCTAGAGGTCAAATGCTTTTCTCTAAAGGAAAACCTATGACTGATGCAGGATTAAGAAGATTAAAGATTCATATAGCATGTTGCTATAATGAAACTTATAATAAAGATAATCTTCCTAACTGGTTAACAACAGATTATAAACCTTTCCTAAAAGATGAAGAGTTAGATGATATATCTGTAGATAAAATGACGTTAGAAGATCGTGAAGCATGGACAGATAATAATATTGAAAAGTTATTAGAGATAGCTGATAAAGAAATTATTAATCCTAATGCAGAAAAACCTATTAGTTTATTAGCTAGTGTATTAGAAATTAAAGATGCACTTGAACAAGAAGAATATATTACTTATCTTCCTATACCAGTTGATGGATCTAACAATGGATGGCAACATCTATGTGCTATGTCAAAAGATAAAGAAGCAGGTGAGTTAGTTGGAATCGTACCACAAGATATTCAAAAAGATTTTTATGTACAGTGTGCTAAAGATTTAATTAAAAGAGTACCGGAATGGTTTGAAGAAAGACAAATGCCAATGAAACATATACGTAAAGGTATAGCTAAGCGTGGTTCTATGACTCGTGCATACAGTGCAGGAGCGCAGAAGATTGCAGAGAATATGTATCTTGACTGCCATGTTGAAGGGTATTTAAATAAGTATAATATAACTGAAGAGGATTGCGAATTACTTGCTAAGCATTTAATTAAAGCAATAGATAAAGTTTGTGCAGGTCCACTACAAACTATGAAGTTCTTACAGAAAATTGCTGAAGCTGAGATAGCTTCCGAATATTCTAAGAATATAAAACAAAAATCTATAAAGTGGACAACACAATCTGGATTTCCAGTTACATATGAAGCATTCGTTGAGAATGAATTTAAAGAGAAAGCTATTATCAGCTGTAGTCAAAGGAAGGTTAAGCCTATACTAACTAAAGAAGATGGTAGCAAAGAAGAAACTGATACAATAAGAATACAACATGTCGGTAAAGAACCTACAGACAAACCAAAGATAAGATCTTTTATGTCTGGAATCTCGCCTAACTTTGTGCACTCTATGGATGCTACACATATGGCTAAAGTAATTGCTAAATGGGGAGGGGATTTTGGCGCCGTACTCGATTCATATAGTGTACATGCGTGTGATGTTGATGAGTTATTAAAACTTATTAAAGAAGAGTTTATAACAATGTATAGTTATTCTAATTTCTTTGAAGTAATTGAACGAATGTTAGTAACAAATCCAGATAATTTTAACTACAACCAACCTGAGCTAGGTAGCTTAGATATTAGAGAGGTAAAGAACAGTGACTACTTCTTCGCGTAAGAAAGGAATACTTCCAGTAAGATTAGGTTTAGAACCTGATACAAAAACAGCATTGAAAGGTCTTGGCATGGATCCATCTTTAGATGATAGCATGTCAAACCAACAGCTAGATGAATTAATAATTGAAAACGAATACCAAAGAGGACTTGATTGGTATATAAAAGAGGGTAAAGAATCCGAAGGCCTAAAGAATATGGGTGATTGGAAGAAACAAGCTCTTGAAAAATGTAATAAAACTAAATAAAAACTCCCCTAAGAATATCTTATGATACTCTTAGGGGTATTTTTTTTATCTTTAATATCGGCTAAACAGGTTTGAAAAATCTATATAGTCATAGTTAAAATCTAAAAATCTTTTTTTAAAAAATTTACTTATCATCGTATTGCCTCACATCATATAATATATTACCACGTTTTAAAATGCTTCATTTGTTTTTCCTCTTAAAGGAGACGTTTAAGCATTGTCTATATTAGCTACTCTTCCTTCTGCTATAGCATTTTTAATATCAGCTCTAGCTTTAGGTATCTCAGTCTTAGCCCACCTCATATTACTAGGTACACTTAATATACGTGTTACTAAACTAATTAATATTTTAGCTTGGCCTCCAGTTATTTTATCACCATTCATTAGCTGTTCAAATTGAGGTATGCTTAGTTTCATTTCAGCCGCCGCCGCAGTATAAACTTGTTGTGCTCTTTTCTTAGATAACTTTTTAGTACGTTTCTGCCATTCACTTAAAGTTTCTAAACCATCTTGCCACTGAAACTCTTCATCCCAAGAAAGTTTTTCAATAGCTTTCTTTAAACTTGGAGCTGGATTTTTTAAATTACCTTCCGCAAAAAGTTGTTGTAACATAAAGTAACGATTAGCTGGATCCTTCCAATCAAAAGATTCTGAACTATTTATTTCTTTCATTTGAGGAACTAATGTGTTCTCATAATAATCTACAACCTTCTCCATCATCTGACCTTCAATTAAAGAATCTTGATAAACTCTATTAGCAGCTTCTCTTACAGCTGCATTAGTTCCTAGATCAGTTAAGAAAGCATCAAAGATAGGTAATACAAAAACATTCTCTGCACCATTAGCTTTAGCAGCCGCTTGAATCTTAGACCAGTTATTTGTTGTTATAGACTTTCCATATATAGGATTACCATTTTTATCAGTACCTACTATCGGTCCTACCTTAGCATCACTGAATACTCCTGTTACCATGTTAGCATCGAAAGCTTGTATAAGTGCAGGAAGTAATCGACCAGTTGCGTAACCACCAAGTACTGTCTGACCAAACATTTTTCTCATAGCAGCAGGTGATGTAATAGATTCATACTGTTGAACATTCATTTGCTGGCTTTCAGTTAGCGCCGTAACCGCTCCTGTTTCAGGATCTGTAAAAGATAATGTATAAGATGACTGTCCTGTTTGCCTAGAATCTTTACCAGCTATTGTACTTAATAAGCCTGTAGGTTGTGGTAATTGAAACAACACTCCAGACAAAGCAGATAAATATCCTGTAGTTTTAATTAGTTTAGCAGCTCGAATAGTATTAATATCCATAGTATCATAGATAGATCCTACTAACATTGTATGTAAGAAATCAATTACTTCTGCAGGTTTTAATTTTTGTTCAGCCATAATATTATTTATTTCTTTACTTTGAAATACAGTAGTATCAACATGCTGTCTTAAAGATTGTATTTCCTGACCATATCCCATAGTCATAGGAGATTTCTTTAAAAAGTTTTCTCTATCTTCAAAAGCTGCTTGCAATATAGCTTTCCAATAAGATCTTTTTTCATCTGTAATATAAGAAATACCACCAGATATTTTTTCAAAGTTGTTATCCATGGAATCCATCATGGCATCTCGAAGATCTTTATACTCACCACCTAACATTTCTTGAAAATCCTGCTTCATTATTATGCCAGATCTTTTAGCCATGCTTTCACTACCTAATAAAGTAGCTAAGGTTGCAGGTCCATGAGTTCTTCCATCTATTTCTAAAACAATACTAGATCTAAAAACCTGAGGTTGATTAGGGTTTTCTTTGTTATGCTTTTTTATTCTATGGTATTTAGCTAGGTTTATTAGATAGTCTGTTTGAAGTATAGCCTCTTGTTCAAACTTAGCTAAGTAAGCTTTTAAATCAGGACTAAGAGGATCATTATTAAAACCTCTTTTCAGTTGGCCTACTACCTGTTCTCTTACTCGAGGATCACCCGAAGCATTTCTAAATTGTGTAAATAAATTACCAGCTGCTTTAGAATTAAAAGGAGTTGTAATTTTTTCTAGCTCTTCACCCCACCTAACATACTTCATAAATAAACTATCAGGATTATTAGCATTAGCTTCTTCTTCTTTAAATACTTTTATTCTTTCTTTAGGTGTTCTTGCTATACCATATTTCTTTTTAAAGTTTTCTACACCAGGTACTTTAGGGTTTTCAAATAGATGAGCTGACATAGTTTCTATAAAAGTAAAATCTAGATTACCTTTACCAGGAGTCCATTGATAAGTGTTACCACCTCCAACTATATATCTTAATACTTTATGCGCTTGAGGATTATAAAGTGTTTGTTGTGAATGCATTCTTCCTGTTAATGCTTGCATAGCAAAAGTTAAATAATTATTTTTACCAGAATATCTATTAGCACCATCTAAAATGCTCATTAATTTTTCTCTTTCTTTATCTAATATACTTTTTGGATTGTACATTTTAGCTGAAAGATATAAATCAAAACCCCATCCACTTTGATTTACAGCTAAACCTTTTTGTTCCATATCATAAGCAGCTGCATATAACCTTGCTTTTTCTTGTAGTAAAGATTCAAATTTTTCTGTACCTATACCAAACATATTTGCATAATTAGGTTCTTTAGGATTATAAGACCATTGAATATCTGTATTAGGTACTTCTAAATCTAATAATCTTTTTGAGTATGAACCTTCCCCATCATTAAAATAAACTTCTGTTAACTCTCGCTCATTAAAATCATTTGCTATTTGTCCATTAACTATTTGAGGATTGTCAGCAGTACTTATAGCTGCGCCTGCATACATAAAAGCAGCACGTTCTCTTTGAGGATCGTTTCTTATTACAACCTTATTCATATTAGCCATTGCTTGAAACAAGTGAGTTGTATCACCTAGATCTCCTATACCAGTAGTAACTCGTCTAGTATAAGTCTGACCTTCAAAAACCATTTGACCATCTTCAGAAGGAGCTGCCATAGGTGCAACCTCTTTAGCACCAAACATTGTACCATACATATAATAAGTATCGTTAAATAATTTATTACCTTCGGGTGTTAAAGAAAATCTTACTTGGTTATCACTAAGAATTTTTCTTTGCATTAAATCTTGGTTAACTAAGAAGTATGATTCTTTAGCAAAGTCACCTAGCTGCTCAAAGACTTCATCATTAATTGATTTAAAATCTGCAGCATAAGTATCTGTAGGTATTCCTCTTTTTGTTGCTTGTACTCTTTTCCATTGCTGGAATATATCTTTACCTAATTGTTTTCTTCCTTCAGCTTTTGTAAAAGAAGCTACATTTATAGGAGTAAGTTCAGGATCATTTAAATCTGCAACTGTTTCAAAATCTTCTTCAGCTCTAGTATGTAATGACTGTACATAAAACTGTTCAGTAACTAAAGACATAGTTTGTAAGAAGTCTTCATCTAATTGAATACCACCCTTACCACCTTTGTATTCTAATTCAGGATTCCATAAGCCTGCATCTAATAGTTTAGGATTATATAAAATATTTTTTTGATCAGTCTCTGTTATAGAATCTTTCATAGCTGGAAACTTTGCTTTCCAATCTTTGTTTTTTCTTTTCTCTCTTATTGTAAAAGCAGATTCAGGATCTCCTGTTCCCATCCATTCTGATAATTCAGTGCTTAACATTTTAGCAACATTTACATTACCCATTCTACTAGCTCTGTACATAGGCCCATACAGTATATTATTTTCATCAGTTATAGTAGCATGGATACCAGCTAAAGTTTTAACTCCCCACATTTCTGGAATCGATTGAATTCTTTCTCGTTCTCTTTGCTCTTCAGCAGGATCTACATTAATATTTTCTTCAGCTTGTGATTGTATACCACCTATTACTGCATCAGCTAATACTGGAGTAGGCGTTTCATATGCTTCTCCGGTAGGTTGTTCAAAACCTGTATAGTCATCTTCACTTTGAATAGGTGGAGGTTCTTGGTTAGCAGCTTGCTGTCGAGCTATTGTTCTTTGAGTTGATTCTTCAAAGTCTTGACTACTAATTTCTTGAGCTTCTTGAGTAGTCATCATATCTTGTCCAGGTATTGGAAGCTTTAACAGAGGTTGATTAGTATCAGTAGCCCCTGCTCTTTGTAATGGAGTCTTAGCTATGGTTTGTACACCTGTTTGTTTCATTTATATTATCTCCTTAACCGCCAAATAATTCATTAATACCACTAGCTGCGGCTCTATTTAATTGATTAAATGGTCCTGTTAGTGGTGTAGTTTTAAGTACTTTATATGCACCTGGTTCTATGTTACCTTCAATCAATTGACCTACTCCTGTAGCTGCTCTAGTTACGTTAGATAAAGCAGCAGCTTCTCCTGAAACTGTTTGAAATAATTCTTCTACCATATTACTAGAAGATGTTTCATAGATAGGAAAGAAAAAGTTAAGAGGTCTTTCAGCAACACCAATCAATCCAGATGCACCTACCCCTCTTTGTATTACTTCTCCCTTATCTAAATAAGGAGTAGCCTTACCATACTTTAATAAATCTTTTAAGTATTGTGATACAAATCCTAATGCAATCATAGTACACATAATAGCAAAAGCATTATACTTCATTGCAGGTGTACCACGTTTAACGTAATCACCCCACATTCTAGGTATTTGATTTGCAGTAAAGGTTGCAATAAAACCTTGAAACTGTGTGAACAAAGCAAGATGTGGATTCTGATAAAACAATGGTCTGTTAGCTGTACCAGGTAATGCTATAGCTTCATTAATAAAATTATATTCTGCTAATGAAAACATTCTTTCTAGCTCTTGGTCAGTCTCTCTCATAGTTAACATTGTATCTGCTAACGGTGGTCTAACTCTATCAAACAAAGGTAATCCTAAAGTTTGATTAGCTAAAGCTAAAAGTTTATTTACATCTAATCCTAGGTTTCTTAATTGCTCTTCAGCTTCTTGTACTTCATTACTATATAAACCATTAGTTGTTCTTTGTGTATTAATAGTGTTAAGATGATCCATAATAAAATCATCTGCAATAGCAGCTCTTATATTACGAGTATAGTCTGTCCATTGTTGTAACCCTATTATTCTAAAATATTTATCTAATAAATATCTTGAAGCATAAGTATTTTCTGTAGCACCTGTAGTTTGTGCAGCACCTACATCCCAATCAAAGAACCCTAACTTTTGTAGCTTAGCTTGTCTCTCTTCTTTTCTTTTCCTAGCTTCAATGTTTTGTAAACCTGGATTAGTAATAGTATCCCAAGCTGCTTGTGCAAATTCTTTAGCTGATGCTTTTATAGTTGTAGCTATTTGTGCAGGTGTTAGCGCTCTTAGCGTCATCATGTATTCTACCATAGAAGATATAGTAGCCATAGGTAATCCAGCTAAGGTAGTCCATACTAATATATTCTTTTGAATACTATTTATTGTTTGATTTTCTATACGCTTATAGTTACCTGATTCTGCTTGAAGATAATCTCTTAATCCTGCCGCTAAATAGTTAGCATCTTTTTCTGCTAAACCATTTGCCATTGCATCTTCTAACATCTGATTAAGTATTTCGTTATTATCTCCAACATATTTCTGGTATGCCATGTATCTTGTGGCAGATTTAATTGCATTATTAATATTTACAAAAACATCTTGCTCCATAAATTCATTAAAGTCTTTATTCTCTGATAGATTTAATGTTCTATTTTTATGAGAGGCTGGAATAAATCTTCCTCTACCTACTTCAAATACACTTCTTTCATCAAGCATATCACCATTATTTAAAATTTGATTAGCTAAGTTTGTTGCATCATCTAATGTAAAACCTTGTTTAATTATTTTACCATTAGGTCCTTTATAACTACCGAACCCTTTTGTTCCATCTGAGAATTCTGATTTCATTAGCATTTTAATAAAGCCATTTTTATTTCTTTCAATAGCTGCTTTATTAATTGACTTATATCTAGTCATATAATTTTTTAAATATGGTACGTCAAATGTTTTATCTGTTTTAGAACCATCATTCATTCTTAATCGAGCTTCTCTTTGCTGATTATAAAGTGCATCACCTAATGCATTTATTTCTTTTGTAAATTCAGCTAACCAATCTTTATGCTTTTTAAGATCTACTCCTCCAGTAAAATTAGCATCTCCTTCTGCTGCACTACCATCAGGTAAAGTATTCCAATCAAGTTTAGTAAGATCTCTGTCCTTAGCCCACTCACCAAAAGCATTTGTAATCTTAGATAACTCAAGTTGATTTATTCTTTTAAACTTTGCATTCTTAGAAAGCATTGCTGGACTCTTAATCATTTTTCTAAACGTTGCAGCTTGCAGTTGTTTATACTCTTCTAAAGATTCTCCTGGATTTATTTTATGTAAGAAGCCATTTACTAGTGCACCTATATCTCTAACACTTTGGTTATTTGTATAAGGGCTAATTAAAAATCTCATAGATCCTTGATATAGCATAGGAAAATTAGCAGCTGCTTCTTTTACTTTTGTCCAAGTATCTTTAGTTTTTTGAGTAGCATCATGAGCTTCTGCTTTCTGAAGAAAGTCAGTATCACTTGGTGCAAATATACGATTCTTTGCACGCTTTGCTGCAGCTATTGCAATATCATCTACTGATCTTGGACTACCTCTTTTTTTAATTATCTGTTGTCCATAAGCATCTTTTAATATATTACCTTTATCATCTGTAGCATACTCGTTTCCTCTTCTAGCTTCTTCTTCTGCATACTTACCTTCTTGTGATAATCTTTTATCTTCAGCTGGTCCTGTTCTTACAGCAACATCTGTCCATTGACCTACATCATATATAGTTCCTGGTACACCAAAGCCTGCACCTAAAGTACCACCTGCAATAAAAGCATTAATTAATCTGTTATGTAATTCAACAGAATCAAAATGCTTATCACTTCCTATAACAGATGCCATGTATCCTGTAAGTTCTTGTCCTACTTCTGTTGTTGATTCTACACCAAATCCTTGTGCGGATCTAGCTGCAAAAGATTTTAATATATTACCGTATTGTAATTGGTCTTTAGCTATTTCAGCAGCATGTTTAACTAGCTTTGCTGATTCAAGTCTAGTCATTTTTTCAATAGCATTTCTAGCTAACGCTTTATTGTCAGCAGACATGTCGCCTTTTTTATATTTCTTAACCCAGGCGTTTACCATTTTTTCTCGAGAGTCTTTAGATAATATACTAATTCCTTTAGTACCACCCATTAAACCTACAATACCTAGCTTGTCTAACACTGTCATAGTTATACCAGCAGCAGCAGCTAATGTTGCACTTTTATTATCACCTTCCATATCATTCCAGGTTTGTCCGGTATACATAGCAACTGGTACAGCTAAGGATGTTCCTCCAGTAATTGGTGCAGCCAATGTTGCTCCAGCAGTAACACCCATATAAGGCATAGCCATAGCACCCATGTTTCCTATGTACTCAAAGAATCCTGATACACCACCTGTATCCCATTCATTATCTATAACATTACCATCAGCATCTAATACAGGTTTAAGTATATTCATTTTTATTTCAGGTTTATTTTTAAGATATTCGTGTTGTCTTTTAATACCTTTATCACCTAATGCTTCTAGCCAATTAAAACCTGTTCGCTCTCCAATCATTTCAGCTGCGCCGTATAAGCCTTCTATAACTCCAGTCCATCCTACATCCCAGCTTTCAGACCAAGGATGAAGTGCTTTATTTTTAAGAGTCCTATCATTATGTCTAGCAAGTACTCTAACATTTGTATAGTCTTTAGCTCTCTGTAGCCTAACAGCATACTGTTCTATAGATTCTCCAGGTTGTCTTGGTGCATTTAATCTAGCTAGCTGTTGCTCATCTAATGCAACCTCTTTAAATTTACTAGCATTATAAGTTTCAGATTCAACTGCACTATCAATAGCGAGTTTAGCTTTTTCAAAATCATTTAAAGGTTTGTCATCTTCAAATGGTGTTATATAATTTTTTGCTTTACCCCAGTTATAAGCATCTATTTCTTCTTGAGAACTATAACTACCTAATCTATTAATACCATAACTACTAAGTGATTGTACAAAGTCTCTACCGTTCTCATCACTTATTCTTACAAGTTGTCTATTACCTGTTGCATCCATCATAGGTGAACCATCTGGATTTGTAAGACGATGAACGTTATTAAATCCCATTTCTTTAGCAAGCTTATGTATTTGCTGTGTAGCTTCGTAACCTCCAGGTCCGCCAGGTGTAAGACCATCTTTAGTAATATGCATAATCTCAGGCATACTAAGACCTTGCACTCTAAACAATTCACCTTCATCATTCTTTATAGTATCAGCATCAAGAAAAGAATAAGGAGTACCTTCCGTAAAAGAAGGTCGCGGTTCAAAGACTGAAACATCAATCATATTGTTATCCATAGTAACTCCTATTGTGATCTTAAGTTTATAACTCTCATAGTAAATAATGCGAATGGAGTGAACCCTTCGTTCTCAGGTTTCTTTGCTTCTTCTTGATACACTTCTCTCCAAGTTTTACCAGTTTGTTTATAATGATCATCCTCTTTTGTTGTCCATAATTCAGAAGCATCATTCCAAAATTTATCAGGATGCATACCTATAGCATTTGAAAGTGTTTTAACTTGCTCATTAAGTTCTATTAAATTTTCTGAATCCATAACAACTATTTTATCACCAACCTTTGCTTGAGGTAACTCAGCTGCTTGGCCTAGTAGTCTTTCTTTAATAGTAGCATTTTCTAAATAAGGTATAAGAGATGACTCTTTAACACCAGTCTCTTTAGCTTTAGCTGACATTTCTGCAAAAGCTGTTTGAAGACCTGAACCTAGTAGAGTCATATTATAACCATTCTGTTCGGCCCAAAGTGCTATCTCTTGAGCATGAGCTGATGGCATTACACCTGTTAAGTTCTGCCACTTTGCAACTCCTGAATCTGTTTCACCTGTCTTAGTTCTACCAAGGCCTTCAGCTTTAACAAGATCATTTAATTGACCTGCAACTATTTTAGCATTGTCTTGTATTCTTTTATCATACTCAATAGTAGTAGGAACTCTTCTTGCATCTGTATGATGACCTGTTCCTACTTTACTTTGACCTGCCTGATCATAAGACCAGTAAACTATATCTTCTCCACTAGGAAGTTTCTTTTTAAACTTATAAGCTAACTTACCCTTTGGAAAATCTTTTGAATAGTACATCTTAGGATCTTCACCTTGAGGTCTAGCAACTGAACCTACTGGTATAAGTACATCAGGATCACCAGTTCTTTTGTATTCAGCAAGAGAACCTTTTTCATATTTACCTGCGTTCGCTTTAATAAATGCATCCATCTTAGCATTCTTACTATCAACTCTTTTAAGATAGTTCTTAGCTACATAACCAATTGTATCAGCATGCGAATAACCTAAAGCCCTTGAACCTAAGTATACAGCAATAGCTCTTCCAATTTCTCTTTGGTCTATAAGATCTCCAAATAAAAATCCCATCATACCTTTAACTTTAGCATACTTATCAGGATCTTTTTTTGAATCTTTTAATAATGCATTACCTGTTTTAGAACTAAGAGCATTAGTAATTTCTTTATCTTTATTATCATCTACGTTTTTAGCAATTGCTTCAATTTTATTTTTATCTGAACCTCCAGGAATTATCTTTTCTCCTGTAGTTTCTTCTATAACTTTTGCTGCATCAGGTGTTATATTATTTTCTATAACTTTCTTATCATTTGCTTTAGCTGCCTCTAACTCATTATTTTTTATATCTACTTTCTTTTGAGCTTCTCCTAATTTTATTTCTTGTTCAATTAGTTTCTGAGCAAGAGTTGCAGCGAATATAGTATTACCACTTTCTTCTGCATTTTTCTGTAATGTTTTTAAAGTTTCAACTCTCTTTGCAACATCCTTATGTTCTTCTATTGCATACTTACGTTGGTATACTGCATCATTTAGATTTATCCCAGACTCTGATATATTAGAAGCCCCTAAATTTTCTGATGCATTTTCAACAGCTTTAGCAGCAGAGGAAATAAGAAATTGATCATTACCTTCTAAAGCATTAACTAAAGTTTCTGATGCAGTTTCTAAATTCTTTTCTCTTTTATCTGTAACCTCTTCCATATTATTCATGATAGTACCATCATCAGTACCAAAGCCCATAAATACTTCGGCAGCTGGTGTAATAGCTTTACTACCAATTCCAGCATCAGCTAATGCTTGTTTAGCTTTAGCTGCTATGTCTTCATCAGAGGGTTTATTAAATATATTTTCTAAATTACGTTGTTGTATACCTCTAACTGGACTAGATGCTAATGTACCAGGTTTAAACTTACTACCTAGTTTACCATCCCTAACTCTATACCATTCACCATCAATTTTTCTATAGTCTTTTGGTTTACCACTACCAAATTCTACATCTTTAAGTAAAGGAGAATAAGCACCTTCATATCCAGCAGTCATTGTGTCTAAATCGTCGGCTGTCTTTTCTTGAGTTTGCATTTTATTAAACTCTTCATCAGACATACCTTCTCCTATTCCTTGAGGATTATAAGAAGGAACCTCTGGAATTGTAGGAACTCCTGATGCAATAGTACCTAAATCTTCTTCATCAGTTGTATCTTTTGCAACTTGCGCAGTTGCTTCTTGTAGTGCTTTATTAATTACAGGATCAGAATGAAAAACTTTACCTATTCCTGGATACACTTCATCTCCAATGTCTAAGTACTGTGGAATTTCACCACCTCTATTTTTAGCAATTGAAAAACCTGATTGATAAGTTGTGCCAGGATTAGTGGTTGCTTGCTCATTTAAATTCGAAATAGAATCAACTTCTTGCACATTATCATTAGAATTATTACCTCCAAAAAGATAAGACCAAATTCCTCCTGATGATTCTTTCTCAGGCTTGGGAATTTCGGTAGGTTTCTCAACCTCTAAGTTTGTAGGGTTACCTGCTGCATCTAAGTTTGGTCTAGGTTCAGGTAAAGATATTTCTCTAGGCTCTATAAATTTATTAGTTCTATTTTGCCATCCTTCTAAAAACTTTTCTTTTAAAGGATTGTTATCTGCTACTTCATTATAATAATTTAATCGTGCTATACCATATGAGTTATCAAAGTTTCCTTTATTATTATAATCTTTTGCAGCTTTAATTGTTTGCGGTCCTAGAAAATTATCAACATCTATCTTTGATCCTTCAGGTAATGTGCTATTTATTTCTTCTTGTAATAATTCTACTGCTCTACCAGGTCCTGCATTAATAGCCATATCTAAAACGTTATGTTGCATGTAATCAGGTAGCTGATCTATTTTATATTTCTTATAATAATATTTTTTATAAATATCCTTAGCACCTTTTTCTGTAAGATCTTTAAGGTCTTCTATAGTTGCTTTTGGATTTATATGTTCTCGGTATGTTTCTAAAGTAACTCCATACTTTGTAGGCTTATCACCTTCATAGTGAGTAAACTGATCTCCACCACCCTTAGCTTTTTCAGAACCCATAATTTGATTAATCATAGAGTCTACTTCTTTACCTGATTTAGCATACATAGGAATTTCACCATCCTGTATATCTCTACCTACATCATTCATTTGTTTAATCTGTGGTCCGTACAAATCTACTGCTTCCTTGTTAACAACAAATTCTCCAGGAGTAAGCCAAGCCGGTACAGTATCAGATCCTCTAGGTTCACCAGGATGGCTCTTAGCTAACCCTCCCACTGCTTCATACTGAGGTATCATAGAAGTCATAGGAGGAACTTCCATTTGCCCGTCAGTAGTAATTTCTATTGATCTCATATTCCCGTATCGATCTTTTTCAGTAGTCTTATACTTCATATTAAACTCCTAGTTCTTATATTCGATAGTCTCTTTCCTTTCCATCTTTACAGATTTATTATTTGAAAGAGGTCCAGATGCTGCAGTCATTCCACCATGTTCTTTATATTGTGGCATTAGCATACTTGCTAAAGGTCCTTTAAATTTATCTGAATCTAATAATCCCATTAGTCCACCCATACTAGCATGTACTGGTCCACCACTATTAAACAAACCAAACATCTTAGCACCAATAAGTGCAGGAAGTGCTATGGGTGCAGCAGCTGCTAACCCTGCAGTTAGTCCAGCACCAGCAGCTCCAGCTCCTAAAGTGCCAGCAGTTGCTCCACCTAATCCACTAGCTGCAGGAAGTGCACCACCTAGCATACCACCACCAGCAGCACTACCCGCACCTGCTCCTCCTCCTAACATACCTGTTAATCCAGACATACCTTTAGAGATTAAACCGGTGTTACCCATACCTAAGGATGCTCCTGTTTCTCCGCCAAATAAAGCACCATCAACTACCTTACCTGCTACATTACCACCAATACTTTCACCTGCCGCTTGCAACGGACCTTTTTGTGGTGCAGCAACAGATGTAGGTCTCGGCATATATTGTGCTTGTTGCATTTTTATTTTTTCATCTTGTAAAGGGTTAGCTAATTGTATAACCATTATTTACCTCCACCACCAGTTGTAGTTTGTGTTTGTGTTTGAGGAGCTGCTCCTAAATATCCAAAGTATCTAGCTGCCGCTGTATCTGGTGCATCTAATCTTTGTTGATTATATTGTTGTCTAGCACTTCCAACTTCTCCTAATCCTTTAATACCTGCTATTTTATCTTGTTGGTACCGATCTTTCATTCCTAAACCTGACATAACATCAGCTTGTCTTTGTTGTTGAAACTGCATTGATCTATCTGCTAATGCACCTTGCATAGCTTTTTCAGAACGTGCAGAGCCTAGTGATCCACCCATAGCTGCTTGGCCTGCTGCAGATCCCATAACATTTTGCATATCTCTATTACGTGCACTAGTATAATCAAATTCACCAGTACCTCCAAGAGCTCTCTGATACATATCTTGTTTATCAGGATCTCCTGCCATTGCTTCTCTAGACAAAGACTCTTGAGCAGTTAATGCATCTTGCTGAGCTTGCGTCATACCAGCTACTATAGCGTCTGGATTTCCTTTAGTATCTTTATACCTTTGTGTTACATCAGCTAAAACTTCTTCAAGATAAGGTTTAAACTCTTCGTCTATACCACTTGAAGTTGTAGTTGTTTGAGGTGCGCTTCTTCCTCCACCCATAATTTATTCTCCTATGATACCTCTTATCGAAGTACTTAATTTAGCATTATATCTTTTTGCTAATAATTTTCCGTATCTCAATGAATCACTTTCCCCTCTCACTGAGTCTGCCCTCCAGTGTTTACCACCATGCTTTTTAGTATGCTCTATCATAGCATCAAATAATTTATATACTACGTAAGCATTATTTTTATTTTCTAAATTTACAATACAATCTTTAACATCCATTATATATTTGTTATTATAATAATTAACATAAGCTTGGGCTGTTAAAAATCCCTGTATATTATCTTCAGTATAATAACCTATTGCTAAGTAATGTGGATTTGTTTTTTGATACTCAACTATATCTAAAAAGTATCTCATCCATACAGCTTCATTATATTCAAAGCCATGAAACTCACCGTTAATTGTAACATACTCTTTCATTAAACGTATAGCGTCTAATGTATCATTGTCCTCTATTAATCTAATCATAATTTATGAAATTCCTTATAAATTTTAACACCTTCTTCATAATCACTATCAGAAGTTTGATAAGTCTTAACTGATAAAATAATATTTTCTTCAGTTATATCACCAACTGTTTGTATAGTAATAGCATCCTTATCATAAAGAAGACTTTCTTCATTATGTATTGCACTTATTACTTGTCCTTTTTTATAATCCATTATATTACCTCATATACTTTCCATTGTAATGTACCTTGTATATTATCTACAGATCTACTAAATAATTTAACTTCTAATACTACACCTGTATGAGCAGGAATACCTGTTCCACCACCCCAAGTAGTATTAAGTATTACATTACATTGCCATCCCCAATCAACATTAGGTTGAGCAGAAACTGGAGCAGATACAGCAGCATTTGTAATACCTGCAACTGCTACATAAGTTTTAGTTGTATTTACCCAAGGAGTAGTACCTAGGCCTGCTACATTAACATAAAATGATCGAGTATGTAGGTAAATACCTAAAGCACCAATAGCTGTTGATGGAATAGTATAAGTTCCTTGCGCTGCTAGTACTTGTCGTGATATAACAGTTCCATAAAATCTTGAAGTACCATCTTGTTTTATTTGCCAACCAGTTTGATTAGATGTATTATAGTTACTTGATTGTAACGTCGTAGCAATTTGAGTCATACCAATAGAATTAGAACCAATTCTATCTACACTTAAAGTACCTGCATCTATATCAGCAGCATTTAATTTTCCTCTTACAGCTACATTATTAAACACAGCATTTCCACTTGATCTTGAAATAGCCCAACCAGCGTTACCAACACTATTAAGATCAATAGGAATAGCACCATTATAGTTATTAGATATTAAATCATCTGCAATACCTACGTAGCTTAAAGGAGCACCAAATGTAACTGTAGCAGTAGTTGAGCCTGGATGTTTTTCAGCTATATATTCACAAACATATTGTTTCTTTACTGTATTTGTTACGTCATAAGTAAATGGTTGTTGTTGCCATTTATTAGCAGCACCACTTTCCATATTACCAAAGGTCATAACAAATGTAGTAAAATTAAAATCTGTAGCAGTAGGTTTAGATGGTGTAGCTTGCTGAGGTTCAGTATAATATACTTTACCAGTAGCTCTATTGTTAGAATAAAACAAAGTTGGGTTAGTCCAACTAATAGTAACATTAGTTCCAGAACCTGAAATAACTGCATGACATACCCATGTAGGTACGCTATCTGCTTGTGGTATTGTTTTCTGCCAACCAACAGATGAACTCCATTCACCAGTTCTAGTGTTATAACCACTAGCAGCTGAAGGTGCACTTGTCTGTACTGTATTTGTTCTAATATATTGTTTAATAGTTGTATTAACTACAGTATCTGAAAATGGTGAAAATACAAGACCAGATACAGGAAGTGTAGGTAGGTCTCCAGCATAACTTAATACAGCTGAAAATCCTGATAAAGATTTTTGTTCGTAGCTCATATCACTACCAGCTACGTCTGTAGCATATACTAATATTCTATCATTACCAGATACTACACCAGAACCTAAGTTTTGTATTTGACTTTGTAAAGCATTAACAGCATCTGTAGTTTCTTTTTCCCAGGCTGCATCAGCATCTGTTTTATTTGGATTTTGAGAAGGTTCGATAATAGTCATTATCTAGTTCCTCCATCTGTAACTTCCATTTGAATACCAGATAAATTCCATGAAGTTGAAGTTGAAGAATTATTATTAACAAAATTTCCATCAGCATTAGTTGCTGGATTTGCATCATCTATTCTATAGTTAATAAATCTTCCACTTATTCTACAATCTGATTTATATTCGGGACCTGCTTGATTATTTAAACTATCATTAGAAGAAATACGAAGAACTCCTTTTTTAACTGAAGTACTTATAACTGCATCAAAATCTATATCTTTTGCACCTCCAGGAGCATTAGAAGATACTGATGTAACTCTTAGTATTCCTCTTCCTTGAGTAAGTAAAGCTATTGAGTTAAAAGACTCTGTATAAAACTCAGGTGTTACTGATAGCCCTTCACGTTCTAAATAAGAAACATAATTACTACCAGTAAATTGATAGCCAATATCACCAACTAATATACTATTATTAGCATTAGAAGTTGCTCTAGCCATAACAGGAAACAACTTACTCTTGCTTAAAACACCACTAGCCCAAGGTCTATCATCATCTGAGTTACCTTTAACAGGTGCTATAACACCAGATACAATATTATCTAAATCTCTTATAGTCCAATTATTTAATTTATAATTATATATTAATGCTTCAGTGCATTTAGTATTAGTTCCTTTAGGATAGTTAATCCATATTTCATCATTAGCTTGGTTTCTTAATATAAATAAAGAATTAATTGAAGCAGCATTATAATTTTTATAAAAGTAATCTCTAACTCTTGCATCTGATATTGAAGTTATATTACCAGGATTTCCTGAAAATAAATATATATCATTACTTCCAACAACTAAATGCTTACCATCAAACTCTATAACTCCGTCAGTTGTTTGACAACCATATTGTTTTGTTACAGGAGAAAAAGAAACAGGTGCTAATGCATTTCCTGTTAACCTAGCAGCATGAATAGAATCAGTTGTGTATATATACATGTTACCTGATAAAGGAACAAGATCTTGTATCACAGAAGTATCTGATAAAGTAAATTCATCTGCAGTATTTGCACCACCAGCAAATGGATTCCAGTTTTGTGGTAAACCTCCAGGTGCAGCAACATCTGATGTTCTTACAACACCAGTAAGTTTTCTTACTATATTAGTATTATCAACAGTGTTTTGTTCTTTTAAATTACCAGCTACTAATATATTATTAAAACTTCTTATAACACCACAAGTAGTTTTAACAGGATTTCTAGAAACAACGTTTACAGTTATTACATCTCCTGTTTTAAATACATCCTCAAATGGAGCACTACTTCCTGTTAACCTTGATAGATTAATTAATGTAGTTCCTTTACCACCTGCTTTAGAATTATATACGCAGTAGCTAAATGTAGTAGCAGTACCAGTAGGTCTAGCCGGTACTGGATCAGGTAAAGCTCCAGGTACAAAGTTTTCGGTACCAAGTGAACCACTACCAGTTGCACCTATTGCAGCAACTAATCCTACTTCAGTACTTGTTTCTCCTGGAGTTTGTTTACTTACATGTAATACAGAAGTTGAAAAATCTACAAGTACACCTAAATCAAATAATCCTGCGTTGTCTACATTAGTAACAGCTGTTGTACCATACTTAGCTTTATATGTAACTTCCAAAACTTTTTGTGCTGCATTGTATGAATCCCATCCAGGTAATTTAGTTAGTGTTGTTAGTCCACTAATGCCTGAAGTATTATTAACAGTATCTAAAATATACTGAGGTTCGTCTACTCCATTATTTAATATTAAACAAAAGCCACCTGCAAAATTAGTTGACTGCCAATAGCCGGTATCTGAAAAACCTCTATTACTAGTACCAACTTCTGGTGTAATGTCTAGCTCTGTATGTGGAGCAAGACAATCTCTAGCAATAACTCTATTGTAAGTAGTACCATCATTATTAATTGCTTGTATTACGTATACATAATAATCTTTATTAGGATTTGGCCAATGAGTTATAAACTTAATTAAACCTTTTGTACTAGCACTATTATCAACAGTAAATGTTGGATTTAGATTACTAGATAAATCAATTTCACCTTTCATTTTATGCGCAGCCATATCTCTAAATCTTATATTCTTTGCATCTGTAAATACATTAGGACCTAACCCAACTGTTGGCGTATCTTTAACCACACCAAATTGGGTTAGATTATTAATAGGTACAATTTTAGATGCCATTTAAATCTCCTTAAGCACATTCTTTTTGACCAGTTTGAGGATCTATAAAACAAGCTTCAACTTGTTCCTCTTCCTTAACTGTCTCAATCTCATCTGTGTTCTTCTCTTTTTCTTCCACGGTTTGGAGTACGCCGAATCGTTTACCACTAAGTCTAAATGTGGTACATCCTTTCGCCCCGCCTTTCCAGGCATCAACATAAACTTGTTTGAAATCTTCATACGAAATATCATCACCTACGTTACAGGTTTTTGAGCACGCACTATCTATGTAGTTTTGTGCAAGCAATAATACAGCTAAGTGTTCATTAACATTTATATCGTTAGCTGATCGTCCTTCAACTCCTTTATTGTAAGCGTAATCTTTTACTCTCTCGGTCTTAGGCCCTTCAAAAGTTTGGATAGTTCTATCATAATAATGACTAAATACAGGTTCAATTCCTCCACTAACATTGTCAGCAACTAAACTAATAGTACCTGTTGGTGCTATTGAAGTTAAGTGACTGTTACGAATTCCATGTTCTCTTATTAATTTTTTAACTGAAGAAGGTAAGCCTCTTACAAAATTAGATTTTAAATATGCTTCTCTATATAACGGGAATGCACCTTTTTCTTTTGCTAATAAGGCTGAAGCTTTATATGTAGTATCTCTTAAGCATGCAAATATTTTTTCAGACCACGTCATAAATTCTTCTGATGCATACGGTAAACCTAATAGTTCACCAGCATTAGCTAGCCCTGTTAAACCTAATCCCATTCTTCTTTTGTTCTTAGCTTCGTCAGCTTGTTCTTTTAATGGATATATAGTTCTATCAATAACATTATCCATTGCTCTTACTACTTGATATATATCTGCTTTGAATTTTTTAAAATCAAACTCAAAATGTGAAGTTGGTTCTTCACCACCTGCAATTTGTTCTTCATCTAAATACTTTGTAAGATTAAATGAACCAAGTAAGCATGCGCCATATGGTGGTAGGGGTTGCTCACCACACGGATTTGTAGCAAATATTTCTTCACAGTAATAAAGGTTATTCATTTCTTCTATGCGATCAATAAATAATACGCCAGGCTCAGCCCAGTCCCAAGTGCTATCCATGATTTCATCCCAAAGGTCTTTTGCGCATATTGTCCCGTACGGCTTTCCTTCGAATTCCAACGTAAAGCTGCTATCCAAATCATTAGTCAATGCCTCCATAAATTTATCAGTTATACCAACACTAATATTAAAACCAGTGAGCTTATCAGAATTACGTTTAGCAGCAATGAACTCTTTAATATCCGGATGGTCGACCCTAAGGACACCCATCTGCGCCCCACGTCTGTGTCCTGAGCTAGCGATGGTTTGACACACAGCATCAAAGATACCCATGAAGGAAACAGGACCGCTAGCCTGGCTATCGAGTGATTTAATTTTATCGCCTCTTGGTCTGATGCGGCTAAAGTCATAACCAATCCCACCGCCTCTACGCATTGTTTCAGCAGCTTCACTGGCTTTCTCCATTATGCTATTCATGTTATCGTCTATTATACCTGATACAAAACAGTTGTATGCAGTTGTAATTCTATTAGATCCTATTGCAGCTTGTACTCTACCTGCTGGTAGAAACCTCATGTTGCCTAGTATACCTTCTAACTTATATCTATGATCTTCATTATCAGATAATGTATTAGCTATTCTTTTAATCTTTTCATCAAAGCTTTCATCTTTTTGCCGGTACTTCATCATATCTATTTCTTGTGATATAGATGTTTCGGGTCCTAGGAATTCTGTATTATGTAGCATATTGCACCCCCTGTAAACGTAGTTTTCCTTATGTTATAGGGGACATTCAATATCTTATTTTTCTTTCATCTTACCTATCTTATCTACAAGCATACTAACTTGTTTCTCCATAGCTTTCTCTTCAGGTCTTTTCTTACGTGCTCCAAAGTAACCTGCTAGTAACCATAGCACTCCAACAACAACGGCCAAGCCTATCATTTGTTGCATAAAGTTTGCAATAGCAAAAGACATTAATTCATAAAAAGAATTTATCTGTCCATCTTCACCACCGTAATCGGCAGCAGTTATTGGTGCATCATCCACTGCGAGACTCCCAGCCAACGCACCACCCACAGTCACACCTGCAACTATCGCAGGACTGCTTGTAACCAGACTTGCAACAGCTGCAGCTCCAGACGCGCCAGCACCCGTAACAATATCTGAAAAGTCTGTACGGCAACCCGCTAATAATAATATAAGCAGTATTGAATACCTCATAAAGTTTTCTCCTTATCATTTTTCTTCCTCTCCTTAAATCTACATTGTTCTCTCATAGTTAATTGTGATTGAAATTTCCATCTAACATTATCATCATCACAAAAATCTATAAACATCATTAATGCTTTAAAAGCAAACCCTTGAAATATTAATTTATCGTAGGTATAAAGTTTACCTTTATCTTTATTTATTTCTAATTTGTATTTGTCATGTGCATAAATCAAAGTATTCCTCGTTGTATAAGCATCCATAAAGTTCCTATAATAGACCCTACAAATACGATTCCTAATAATATGATTCCTATTACTTGAAGCATGTTTCTACGTAGCTCAGCTTGTTTATATAAGGTTTCTTGCCGTTGCTTTCGTATTTTAATTTGCATTTTTAAAAGCTCATTCCATGCATTAGGACCATGAGTTAAGTTAATCCAATTACGTAATTCTTCTTCCATTGCCTCGGCTTTCTTTTTAGCTGCAAATGCGTCCATAGCTTCTTGTTCTACACTACTCCCTGCAAATAATTTTTTAAATACTGGTGGATTGTTTGCCATTTTAACTGAATGATTAACATCACTACAAGCACCCATCCATTTTCCTATATCGGAATACATTGATTCTATATCACGCCCCGCCGCGAAGCCTTTCTTAATTAACCCAAATGCGGTCGAAGCCGCCGCAATTGCTGTTACAGGATCCATAAGTTATACCTCTCTATTCTTTTTTCCTCGGTATACAATATGCTTTCACATATATCTTGTCCCCTGCTACTCTTTGATTATGATTTTGATGTGCTACTTTTGCTGAGTACTCTAAACAAACATCTAAGTCGTTAAAGTAAACTGGCTCTTGTTCTTTACCTGCTAAGAATACTATTAGCACCCA
>VMHT01159284.1_pt1 | contig 22328 bp, 26 predicted proteins | sample 4693611 | NCBI WGS metagenome assembly VMHT01 (sample SAMN12280063, study PRJNA550983) | marine metagenome | isolation source: seawater sampled from same location over 5 years 0.02-0.2 micron viral filtrate | place: USA: collected off the coast of southern California halfway between the port... ...
ATCCAGAATTTGAAGGTCAAACTAAACACAAACTATCGTCAAGTTTTGTTCAAAAATGTTGTGATAATTTTACAAGCTCTACTTTTGATGAATGGCTAAATAGAAATCCAAAAGCTGCTAAAATTATTATTAACGTTTTAGAGGAGAAAATTAGAGAAAAAAATATTTATGATTTAAGCCAAAATATTGAAAGGCAGGGTTTGTTTAGAAAAATAAGGCTCCCTGGAAAACTATCAGATTGTACGAGCGATAAAACTGAAGGAACTGAGCTTTTTATAGTGGAGGGAGACTCCGCCGGTGGTTCAGCTAAACAAGCAAGGGATAGAATGACTCAGGCAATACTTCCTTTAAGAGGTAAAATTCTTAATGTAAAAAGTTCTAATACTTCAAAAATTTTAGCAAATAATGAAGTTAATAATTTGCTGCAAGCTCTTGGGTGCGGTAGAGGAAAAAATTACACAAAAAAAGATCTTAGATATGAAAAAATAATTATAATGACAGATGCCGATGTTGATGGAGATCACATATCCACTTTACTGTTAACTTTTTTTATTTCTGAAATGCCTCAATTAATTTCAGATGGTCATTTATATTTGGCAGTTCCTCCACTTTATAAATTAAATATTTCTGGAAAATCAACTTATGCAGTCGACGATAATGATAAAAATAAATTATTAAAAAATAACAAAAAAGCAAAAATAGAAATCAGTCGTTTTAAAGGTCTTGGGGAGATGATGCCTTCTCAACTCAAAGAAACAACTATGAACAAAGAAACGCGAAAATTAATAAAAGTCATCATTCCTGCTGAAAAAACAAAAGTAAAAAAAACAAATAAACTTGTGAGTGACTTAATGGGTAAAAATGCTGAACTGCGATTAAAATTTATCTCGGAAAACGCAAATAAAAATTTAAATCTAGATGTATAATGATACCCAAAGATGGAATAGAATTTTGATTAAAAAATTAAAGAATTTGTTATAATAATTGCAATATGGCAAATCAATTTTGGTACCCATTATTTTTATTTCCAGCTATTCCATTAATGATGACTACATTTGGTGCTAGATGGATTGCGTTATCAGCGTTAATTAGAAAAACCCATGATCAAATTCTAGCAGAAAATATTCAAGGAAAACAAAGAATTCGATATTTAGACGAACTAAAGATTTTAAATAAAAGAATTATTCTTGTCCGTCTTATGCAAACATTTTCTGCAATAAGCTTTATTTTCAATTTAATGACAATTTTTTTTGGTTATTTACAATTTATTAATATGGCCACCCTATGTTTTGGTATAGCTGTTGTAATATTTACGATTGCAATAATTACATTTATCGTAGAAATACAAATTTCGGTTATAGCTTTAAAAAAACACTTAGAAGATTTGGAGAGCGCATAAATTATGAAAAGATTAATTGCTGAATTTCCTAAAGACACTTCAATAAAAGAACTCGACCAATCAATCAAGAAATTGCTAGAAAGTTTTGATCCTGAACAGGCAGTTGAAATTACAATGGATGAAGATTCTAAAAGTATGTTTATTTATATCGATAAGGATAACGATGATAAAAAGCCTGATCTGAAAGTTGTAAAATAATTTAGTTTACTTTTGTATCTATGTTTGGCGAGGGAGCAGTTTTAACTCAGATGAGTAAAGCGAATAACTAAAATTAGTTACTTGAAAACATATACATAACATATATTTAAAAACGACAAGGTGTTATTCAGTGAGACTTTACGCTAAGTTTGAAATCGACTAGAACCGTTTGGGAACACCACTGCTATTATTGTTGGTGGTGCCCAAAGAGAGAATCGAACTCCCAACCTACTGATTACAAATCAGTTGCTCTACCAATTGAGCTATTTGGGCTACGTGAATTATTTACTCTTTTTTAATTTTATTCTCAACTGAAAATTAACCTTTTAATTCTTTATTTTATGATTAAAAGTAATCACTACATAATTTAATGAATTCAAAATATTCAAATCAAGATCTTATTAACGCTACTCTAGAAATTTACAATGAGTTTGAGCCAAGTCAAACTAAGAATATTACCAAAAGCACTCAAAAAAAAATAAGCAAAAAAGTTAAACCATTGATATTATCCAAGGAAATTAAAAAGGAGAAAAAAACAACGACAAAGCGTTTATCAAAATACAAACTTCCAAAAGGTAAAAAAATTAGCAATGATCAAAGATTAATTGCTTATAAAAAAAAGAGAAATACTTATAACAGCAAATTAACACTTAGGTTAAATAAAATAATTAAATTTGAAAATAAAGATTACTTATTACTAGATAAAATAATAAACAGAGACCTAAAAATTGTAAAAATGAAAAGGCCAAGTACATGATCATAAGCTGCGAAAAATGTGGTACTCAATTTGAAGTGCGTAAAAATGAAATACCTAAAGAAGGTAGGAACGTTCAATGCGGTGTTTGCAATGCAACTTGGTTTCAAAAACCATTTGAAAAAAATAAAAAAAATAATTCAAATCATGTATCTTTTCATTATTTTGCTAATTTTTTCCTATTATGTCTTATATTAATTTCATTTGTTGGGATAATGGAAACGTTTAGAGACAGTTTATTATATAATTTCCCCGAACTAGATCAATATTATAAATTTGTTGAAATAATAATAGACAGAGCATTTGAAGAAATTAAAAATTTATTTAGCGGTTTCAGCATCTGATATGAGATCTTCTAAATCTTTTGGTAATTCACTCGGGTATTTTTTAAGAATATCTGAAATTTTTTTTTTTTTCTTCAATTTCATAAAACCAAATCGTATCACATGAGCTACACTGTACATCTCTGCCTTCAACGGGTATTAAATCATATTCTACTTCAAAAATTTTTTTACAATTGGGACATGTAATATGTATACATTTCATAAATAAAATTTATCTTACATTTTAATCAATTAATATAAAATTATGGATGAAAAACAAATTATTAAAATTGCGTCAAATACAAAATATTATGGACTAAAAAACCTTTTTTTTTTTCATGTAAAAAGTAAAAACAAAATATGTGGTGATGAAATAAGCATCGAAGTTGAGAAAAATTTTAAAAATATAAGATTTGAGTCAAATTCATGTATTTTTACGCAAGCTTCAGCTGCCATATTGGCCAATAACTTTGCGCAAATTTATAATTATGGGTTAAAAAAAACTCTAATGTATATTAATAAAAGACTAGATGGGGAAAGCGCAAATTTCCCTTTTAACATAAAAGAATTGGAATTCTTGATAAACCAAAAAAATAAAAATAGAAAAGAATGTATTACATTGCCTTATGATGCTATTTTAAAAATTATTAATGATTGAAGATATAATTAAAGCTAAAGGTAACGAAATATCTGTTTTAGATCCAACTGATAAATTAGAATACTTAATTGATCTTGCAAAAGATTGTGAAGCTTTAGAAGAAATTTATAAAGTTGATGAAAATAAAATTTTTGGATGCGCTTCAAATTTATGGGTAGTTGGGGAAAAAAAAACAAATGGTAAAATTCATTATAAATTTGATGCCGACGCATTTATAACCAAAGGTACAACAAAACTTGTAATTGACTTATTAAATGATCAGTCAATTACTGAAGTTGCGAATTTAAATAAGGATGATTTTAAGCCACTTGGTATAATGGAACTGTTAACCGCACAAAGACAGAATGGGCTTGGCAATTTGATTAATCGTTTAATTGCCTTGGCAAAGAATTAGGTTACCATCGGCGAAGTAAGTTCATAAAGTCTACTTTTTGTTCTTTTGAAAACAAACTCCAATGCACTTGCTGAACTAATATCCTCTAAGGAAGTTTTAGAACTAACCATTAGCTTAATTCTATTTTCATAAAAAACATCTATTAAAGTAATAAAACGTTGCTGTTGACTGGAAATGCCCTCATGAAAATTTGGTATATTTTCAATAATTATAAATTTACAAAACTTAGCAATTTCAATGTAATCTTCTGCGCCTAAGTTTTGATCGCATAATTCTTTAAAATCAAAACGAGCAACCCCATCATAAAACTGTTCTAGGGGAAACTTTCTTCCTCTAATAATTATTTCTTTTTGTAATTTTTTCCTATCTTTAGTTAGTTTTCTAAATAATTGATTTATATTTGAAAGTGCTTTTTTATCATTGGGGAAAAAAAATCTATTAATTTTTGTTACATCCTGTTTTCTGAAATCAACATCCCCTTTAAGTTCATGTTCATATATTTTGTCTTTAATAGTTTTTAAAAATGGTAAAAATTGCTCTCTTTGTAATCCATCTTTATAAAGATCATTTATTTTAATATTTGAAGTAATTAATATATAAATCTTTTCATCAAATAAACTTTGAAATAATTTTCCAAGAATCATTGCATCAACAATATTTGTTATTTGAAATTCGTCAAAATATAGGAAATCTATTTTATCTTTTAAGACTCTGGCAAATTGAGTTATCAGATTTTCTGGCTTATCATTATTTTGATTTTGCTGTAGAAAATCATGAACTTCAATCATAAATTTATTAAAATGTGTTTTTTTCTTCTTGATTTCTAGATGTTGATAAAATTCATTACAGATCATTGTTTTTCCTACTCCAACATCTCCATAGACATAATATCCAAGTTTTTGAGAGGACTTAGAAAAAAATTTTTTCAACAATGTCTTATCATCTTTTATAATTGCATGAAATTCATCAAATTTCTCAACTAAATCAAGCTGTTCGCTATTTTTTTTCATGCTGTTTTTTTTACAAAAACTTTCAAATGATTGCTTAAATGATTTCATTTTTTTATATTCAATATGTTATAACAAACTTTGGTAGTATTAATGAAGAGAATAAATTTACATATATTAGCGGATAAAACCCCAAAAGCTGACAAAGTGAGAAAATTTCTTGCAAAATCTTACACAAACTATTCTGCCAGAGCCTGTGATTATATTGTGGTAGTTGGTGGAGATGGTTTTATGTTAGATATCCTTAAAAAATATCAAAAATTTAAAAAGCCGTTTTACGGAATTAATACTGGTAAAAGAGGTTTTCTTTTAAACAAATATAGTAATGGAAATTTGAAATCTAAAATTAATCAAGCATCCAAAATTTATTTGTTTCCATTAGAAGCTAAAATAAAGACGCGCAACATAACCAAAAAAATAATCGCTATTAATGAAGTATCAGTTTTTAGACAAAGTAAACAAACAACTCAACTACAAGTAAATCTTAATAAAAAAATAAAGATAAAAGAACTTGTTGGAGACGGTATTCTTGTTGCGACACCCGCGGGAAGTACTGCTTATAATTTATCAGCTAAAGGGCCAATATTAAATTTAGAAAGTCAATATCTGGCTGTTACACCGATAAGTCCATTCAAACCCAGAGGATGGAGAGGTACAGTAGTTTCAAATCAATCCAAGATTTTAATAAAAAATATGGACACGAAAAAAAGACCAGTAAGTGCAGTGGCAGATAATATTGAAATTAAAAATATAAAATCTGTAGAAATTAGATTAAATAAAAATAAAAAATTTATACTTTTGTATAATAAAAAATATGGTTTAAAGGAAAGAAATCTAGCTGAACAATCTAAATTTTAAAGGACTCGCCACAACCGCATTTTTCTGTTTCGTTAGGATTGTTAAATACAAATGATGATGCAAATTTATCTTCTTTGTAATCCATTTTAGTACCAAGAAGATACATAATTGCTTTTGGGTCAATAAAAACGTCAATGCCATCAATATTAATATTTTCATCTCCTTCTATTTTATTTTGAATATAATCCATTTTATATGTCATTCCAGCGCATCCGCCTGACTCAACAGATATACGTAATCCTAAATGCTCTTTGTGAGTTTCAGATGACATAATTTCTTTTAGTCTTGATTTTGCTTTTTCTGAAAATGTTAAAATTTCACTCATAAACCCAATTCAAGCCTGGCAGCTTCTGACATTTTGGTTTTATCCCAAGGAGGCTCCCAAACTATTTTTACTTCTACTTCTTCAAGTTCAGATATCTGTTCCACTGATCTTTTTACTTCCATTGGAAGTGATTCAGCTACAGGGCAATGTGGGCTGGTTAATGTCATATCAAGAGTAGCTTTTTTTTGATCAATTCTTACATCATAAATTAATCCTAACTCATAAATGTCCACAGGTATTTCTGGGTCATAAACAGTTTTTAGCTTCTCAACAATTTTATCCATCAGCTTTGTTTCATTTTCATTCATAAATTTACCTAAATTAATTTATCATAATTTACTGCATCTTGAAAGGTGGACCAACTCATAGTTGCACATTTCAGTCTCATAGGAAATTTTTTAATCTCCGAAAACGTCATTAATAAATGTTTTTCACGCTCATCAATAAGATCAAAATTAAAATCTTTATTTTCAATCATATTAATAAAATTTACTAAAATTGTATTTGTATCTGATAATTTTTTATTTATTAAAACCTTAGTCAAGATAGATGCTGAAGCAATAGATATTGCACATCCAGCCCCCTGAAAAGTAATATTTTTTGCAATATTATCCGAGTTAATATTTGTAAAAATTTCGACTTTATCCCCACACAAAGGGTTATTTGCTTTTGCATGATGAGTGCATGGTTTTAAGATTTTGTAATTCTGCGGTTTTTTACTGTGGTCTAAAATAGTTTTTTGATAAATTTTGATGTTATCCATTTAACTAAAGATTTTTTGACATTTTTTTATTGCATTATCTAAAGCCAAAATATCATCTTTATCGTTATATACTCCAAAAGAAACGCGCACTGATGAATTTATATTTAATCTATCGTGTAAAATTTGACAACAATGATGACCGCCTCTTACTGCGATACCCTCTTGGTCAAAAATAGTTGAAACATCATGTGGGTGAATATTTTTTATATTAAAAGAAAACACACTACCTTGCTCTTTAGGAGATCCAACAAACTCGATTGCATTATTTTTTCTTAATGTTTCAATAGCGTTGTCCTTAAGACTATCTTCATGTTTGGTAATTTTATCTTTTCCAATTTTGTTAATAAAACTAATAGATTCTTTTAATGCTACCACCTCTGCGGTTGGCATAGTACCGGCTTCAAATTTCCAAACACCCTTTGCATAAGAGACATCCTCCTTCGATACGAAATCAATCATGCCACCACCTCCTATAAATGGTTCAAATTCCTCCAGCCATTTATATTTAATGTAAAGCAAGCCCAAGCCAGTTGGGCCATACATTTTATGCGCAGAAAAAGCATAAAAATCACAACCTAATTCTTCCATGTCAGTCTTTAAATGGGCAGCCCCCTGCGTTCCATCAACACAAACAGGTATATTAAATTTATCAGCTATCTCTTTTATCTTCTTTATATTAACAATAGTGCCAGTAACATTTGACATATGAGTTACTGAAATAATCTTAGTTTTTTTTGTAATTAACTCAGACAGTTTATCAATTAATAAATTTCCACTGTCATCAACCGGTATGAATTTAATAACAGCTTTTTTCTTTTTTCTCAAAAAATGCCATGGAACATAATTTGCATGGTGCTCAAGTTCTGTTGAGATAATTTCATCACCTTCATTGATATATTTTTCACCGAAACATTGGGCGATTAAATTTAATGACTCGGTTGAGTTTTTGGTAAAAACTATTTCACCATCATCCTTGCAATTGATAAATTTTTTTAGTTCACTTCTAGTTTCTTCATATTTTTCTGACGCATTAGATGCTAGCTGGTAAATCCCTCTTCCCACGTTAGCAAATTCATAAGAATAAAAATGATTTAATTTATCTATTACTGATTTTGGCTTTTGTGACGAGTTTGCACTATCTAAATATGTTAGCTTCTTGCCTTTAATTTTATTTTCAAAAATTGGAAATTGTTTCTTTACATCAAGCATAATTATGAATTATTTATTTCATTTAATTTATTAAAAAAAATACTTCTAATTTTTTCGTTTTTAATTTTATTTATTACCTCGGCCAAAAATCCCTCAATCATCATTTTCTTTGCATCTACTTCATTAATTCCTCTAGATCTTAAATAAAAGATTGAATCTTTATCTATACTACCAGAGGATGAGCCATGACTACATTTTACATCATCAGCATATATTTCAAGTTCTGGCTTTGATAAAAATTTAGATTGATCTGATAATAATAAGGCTCTGGATAATTGATATCCATCTGTTTTTTGCGCTTTAGACTCAACAAATATTTTTCCTTGAAAAGCTGCAACAGAATCGTCATGAAGAGCAGATTTTACAAATTGTGAACTTTTAGTGTTTTCTTCATTGTGATTAATTTCCCATTTTATCTCATGAAAACATTTTTGGCTTAAATGCTGAATATTGTTTAGAGATACAAAGGCGTGCTCTCCATTTAAATCAGCGATTATTTCATCGCGGCATGAGCTGACATTATGAGAAAAATTAAATTTTTCAAATTGAGAATTTTTTTCCAATTTGGATCTTATAAAATTATAAATAGTTTTATTTTTATTTGTACTATTTAAATAATACTTTATTAAACTGGCATCTTGCTTTAGCTCAATATCTAGGTTTTTAGTGAAAAAAATTAAATTTTCTTCATCAAATATATTTTTTTCAAAAATTTCTACTTTTGCATTTACGTCTAAAAAAATAAAATTCTTATTATTTATATTATTACCTTCAAAATCTTTTGAAAAATAATTATAAATAACTATTGGCTTTTTTACTTGATAATTTTTATCAACTTTAATTTCATACCCTGATGTAAAAAATGCATTATTAAAATCAAGAATTTGATTTTTTTTAATCTCATAAAAATTATCCTTTTTATATTGTGTTATTTCAAATCCTTCGTCTTTAATATTTTCGCTAATTAATACACCATCTTTTAATACAATTTGGTAATGATCAAACTTTTCGTAATTGGCTGCATCAAAATATTTGTCTTGATTTACAGTAAATTTAAGATTTTCAAATTGGGCAAGGTCTTTTGATAAGGGTGAGTATTTCCAGTGCTCTTGTTTAAGGGTTGGAATGCCCTTTTGACAAAATCTTTCAAATGCATCTGTTCTATTCTTAATACTTTGCGAATTTGCCAGACCTGAGTTTTTAAAATCTTTAAAGTGGCTTTTTAATTTTTCAATATCAATCATTTAATTTAAAAATTTAGCATAACCATCGTTCTCTAATTCAAGGGCAAGTTTCCAATCGCCACTTTGGACAATTTTTCCATTAGCGAATACATGGACGAAATCTGGTTTAATATAGTTTAATAATCTTTGATAATGGGTGATAATCAAAAATGAACGTTTTGGTGATCTCATTGCATTAACACCATTTGATACAACTTTTAAAGCATCAATATCCAATCCAGAATCTGTCTCATCCATAATCACAAAATTTGGTTCTAACAATGACATTTGTAAAATTTCATTTCTTTTTTTCTCCCCGCCTGAAAAGCCAACATTTAAAGGGCGTGACAACATTTCCTTATCAATTTTTAATTTTTGTGATTTTTCTTTAACTAAACTTAAAAACTCAACTGCATTTATCTCTTTTTCGCCTTTTGACTTTTTCACAGCATTAACTGAAGTTCTTAAAAAATTATTTGTAAATACTCCAGGAATTTCTATTGGATATTGAAATGCAAGAAAAATTCCTTTTTGCGCCCTTTCCTCAGTATTTAAATCTAAAATATTTTCACCATTATAATTGATTTCACCTTTGGCCTCGTAACCGTCTTTTCCAGACAAAGCATAAGATAAAGTACTTTTGCCAGATCCATTTGGACCCATAATTGCATGAACTTCACCGCTATTTATTTCAAGATTTAAATTTTTTATTATTTCTTTATCCTCAACACTTACTGCGAGGTTTTTAATATTAATCATTATCCAACGCTACCCTCTAAGCTTATTCCAACTAATTTTTGTGCTTCAACTGCAAATTCCATTGGTAATTGTTGTAATACTTCTTTGCAAAAACCATTTACGATTAAACTTACAGCCTCTTCTTGGTTTAATCCTCGTTGTCTACAATAAAATAATTGGTCGTCACTTATTTTCGAAGTAGTTGCTTCATGTTCAACTTCAGATGAAGAGTTTTTATTCTCGATATAAGGAACTGTATGAGCGCCACATTTATTACCAACTAGTAAAGAATCGCATTGTGTAAAATTTTTTGAACCAGTGGCTTTTGGATGAACTGATACTAAACCTCTATAAGTATTATCTGCATGGCCTGCAGAGATGCCTTTTGAAATAATTTTACTCTTAGTATTTTTACCCAAGTGAATCATCTTAGTACCTGTGTCTGCTTTTTGATAATTATTTGTTATTGCAACAGAGTAAAACTCACCTTGTGAATTATCCCCTCTTAATATACAGCTCGGATATTTCCAAGTAATAGCGGATCCAGTTTCAACCTGTGTCCACGAAATTTTTGAATTATTTCCTCTGCAATCTCCCCTTTTAGTTACAAAATTATAAATACCACCCTTGCCTTCTTTATCTCCTGGGTACCAATTTTGTACTGTAGAATATTTTATTTCAGCACCTTCAAGTGCAATTAATTCTACATTCGCCGCATGTAATTGATTCTCATCTCGCATAGGAGCCGTGCAACCCTCTAAATAGGAAACATAACTATTTTTGTCAGCAATAATTAATGTTCTTTCAAATTGACCTGTGTTTTGTGCATTTATTCTAAAATAAGTCGAAAGTTCCATTGGGCATCTTACTCCGGGAGGAATGTAAACAAATGAACCATCAGTAAATACTGCAGAATTAAGAGTTGCAAAAAAATGATCAGTTACAGGAATTACAGAACCTAGATATTTTTTAACTAACTCTGGATGTTCTCTTGTTGCTTCTGAAATGGAACAAAATATTACTCCAATATCTTTTAATTTATCCTTAAATGTTGTGGCCACAGAAACTGAGTCAAAAACAGCATCCACAGCAACACCGGACAATCTCTTTTGTTCTTCTAGTGGTATTCCAAGTTTGTCGTATGTTTTTTTTATTTCAGGATCAATTTCATCTAGAGACTTTGGTCCATCTTTAAAACTTTTTGGTGCAGAATAATAATATAATTCTTGATAATCGATTTTGGGATACTTTGGTTTTTGCCAATCAGGTTCTTTCATTTTTTGCAATCTGTTATAGGCATTCAATCGCCACTCCAACATCCATTTTGGTTCTTTTTTCTGGTCAGAAATAAACTTAATTGTTTCTTCGGATAAACCTTTTGGTACCTCAATTGTATCAATATCTGTTACAAAGCCGTGGTCATACTCTGCACCATCTTGATACTTTTGAATTATTTCATCACTTGCACTCATTTTAATCCCTAAATCCTGTTAAATTAACTTTAAAAAAACTTTATTTTTAAAGCACTATTATGATATAAGCCCACATTCTTAAATTTGCAATGCGACATGAAACTTAACAATTCTGAAATATTTATCAACGGTCCAGACGGTAAATTAGAAGCTAAATACGTACAAAGTAAGAGGGAGAACGCACCGTTGGCCGTAATTCTACATCCTCACCCAGAGTACGGAGGTACAATGAGTAATAAAGTAGTTTATCACGCGTACCACACATTTTTGAAAAATGGATTTTCTGTCTGTCGTTTCAATTTTAGGGGGGTTGGCAAGAGTGAGGGTAAATTTGATAATGGTTTGGGTGAACTCTCAGATGCCGCTGCAGCACTTGATTTCATTCAAAGAAATAATTCAAACTCAAATGAAAGTTGGGTTGTTGGTTTCTCATTTGGAGCTTTAATATCTATGCAACTTTTAATGAGAAGACCAGAAATTTTCAGATTTATATCTATATCACCACAACCAAATATATTTGATTTTAATTTTTTAGCTCCATGCCCCACATCAGGACTAGTGATTCATGGTGATCAAGATCAACTCGTACCTAATGATACGATGTTAATCTTGAAAGAAAAATTAGTAAGTCAAAAAAATATAACAGTAGATTTTAATCTTATCAAAGGTGCTAATCATTTTTTTACAAGTAAAGAACAAGAATTAGCAGAGTCAATTAATTCATACATCAAAAAAGAATCTAGACTTTTTTAATAACTCCGCCTGTGACTGCTGTCTTAACTCCTGTGGTCTCTGGAAAAGTAATTGGTAATTTATTCAAAGATCTTACCGCAAGATATGCAAATGCCTGTGACTCTATAAAATCTCCATCAAAATTAAAATTATCAATGTCAATCGCTCTTCCTTCTAAATAATTCATTAAAGTTTTATTTTTTCTTCCCCCTCCTGATACAATTATTTGATTAATATTTTTTTCATTTAAAAATGTTAAAATTAAGTGTGCAATAATATAAGTTAGAGTTGATAATCCTATATCTTTTTGTAAGTTTCTGAATTCTGATATTGAAAAATCGTTAAAATCAAAAGAAATGTTTTTATTAAAATTAAAACGATCGATAAAATTATTGGCTATTATTAAATCAGGTTTTGTACCCGAAGAAATTCTTCCATCTTCATCATAATTAATATTATAAAATTCCTTACACCATTCGTCGATTAAACAATTTCCAGGTCCAATATCATTAGCTAAGATATTATCATCTTTAAGATAAGTTATATTTGAAATACCACCAATATTGACTACACCATTGAATATTTTATTTTTTAATTTTAGTTTTTGTAAAATTAATTTGTGAAATATTGGAGCTAAAGGCGCTCCTTGACCACCATGATTTAAATCGTTATGCCTAAAATCATACACGACTGGTAACTTTAAATTCTCTAAAAGTTTTGCTATGTTTCCCATCTGAAATGTAAATTTATTTTCAGGATCATGAAATAGTGTAATTCCATGGAAACCAATTAGATTGATTTTTTCTTCAGATTTTAAGATTAATGTTTTAATTAATTTTACATGCAGATCTGTAATTTGATTTTCTACCTCAATAAATAATTTACTTTCTTTAACGGTATTGAGATCTTGAATATTTTTTATATTATTTTTTAATTTCTTTAAATTACTTTTTATTTGCTCATTAAATTTCTCATATAAGTTGATTTTAACCTCAAAAGTATCTTGGCCATCTGTTCTAATTAAAGAAACATCCACACCATCAAAAGATGTTCCTGACATTGTACCTATAGAATTATAGATTTTATTCATAATAATAACTTTAAAATATCTCTTAAATACTGTATTCAAAAAAAAATGACAGTAGATGCTCTAAATATATTTAAAAATCGAGGATATTTTTTTCAATGCACTGATGAAGCGGCTCTTTCAAGATTACTCAATAATAAAAATATTAACTTCTACATTGGCTTTGATTGTACAGCAAATTCATTACATGTGGGAAGTCTTTTGCAAATAATGTGTTTGAGACAATTGCAAAAACTAGGTCATACGCCAGTTGTTTTGCTTGGTGGTGGTACAACAATGATTGGAGATCCATCTGGAAAAGAGGAGAGTAGGAAGATTTTAAGTGAAAGAGAAATTGAAAAAAATGTAAAAAATATAAAAAGAGTTTTTTCAAATTTTTTGTCAAATAAGGGTAAAAATAAAGTTGTTTATGTAAATAATAAAGATTGGCTAAAAAAATTAAATTATATTGATTTTTTAAGAGATTACGGGAAGCATTTTACAATAAATAAAATGCTAACCTTTGATAGTATAAAACTAAGACTAGACAGAGAACAGTCGCTAAGTTTTTTAGAATTTAATTATATGATATTTCAAGCATATGATTTTATGAAACTTTATGAAACACATAAATGTCTTTTACAAATCGGTGGTTCTGATCAATGGGGCAATATTATAAATGGAGTGGAGCTTATAAGAAGATCAAAATCTAAAGAGGCTTATGGCTTAACAACCCCCTTGATCACAACATCGTCTGGTTCTAAAATGGGAAAAACAGAAAAAGGTGCTGTGTGGCTTGATAAAAATTTATTGTCACCTTTTGACTACTGGCAATTCTGGAGAAATACCGATGACAGAGATGTCATAAAATATCTAAAACTATTTACTGAGATTTCTGATGAAAAAATAAGCAACTTATCTACATTAGTTGGATCAAGTATTAATGAGGTGAAGGTCTTGCTAGCAAATGCAGCGACAGAAATGTTACATGGAAAAAAAGAAGCTGAGAAAGCTTGTGATACAGCGAAAAAAATATTTAATGAAAAATCTTTCGATAAAAATTTACCCACTTTAGAAATAAAAAAAAATGACTTTATAAAAGGAGTGACTTTAAAGGATGTTTTAATAAAAATTGGTTTTGCTTCATCAAACAGTGATTATAAAAGAAACTTAAAAAATTTAGCATACAAAATTAATAACTCTGCAGTTAAAAATGAAGACGAAATTTTATCTAATAAACATATTAATGATAATATTATTAAGATATCGTTCGGAAAGAAAAAACATTATTTAATTAAAATTATTCGAAAATAATCTAAAGAAAAATTAAGCAACAACACCCTTTGATTTAAATTCGTCTATTTGCCCGGTGGTATATCCAAAATCTTTAAGAATAGCATCAGTATGTTGGCCAAATATAGGTGCGCCTTTACTTAGATCATTATTAGTTTCTGAAAATTTAATTGGCATACCAACTGCTTTTGATTTTCCAGCTATTTTGTTATCAACTTCAATAATCATTTTTCTATCTAATGTGTGGGGATCTTTATGCATATCAGTAATTGAATTTATTGGACCGCAAGGCAAACCTTCTTTATCAAAAATTTTAATCCATTCATTAGATGTTTTTTTTTTAAGTTCTGGTTGTATTAATTTGACTAAATCATTTAAATTTTTCATTCGATTGTCATTATTATTAAATCTTGGATCCTCTTGTAATTCTTCTTTATTTAAAGCCTTAATCAATTTTAACCATGTATTTTGATTTGATGCTCCGACTGTAATCCAGTTGTCTTTTGTTTTAAATGCCTGGTAAGGTGCGGTTAATGGATGGGCTGACCCTAAAGGACCTGGAGATTTTCCTGTGGCAACAGCTATAGCTGATTGCCAATAAGTATGGACAATTCCAGCTTCATACAAAGATGTATCTACTCTTTGTCCTAAACCTGTTTTGTTACGACTAATAAGTGCTGCCAAGACACCTGTAGCACCCAAAATTCCTGCAGTTATATCAGTGAGCGGTGCACCGACTTTCATTGGAGGTTTTTCTATACTTTCTCCAGTTATACTCATTAATCCACTCATACCTTGGGCAACTAAATCGAAACCTCCTTTATTTGCATAAGGACCTGTCCTGCCATAACCAGAAATTTCACATAATATTATCTTCGGATTTATTTTTTTTAATTCATCGTATCCAATCCCTAGTTTTTCCATAGTTCCTTTTCTGTAATTTTCAATTACTACGTCGGAACTCTTAACCATAGATTTAAAAATATCTATCCCCTCTTTCTCTTTTAAATTAATTGCAATTCCTTTTTTGTTTCTATTCATCATCATAAATGCTGACGCTTCTCCGTTAATATCAGGGGGTACAAATCTTCTGGTATCATCTCCTCCAGGAATTTTTTCAATTTTTATCACCTCAGCGCCCAAATCAGCTAACATTAAACCGCATGTTGGTCCTGCCATTATTTGAGCAAGCTCTAAAACTTTTACTCCTTTGATGGGTCCTGGCATTTTATTTGTTTTTAAATTTTGGCTTAGTTTTTGTTAAAAATGATTTATAGCCAATTTTAAAATCTTCTGTATCGTAACATTTGTAACCTAAATTATTTAATTTATTGGATACTTTTCCTGTTTTTAAAATTTCTTTGGCAAATTTCTTGTGCCAACGCGCTACCATTGGTGCACCTTCGCATATAAGTTCAGCTGATCTGTAAGTTTCATTTTCAACTTCTGTGTCTGGAACGACTCTATTGACTAGATTTTTTTCATAAGCTACTTTTGCATTCATAATCTGACCTTCCAGTAAAATCTCCATTGCAATTGAATAAGTTGTTATTCTTAAAAGAGCCTCTAACTCCTTGGCAGCCATTGTAAGCCCTAATCTTTTGATGGGTACGCCAAATCTTGAGGTTTCTCCGCAGATTCTAATATCACAACACGCTGCAATTTCTAATCCTCCGCCAACACATATACCCTCTATTAAAGCAATTGTAGGAATTGGACATTCTTGAATAGTTCTTAAAGTGCCGTGCAAATGAACTCCATAGGCTTTGGCCAACTTACTTGACGATCTCTGTTTTTCAAATTCACTTATATCATTACCAGGTGAGAACGATTTTCCTCCTTTGCCTCTAATGATAATACATCTTAAATTTTTATCTTTACTTAATTTTTTAAATACCTGTCCAAGCTTTTGCCACATTGGTTTTGTTAAAGCGTTTAGCTTTTCTGGTCTATTAAGTGATATTTCAACTATATGTGGATTGATATATTTTTTTAAAATAAGTTTATTTGTCATGATCTATAGAAAAATTCTACAAGCGTCATTGGTATCGCTGGGATATAAGTAACTAAAAATAATAAAAACAATAGTACGCAAATAAACATTATATTTGCCCTAGTCACATCCCAAATATCTGCTTTTGCTACAGAGCAAGCTGTTACAAGAACACTAGCTACTGGTGGTGTCTGTTGACCAATGGCTAAATTAAGCGTTACAATAATCCCAAAATGAACAGGATCGATTCCCACTGCATTTACCAGTGGCATCACGATTGGAACTGTTAGAATTATTGCAGCAACTGAATGAAGAAAGAAACCAATGATTAACAAAAATACATTCAAGATTAATAAAACTGCATATTTGTTTTTTGTAAAATCAATAATTGATTCAGCCACTTTTTGTGGAATTTGCTCAATAGTCAAAAATTCACCTAAAAGTACAGACGCAGCAACTAAAAGCATCACAGAAGCAGTTTGTATAGCCCCTTCAGTTGCGGCTTGATAAAGTCTTTTAAAATCAAATTCCTTATAAATTAGACCAATCACTAAAGCTGCTACTACTGCTAATCCAGCGCCCTCTGTTGCGGTTACAACACCACCAAAAATTCCACCAAGTATTATAAATGGAAGTAGAAAAGCTAAAGAAGCTTCTCTAGCTGTTTTTCTTAAATTTGGTAAATTAAAAGTTTCTTCAACAGGTAATTTGTGTCTAACGGCATAAATATAAGCTGCCAACATCATTAAAAAACCTCCAATAATTCCTGGAATAATACCCGCAACAAATAATTGAACTACGGATGTTTGCGCCATTACTGCATAAACAATCATTGGTATCGAAGGTGGAATTATAATTGCCAATGATGCTGATGATGAGGTTACTGCGGCTGAAAAAGCTGCGGGATATCCTTTTTTCTTCATTGCCGGTATTAATATTGAACCAAGTGCAGCAACATCGGCTACTGCTGATCCGGAAATTTCAGCAAAGAACATTGAGGTAGCAATGTTAATCATGCTTAATCCACCTTTAATAAAACCAACTAAAGCTGATGCAAAAGCTATTAATCTTCTTGAAATTCCTGAGCTATTCATGATTGAGCCCGCTAATATAAATAATGGTATTGCGATTAATGGAAATTTCATTGACCCATCAAACATAACAATTGCGGTATCAATTAAAAAACTGGTTCCAGTTTTCAACACCATTGCTATTACAGTTGTTACAGCCAAACCAATAGCAATTGGGACATTGATACTTAATAAAAATAATAAAACGAGAAACATTGTTAAGATAATCATATTAGTTCCTCTCTGTCGGTCTCATCCTTAATTTGAAGAACGTTCTGTTTATAGTCTTTTGGAATTCTGATAGTTTCAGCAATTATAAATAAAACAGATCCTATTGGAATTACTGATTGAACAAATGTTTGCGGTACCCATTCTAGAGTAACAAGTGTTTCTCCTTTGATTAATGTCAGGACTAAAAATCCATAATAAGCTAATAAAATTAAGAAACCATAAACAACAATTTTTGATAAAATAAAAAAAACTTTTCTTAAAGGTAAAGGAAACGCTTTTAAAATACTAGGCACACCTATGTGAGAACCTTTTAAAGCTGCGTATGCAGAACCGTAATAAGTTATCCATGCTAATTGTACTGATGCAACTTCGTCATACCAAACTAGGGCATGGCCACTAAATCTAAATGTTACACCTGCCAATACGACAATAGCTAATGCAATCATCATTACAAATAAAATTATTTGTAAAAATTTTTCGTAAAGGCTTTCAAATTTTTCTAAACTCATTTTTTAAATATAAAAACCGGCCCCAACTAAATGGGGCCGGCCAGAATTTAATTTATTTTGCTAAAGAAGAAACTTTTTTAACTAAAGCTCCTCCATTTGGTACTTCTGATGCAAATTGATCATAAATACCTTTACTAGCTTTAATGAAAGCACCTTTATTAGCTGTATTTACTTTAACACCGGCTTTTTTAATCACTCCTAAAAGTGATTTTTCTAAAGAAGCAGCTTCTTTGTAAACAAATTTTTGAGTATCTTTAGCAGATCCCTCAAGAATCTTTCTTACATCAGCTGGCAACTTGTTCCAAGTAGATGTGTGAACAGTTACATAAGCAGGTGTGTAAACGTGACCAGTGATTGATAAGTACTTTTGCACTTCTTGAAACTTTGCACTAGCAATTTGTGCATATGGATTTTCTTGTCCATCCATTGTTCCAGTTTTTAATGCAGTGAATACTTCTGAGAATGCCATTGGAGTTGGGTTTGCTCCATACGATTGGAACATTTTTACTCTCCATTTTGATTTTGGCGTTCTAAGTTTAATACCTTTTAAATCACCAGGTGTATTAATTGCTCTCTTATTGTTTGTGATATGTCTAAAACCATTTTCCCAGACTGCTATAACTTTGTAGCCTGTTTTAGCTTCTAAGTTTTTGAACATTCCAGGTAGTACTTGTTTTTCAACTTTGTTCATATGCTTACGATCTTTAATAATGAAAGGCATATCAAACACACCAAATTCGTCGTGTATTGATGCCATCACAGAAGATGGTAACCACATATTTACTGTACCAAGTTTTAATTTCTGCATTCCTTGTTTGTCTTTACCTAATTGTGAAGATCCGAATACAGTTACTTTTCCTTTGCTACCTAATCTCTTATTTGCCAATTTCGCAAAATGATCTACTGAAGCAGAGAATAAAGACCCTGGCTTACCAACATGTCCAAACTTCACTTCAACGGCATTTACGGAAATTGATAGAAATAATGTAGAAATTAGAACAGCAAATATTTTTACTATTGTTTTCATTTATTTCCCCCTGTTAAATTTGATATATTGTAACTAAATTAAAAAATTTAATCCAGTAATTTAAGGCAGAAATTTTCTTATTGGGATAGATAATTAAGGGCTTTCATAATGCCGCCCTCTTTAAACGGTATACCAGATTTTTTTAAACCCATCTCAACACCTGCTAAAGTGCCAGCTAGCATCAAGTCGTTAAAATCACCAAGGTGGCCGATCCGAAAAACTTTTCCTTTTATCTTGTTTAATCCCATGCCCAAGGACATATTGTAATTATCCAGTATTACTTTTCGAAGTGCATCGGCATCATGTCCGTCTGGCACCAGAACTGCAGTTAATGAGTTTGAGTACTCATCAGGATTTTTGCATAATATTTCTAGTCCCCAAGCTTTAACAGCCAATCTCGTTGCATCTGCATGACGTTTGTGTCGAGCAAAAACATTGTCTAACCCTTCCTCCAAAAGCATATCTATTGCTTCATCTAAACCATAAAAAAGATTGGTTGCAGGTGTGTATGGAAAGAAACCATTTGCGTTATTCTTTAACATTGGTTCCCAATCCCAATATGATTTTGGATGATTAGAATTTTTATGAGCTTCTAGAGCTTTTGAACTTATAGCATTGAAAGAAAGTCCTGGAGGTAAAAGCAGTCCTTTTTGAGAGCCACCAACAGTAACATCTACTTTCCACTCTTCATGCTTATAATCAATCGAAGCTAGTGAAGATATAGTATCAACCATATACAAAGCTGGATGCTTTGCATTGTCTATAGCTTTTCTACACTCGCCTATTCTGCTAGCAACGCCTGTGGAAGTTTCATTATGTACTATAAAAACTGCTTTGATTTCATGTTTTTTGTCTTCTTTTAATTTTTGCTCAATTATTTGTGGATCCGCACCCGTTCTCCAGTCGCCTGGAACAAAATCAATTTGCAATTTAAATTTTTTTGCAATTTCCCACCACAGAGATGAAAACTGTCCTGTTTCAAACATTAAAACTTTATCACCTTCATTAAGTGTATTTACTATAGCAGCTTCCCATGCTCCAGTACCTGAACCTGGGTAGATTATTACTGGCTCATTGGTTTTGAAAATAAGTTTAATTCGATCTAACACTCTTTTAGCAATCTCCGCAAAGTCAGGTCCTCTATGATCAATTGTGGGATAATCCATCGCACGCAAAACACGGTCTGGAATGTTTGTTGGCCCTGGTATTTGCAAAAAATGCTTACCTGGCTTAAAACTATTTGAAATTGGCATAAGGCTGTATATGTTAAACGTAAATTATAATCAAATATTTTATGAAAAGCAAAATTTTTATTGAAAATTTGGAGATATACACCCTTCAAAGCCCAGAGGATAAAAGGCCACATTGGGTTAGTCATTTTAGAGTTCCAAGTGCTAACGAACTTTTAATTAAAATTAAAACAAATGAGGGTCATGAGGGTTTTGGTATGGCTACAAGCTATACAGATATTTCTCCAATCATTACACCTTTCAAAAATGGTATTGCAGAAGAAATTATTGGTGAAGATCCATTTTCTCCAGAAAAATTATATGATAAAATTTTTAAACTTACAGATACCAGGAAAGCAAGTGAAAACAAATGGTCTAGGGAAGCAATAATAAGAATTTCTTCAGCGCTGGATATTGCTTGTTGGGATTTAATTGGCAAAAGTAGCAATTTGCCTTTGTTTAAATTATTTGGAGGATACAAAAACCAGGTTCCTTGTTATGTTACATGCGCCTACTATAGAGATGGCAAAGATAACTCGGAACTTAAAGATGAGATACAAAAGCTTATAGCTGATGGCCACAGAGCGTTTAAGGGCAAGGTTGGTGGTTTAAGTTTAAAAGAAGATGTTATCAGAATGGAAATAATAAGAGATATTATAGGCGATGATAAAGATTTCATGATTGATGTTAATAGAGCGTGGGATTTGAAAACAGCTATTGAGGGAGCAAAAGCTTTAGAGCCATTAAAACCAACTTGGTTAGAAGAGCCAATTAGATGGGAAGATGACAAGCGGGGCTTAAGAGAGTTATCAAAAAGAACTGCAATACCCCTTTCTGGTGGAGAAAGTGAATTAACGAGTTTTGGGTGTAGATCGCTTTTAGAAGAAGACGCTATACAAATACTTCAATTTGACTGCACTATGTTTGGAGGGTTTACGCATGGCAGAAAATTAGCATCTATTTGTGAACTTAATCATATTGATGTAGCTCCACATCACGATTGTTATATTCATGCATCACTTGTAGCATCAACGCCAGTAGGAAGAATTTTAGAGTCTTTTCCCGACCCTGAGAGAGACCCCTTACAAGCTGAATTATTTGAAAATCCTCATAAAATTCAAGGCGGAATCCTGTATTTAAATGACGAACCAGGACTAGGATTGAAGTTATCAGATGTCGCTTTGAAAAAATATGCAAAGCCAGTATATAAATCAAATTAATGAAATATACAGAATCACAAATAAGCAAAATATCTAAAGACCTACAAAATAAAATAAAGGGCAAAGTTCTTTCAGACCCCTTTTCCAGAGGACGGTACAGCACTGATTCATCATTGTACCAAATTACGCCTTTGGGTGTGGTTCTACCTAAAGATCAAAATGATGTTTTAAATTTAATGGAATATTCACAAAAAAACGCAATACCTCTTTTAGCAAGAGGTGGTGGTAGTTCACAATGTGGTCAAACCGTTAGTGAAGCGATTGTTTTAGATTACTCTAAGCATCAAAATAAAATTTTAGAATTAAATGTTGAAGAGAAATACGTTTGGGTTCAACCTGGTGTTGTTCTTGATAGTTTAAATAAATTCTTACAACCTTACGGGTTATGGTTTCCTGTTGACGTATCAACAAGTAGTCGGGCGACTATTGGTGGGATGACAGGAAATAATAGTTGTGGTTCGCGATCATTATACTACGGAAATATGGTAAACAATGTGCTTGCAGTAGAAGCAATATTAGATGACGGATCCATTCATACATTTGAAGATATTGATAAAAATTATCTACAAGTAACAAATGATCAAAATAGGCAGTACGAAATAATTCAAAATTTTTTTCAAATTAAAGAGGAAACAAA